>Ga0123355_10012454_pt1 | contig 13172 bp, 1 predicted proteins | sample TergutEmb28metaG_3_FD_89872 | JGI IMG/M metagenome (GOLD analysis project Ga0123355, IMG submission 89872) | Embiratermes neotenicus P1 segment gut microbial communities from Petit-Saut dam, French Guiana - Emb289 P1 | ecosystem: Host-associated > Arthropoda: Insects > Digestive system > Gut ... | reverse complement strand
TGTGGTAATTCAACAGAATAGTCGCAAGCTCCTGATGATGGATATATTAATGTCCGAAACATGTTGAGCACATAAGAAGTGAAATAAAATAGCAAGTGACATCAAGTTGGTCTTTTATTCTTATCTATCACAATGATGCACGGTTCAATAAGCATAAGACTGACTACAGGTCTTTTATCACTCTCTAAATCCCAAATGTTAAATAAATCCATATGCAGTTATCAGGAGAGAAGGAAAAACAAAAACATATATAAATAACATCACATATCTGGGATGGCACAAATTAATAGAAGTATAAAATAACCGTATAAAAAACATTTCTCTTCAAATTTCATTTGGAAGTACGTAATATTACAAAGTTTTCTCTTATAATGTAAAATATTTCAAAGTATACATGCATGCATACTGTTCATCCCATATATACATTTAAAAAGGACAACTGTATTCTAAATTTTACTATGTTCTGCCTTTGTTGAAAAATACATAATAATAAAATAAGAACCAGTAATTTTCAACATTCATTCCCAATGTTACTTTTAATATCTATGTTAACATACAGGTATCTCTCTCACGCTCGAACAAGTGAGGTCAAACTGCATCACTTGAAATGTGCGTGATGCTGAATGCATGACAAATGATCTGCTTAAATAGGCCTTTCAATTATCGCCAGGAAAAAATGAGTTTTCAAAAAGTTAAAAAAAAAAAAAAAAATTGTTGCCATTTGTGCAGGCATTGAACATTTTGTAATAACAAAACAAGGAAATATAGGCAAAGAATTTAAATAAATTTCTTATGTAAACAAACAGTAAAAGGTACATACTTTCATTTAAAATTACTACAAATTACAAAAAGTAAATAAAAATTCCAAAGCAAACGATAAAGTTATCACTGCTAGAAGCACCAACGTTCCCTATGTGACAGTAACAACAACACACAATACACAGTCATTTAAAATCTGTACATATGTCGTACGTTTCATGGATCTCGCTGTTAACTGTATTTCATTGTAGTACACAGCACAGTTTTCAGTATATAAAACTGGAATAAATGTAAAGTTAAAAGCATTTTATAAAGAGATACATTTTCAAAGTATTATACTGTTATCTCTCAGCTAGTTCCAAATGTACAAGTTCTGAACTGACATAAGAGAGTGATATGGTATTTCTATTTTATTTTATTTTGGTAAGAAACACTTCCATCCTTTGCATCTGTACTTTATGCTGTATGTCCCACAAAACTTTAAAATTCCATTTCACACATGGCAAAGTTTTACATGCACTAAACAATCTTTAAATACTATAATGATTTACAACAGTAATATCCAGCTCATGGAAATAAATACAGTAGAGTCTTGATTTTTGTAAACATCAGCGATCAGGATTTCAACAATTTGTATTTGACCCAAATTAATACCACTTTTTGATAAATCGTGACTGGTTCTGATGAATGGTGACTGGTTCCAAGGAACGACTCTTATATAAACCATAGTGACACTACAATCAGATCTCTGCATGCTGCATGTCATTGAGAATGAAAAGTAAATACAACTAAGAGTTCTCACTGGCTGAACAAGTTCTAAAGAAAGAAGCACTGAAAATAATTGATTTAAAGTATTACCACATTATCAATGCTGCTTGCCTAGAAATAAATGTGTCAGTACTCAAATTTGGCTGAAAGGCAGGAAATGGTCAGAATGTCCAAGTCTGTTCAACGAAATCACCACTAATAGAACCAGGACTGATGAAAACTATTTATGTAAACAGAAACAAAAAGCACACTTTTACTTAAATTTCTGTTATTCCTTTGATTCTTACATTTTTTTTCAGTAATAAAGGTTGCAGTATGGCACATCACATGTATGTACAGCCAGAAAAAACCCTCAAGTATTCTCATAATAAAACCAACTAGATGAACTAATTTCTCAAATTTATTTTTGGAATAAAACTCTACACGTTACAGACAGTTCCTCTGTCCATCATCAGGAGTTTTTCACTGTACACATGGCAATGGTATATGTCATACAGCTTGTGAGCAGGATCAGGACGTTCTGTCCTGATCCTGCTCACAAGCTGTATGACATATACCATTGCCATGTGTACAGTGAAAAACTCCTGATGATGGACAGAGGAACTGTCTGTAACATGTACAGTTTTATTCCAAAAATAAATTTGGGAAATTAGTGCATCTAGTTGGTTTTATTATAAGAATTTATCACGATGCACGGTCACCTGAACGTCAGATTCCTCAAGTATTATTACCAAAAAGTGAAACAAGAACTATGCTTTATTTAAACAATTAAGCAGTCATATTTCACACATGTCCAGTTTGGGCATGTGTTCAAATATAAAACTATATAATCCTGTTCAAACTGAACAGCACCACCATAAAAATTGCACTTTCGTTCAACACTTGAGCTCCTTATGTATGGAAAAGGAGACGTGTCAGGTAAAGAAAATTTATCACCATGGACGAAACGGAAATCCCACATTCATAATTTATTAAATCAAAAGAAAATATTTGTAAGACTGTTAAAATTTTGTACATCCCTCATAATATCAATAATTTTTGCTTTGCAATCAACTGAATTCCTTCAACTGATGTCAACCACTCTCTTATGCCAAACACTCTAACAGCATCACAAGCTGTTTCATTAGCCAGCAGACAAATCGACATTAATTGTACTCAAACTGCAACTATGTGTACAAAAAAGCCTGAGTGACTTCAGTCATTTAAATTACATTAAGAATAACGCTTTGCTAACTTGCTAATAATATACACAACTACATACAGACTTCTCTTGAGTAACATGTCAAGACATGTACAAACAGTCAGTCACAACTATACCAGTTTAATGTCCTCTAGCTATCTTCATGTACCTACACACATTTCATAAAATCATTTTTAAATGTATAAAGACTAAAATTTTTCAGTATTACTACTTTCTAGGCCAATATTGGAATTAATGTCATGTACTATATACTACATTTTTATTTTAATATTCTTTTGTATTGAATATCAGATATAGTAAGTTCTAAAGACTGAGACAGTAGGTGGTTTGGTACTGAACTCTGATGCAAGAGACACATAAAAAAGCATCTTGTACACCAAAGACTCAATGCATCCAAACACAATTTGGAAATAAAGTCTTCTTCACAGAATAAAGTTTTCTGGTAATATTTTTCCTTCAATTGCTACAACAAACCTGTTTAAACTATTTATGAGTTTGTCAGAAATTCTACTCACTCTGCTTCACATATGATGCTGCATTTCTTCACAGAAGGAATAAATTTTTCATACTGGCAATTTCAATATGCATATATATCTACTGCTGTCAGAATCAATGTAAATCAGGGAAGTAAATAAACCGTGAAATACAACATCGGTTGGCTGTGCCACCATCTCTCAGTGTGGTGGCGCAGCTTCACTTCCAGGCCAGACCATGTTGAATTTGTGGAGGACACAGTAACAGCGGTACAGATTTTTCTCCAATGACTTCTGTTTTCCGCTGTCAGTTTTATTCCACAAATGTTCCATGCTCATTCCATCCTCTGTCACTGATACCTTATTGTCTCAGCAATTGATAGCATCGTAAAACATCATATTTGAAACACAATGTCAGAATATGAATCAAATGAGTGAAATAACTTACATCAACAGTATCGACTTGAAGGACAAGAGTTAAGACAGCTGATTTACATCCCGAAGATTCAAGTCTTATGGGATATTATACCATGTTGAATGGTAAACAGATTCCAGTGTTTTGAAGGATCACAGTGTCTTCACTACCATGGTCAAGCAACCCTTTAACTGTGTGACTTAATGTGCATCAGTTTTTTACTTTTATAACTCCGTACACTCATTCAGACTTTTTTTTTTTAAACCTCCTGACTTATTTTGTCGTGGACAGTTTACTCAGTACACCCATTGTAGGTGAGTTCACAAAACAAATCCAAAAAGTGAGTACAAAGTTTGTCGCTTCTATCTGTCTCTCTCTGTCCATCCGCCCGCCCGCTCACCCACCCACCCGAATGGAATAACTTGGATCCAACCGGTCAGATTTTCCTGAAATTTATACTGCCAATTTTTACTGCAAGCTGTTAAGATAACTGAAGTTTGGTTACAACTGGACAAAATAAGTCACTTTATGTGACGACCTACGGATATTTATGACAACTCTGGTTACTAAAGTTACAACTGATTTTCTGGTTATCAAGTTTACCTTCATTATGAAAACCGCTGCTACTGCTGTTACCAACCTCAACGTTGTGCATTGGTTGCCAAAGTTATGCAAATGTGTCAAGAAGTGTATCACTCTATTGACATTTCATATCTTGTTAATATTTAAATCTCTGTCAGACAATACCACACCATGTACTTCCTCAGTCTTTCAGTTCATTTCAGTATAAAATTTATTTTTTACACATTTCCAAGACATTTATGCCTGTGTTCAAAATTACAGTGTTAACAAATTAAATCCATTTTTCACATAACAAATACAGCAAGAACTATTCCCTATTAGCTACACTTTTTAATAATATTAATTCTCCTTTCACAGAAACATAACACTTACTTTGTATACTTTGACAGCTTATCAAGGCACCTACATGATCATTCAGTGACCTTTCTGTCAGACTAGCAAGAGATTACACCAGGATTTTGCCTTCATTTCAACAACCAGCTGAACTTCCATTAAGTGTCAGCCTGCACCTCTGACAACAGACATTTAAAGCATAGTCACATGGGTGAAATACGTGTAGCATTTACTTTAATGCCAACCATACACGCAATTTTGTATGCACATGCCACCTATTATTACTGGGAGGAATGAGTCTCGGCATGACGCTCTTTTGTGTTACTTTATATCTCGACATAAATTGCCATGAAGAAAAACATAACAGTGACAACTGTTTCTGCCATGACACAACACAGACCATTACTCTGCCACCACGTAACACCAAAAGAAACAAGACAACACCTCGTTATTGTATTTTCAATGTTTCAACCTATACTTATGGTGCATTACAACATAATCATAATATTTGTTCATCACCTTCATTATTCTTCATTTCACGTATATCAGCACAGATTTATATATGGACTTACGACTGTTCTAACCTCCTATCACATGAATGGAGGGGGCTTTTTCTGTGGCATGCAGCAGTGAAGGAGCTGAGCTGACCATCACTACCATCTAGTGATGAGATAAAGCAGGAATGAAACTGTACCTCCATACCCCCATGTCCCTTAAAGGTGTCCACAAGGAGCACCAGATTTGGTTTCTGTTGAACTGGAAGAAATGGAAGACTCCCACTTCTGAAGTGGAAGCATCAGTAAGATTGCTGAATTCATTCACACTGATAGAGTGCTAATGATTGCTCATAATAACCGGGTGATAATGCGAAGTCTTGAGGCCTTTATTCTCCTTGGATGTTATGTGGCATAGATTGGTGACTGGTTACCAAAAATTCATGATGATGCATCAGTTCCATAGGACCAAAACATTGTCTGAAATCTTGTATCTACAGCTGCACTGGGTTTAGTCCAGTCTCCTTAGTCACCTAGTGGTCACCCTCCACAGAGCAGAGTCCTTCTTCAGCAGGCTTTGAAAATAAATGCTACACTAATATTGTGCGACATACTGTGAACTGAGGATAAGATCCTGGTACAATTTATGCACAGATAGATTCATTCAACAATACTCCACGGTACACCACACAAATACCATAACATTAAAGTACACAACAGGTGGGTAAAATTTCAGACTACTGCCAAGTGGCCATTAATTTCAAAACTGTACCCATAACACTAACGACACTGGCACTGAGTACTTATGTTTTTAAATATGAAATCAGCTATTAAGGATGACTAATACCATGATAAAATGTTGAATTCTAAAGGGTTCTGATGAAGGTATATTACACTTACAATTACAGGTTTCAAGATTTTGTCCATGGCTACTAGACAATGGACAAGGTCCAGAATCATCATAATTCTAAGTACAATGAAACATGCAAAATGCAGTCTGCACTAAATATAATTTGTAACAAAAGACAAGCATGTGTTACAATCATAAACACCTTTTTGACGTTCAAGTGACCGTGCAGCGTGATAAATTCCTATATTAAAACCAACTAGATGCACTAATTTCTCAAATTTATTCCAGAAATAAATTTGAGAAATTAGTGCATCTAGTTGGTTTTATTATAAGAAGAGTAAGAATCATACACGTGAAATACAATCACATACGTGCATCACAACCACATATGTCGGACACAACCACATGCATGTCCCATGTTTCTCTCCTGTCTTCATTATTTTAAAGGACTGTGACAGATTTTCTTGAAACATCTTATGGATATTGTCCCATTCTCTTTGCATTTTTATTTCATTACCATCAATAATAGCAAATTCAAATTTAAAACTAAGCCATCTTGAAATATCATGCAACGTTAGATCCTCCAAACGTATGTAGTACAATTTACACGTTACCAATCAAAAAAGAAATTTACAGTCACCCCATGTTTTGAGAATCTGCAATCTTACCCACCTGTTGCAATGAATAATTCCGTATTATGACCTCAACATGACACTTACTGCTGTAACAGCATATATAACACATACTTAATTAAATCTATGGCTTAATTATGGTAACTCTACCATGGTTTTAAGTGACCAACATGACACCAGCACAGTTCCAGCCTTCATCATGGTCTTCACACAGTTTCAAAATCATTTTTGCACTTGCAGCTGCATACATTTGTAATAAAATGGCATTACTCTGAAGAATACAAAGATATATTCTCCTATGATTACCATAAATGAAGGGATTCTTAACATTCCATTGTTATACAACCAATTTTAACACATTTCCTGGTCATCTGTCTTTGCTTGTATCAGAAAACAAAAACATGTTATGAGTAGCAGACACAGAGTGTATAAACAGTAAGAAATTAACAAGGAGAAATACAATTTAAACCACGGCATTAGGCAAGATATGAAAGTTGAACACCACAAGGAAAGTTCAGCAGACTAAGGACAGATTAGTAGTGATATGTGTATATGTCATTGAGAGAAAACAGCAAGATTCCTGTGAAAGAGAAGAGCAATTGCTGATTGAAGGAGGGAGAGGATTTGTCACAGGAAAACCCACTTTTGTGGAAATATCACTGGATGATTATGATAATCATTACATCATCATATTCTCTGTAAATAATTATCCTTAGTATAAGAGATTAAAAATTTTCGTTCTGCAATTCTGCTTGGTAAACTCATGTAAGATACTGTCTACAAAACAGTTTCCACGAATTAAATACTGTAAATTATATGATTACCACCTGCTGTAATTACTGTACATCTGAGAGAGGAAGTTCAAATGTATTTATTTATTTATTTAATATTTAACGTTCCATCAATCCACAAACAATTTCAACGTTTAGGATTTCTCACATTTATACAGAAGGTAATGGTAACACATCATGAGAGAGGTTCCATTTATAGAAAAGTCTCGAAAATTTCCCTGTCTCATAATTCATTCTGTTAACAGTCAAGGTATCCATTTGCATTTAAAGTGGTGTACCTTTACCTATAAATTACATTACACTGAAAGAATGTAAATTCTTATCCTGTATTTTATACTGTAGGAACATGCAGCAAATTTTTGCACCATATGCTAAACAGCAACACTGAGACGATTGAGCATTACAGATTGATTGGTGAGGCTAAGGATTGAGGCAGCTGAGGCCCACTCGAGGTACTATCCCATATTTGAACCACAAACCTCCCAAACACAAATCAGCACTGACAGCCACATACTGTACCATACAATAAAATTGTATCTTACATAGGAATGAAATTAGCGAAAGTATTATAAATTCGTACTGAAATTTGGCTCTCAAGAACTTTCTATATTAGCAAGCTTTGTTATCACTTTGTGTCTTTCAGTCTAACTTTCCGCACATAGTCTCTCCCTTCTCTAAGAAATGTAAACGCTTTGTTGTTGCTTTCATAGCAGTCATTCTCTTGTTACAACAGACATCACTCAAATTTCAGACAGTAGTATGGGGTTCTCAATTCATATAACAGTTTTGTCTCAAGAGAATAGGACATATAACATTGAAGAGGGAAGATGATTATAAATTATGTTAGGCATGGAAGTGAATGTTGCTTGTTTTAAGGTACTATCAAATGAAGACTACAGTGAAATAAAGTGAAATGCCAACTTGATGCAATAAGGTGATTTTATTGATGTATTCTTAGCTCGACATGTTTTGGGTACATATGCCTGTCATCAGGAGCATTAGATGTTGAGTTGCAGCATATGGTTTTCTGCACCAAGTTTTTGGATGGGTGGTAAACACGACCTACACAGCGGCTCTCAGGACCACCACCCATTCAAAAACTCGGTGCAGAAAACCATATGCTGCAACTCAACATCTAATGCTCCTGATGACGGGTGTATGTAGCCGAAACATGTCAAGCTAAGAACACACCAATAAAATCACCTTATTGTATCAAGCTGGCATCTCACATTATTTTACTAGGAAGATGCACAGTCAAACACCCCTTAAGACTACAGTCTTGTACCCTAAAGATGATGTGGTGTGTTCCTCAAAAATGTTATGTATTTACAGGACTACATAGCATCACATCTCAAATGACAGCAATCTTAAAACTCACTTTTGTGAGAATCTCAAACAGAACAAACTGCAGCCACAACGTGAACAGAAACTGCGACCTGTCAAGTATGAAACAAGAATGCCAACCTGCCAACTGCAATACTCAGTCAAATTCAGACGATCAAGAAACAGAAAGGATTGTCATATTATACCAACCACTAAGTTACCTTTGACACAGAAACAGAAAAACTGCAAAGAAAAATTATGAGCTTGACAGATACCAAATAACTTCTATGGTTTCTTGTATGACAGGAAATAACAATGTATTCTTCTTTTGACGTGTACAACAATCCCAAACCACACAGTGGAACATTACAAACACATGTAAGCCTCCCACAATTGTATAACAACCCCCACACTTGAGCTTCAAGAGAAATTCTATTTATATACCAAGGCAATGCAAATTGTGTTGTAGAAACATATGATATAAACTTACTGTTGAATATGAGACACATCATAATAATAAACACTTCAAACAGCTACATCTATCATGTAGTCAACAAAGTCCCAACCTCTTCTCACAAAAACTGTAGAAATAATGGTCAATAAACCAGTTTACATGCCTGATTTGTTGCAAGATTCCATTGGTGACAGCAGGAGGGAGATGCATTCAGTCTTCATGTTCACTGCACTGAGTGATGTTTCTCCATCTCATTGCTAATGAATGTGTCAGAGCTTGTTTCAGTCACATGGCACAGCCGTGCCACCATGTCATGCACTGGTTTCAGATCGAGCTTTCTCTGTGATAGGATTCAATTCCTCCTCTTGTGGCGGAACTTGTTCGTCCACAAAATTAATGCTGCCCGCCTTGTACCATACGATGACATCCATGAAGAATGCACACAGAAGGATAGTTCCGGTAGTGCCTGTTGGGATTAATATAAGTTAATATACAGTAAACACTCCCATAATTAATATGACAAAGTACATTAATGTACAGCATTTACTGTTGCTACCACTAACACACTGAGATATGTTTTTCTTTCACAGCTCGACAGCCCTTCTGGGTTTAGGCCCCCTCCTTGTTGAGGATTCAAGATCACACTTAGACACACCACACTTGGTAGCACTCCTCTGGATGAGTGATCAGGCCATTACAGAGACCTTTACCTGGCAACACACAACACTCACCAGAGACAAACATCCGTGCCCCTGGCGGGTTTCAAATCCGCAATTCTAGCAAGTGGTCGCAGACCCACCCATGCTGTAGACTGTGTGGCCACCAGGATAGGCACATTAATAGAAGTTAGTGTACAGTAATCACTGTTGCTACTATCAACATAGCAATATATATTAATATATAGAAATCATTGCTACTGTGAGATCTGAGATTCTGGCAATCTGACAGTGGTGTCGCTGATAATCCACATCTTCTGGAATGTGATGCTGTGTGCCGTGTGACTATCTTGCAACATTTTAAAGGAACACACAGCCTACATGTGCAAAGACAAAGCAATACCAAATTGCTTGACCCCAGAAGATGAAGCCTATAACCAATCCTTGATTTGTTCGTTGGCTAGATTATTTGGCTTCGCACCTCTTCCGTAATATATGTAACATGAGGTATAAGGATTGGCCTGCTAGTCTGTTCAGCGGTGAGCATGTCCTGTCTCAGGGAATATACGTGGTAGGTTCAAGGTAGCCAGGGACAAACATAACGGTACGTGGATAGGTATTAATGGGGTTTGCCATTAATGAAGATGTAGCCTCTTATTAGCTTAATCTACTTCTGTTATGTTCTTCTAATTCTTGCACAGGTACCTTATTGTTATAAACATCATCAGTACACTGCTTTTACACATACATATAGCGGCATATATCAGAGTTTTCTTTGACTGCTTCCTCACTCAGTAATGGTCTAAACACCACTAACTGCTATATGCTGTTTACCTCGAACACCAAGGCCGGTGCCTTTGTCCTTGCATATCTCTTCCCCCTTTATGACTTACAGGAACCCAGTGTCCCAAAATCTCTTTGACATGGTGGTGCCGACCACTGCTAAAACTCTCATTCCTTTCACCCCACGTTCATCTTTCCTTCTAGGACCAATGTACTGTTATAAGCCGACATGATCCTTCGAAATGTCTGATGAAACACACCCAACAACACAAGTGGTACAAATTTTAATTAATTTTTAATTTATTTTAACGCAGCATTACTAAGTGCTATATCACTGTGTCAATTTTATATTTTAATCCTATTTCAGTTCTCCACAAACAAAATCCATAATATATCATATCACAGACAACAAAACTCAAAACTGTTAACACACTTTGACATTGGTGTAAATGGGATCTTACACAACTTGAAATTCATGTATACTACATGCAACCAGTCTTTTTCATTTATTTCTACAGTAAAACCAACCAGATGCACCAATGTCTCAAATTTATTTTATTTGGAGTAACACCCTTGCTAGCAAGCAGGCAGCAGTATCTGTCTGACATACGCCTGTTGCTGCATGTATGGTTTTGAACTCCTGATGATGACTGGAAAGACCATCTGAAACATGTAGGCTGTTACTCCAAATAAAATAAATTTGAGACATTAGTGCATCTGGTTGGTTTTACTACAGAAATATATTATGATGCAAGGCCCTGTGAATGTCAAATTAGTCTTTTTAAATTTTGTGCTGTGTTGGCCTGATGATGGTCGTAACGATCGAAACTTGCTGTTACTAATGGAATTAGAAAAATGTTGTGTTCGACTGTATACATAAACATTTTGTTATTGTATTATAGTTCTACAACACAACGGGAAGTCTTCTACTAAAAAGTATTACAAATTATCAACCAAAATGGTGTCATAATCCAGAACACTGTACCCTTCAGCTTTTCATCTCACTGCAACATTCATTTAGAATTCGAACTGTTGGCAGAGGGCAAGTATGCACGAAGTGAACTAGCAGTCCTTCCTGGCAGAGGAATAGGGTGTTTATAAAATGCCTGTTTCTGTTGTTATTATTTACCTCACTGAGATATGTCATTTTATGTCTTCATACCTAACAAGGCAGGTTTCTACATAGTGAGAGAATGACTGATGTTTCATAGCACAAAACAATTCTAATTAAAAAAAAATTAAATTTGTTAAATTTTCACTCTCACCATAGGTCACCACCACTGTTCTATATACACAATCATTAATTACACCCCTATTACATTTCTCAGCCATTGCACACTTTTACGACTGCACTTGACATGCAGCTCTATATAGTGGCTTGATCCAGAATATCCCAGCAGTCAGCAAGACCAATGCTTGCCTTGTGCTCACAAGTTTCTACAAAGTTCAGTCCGAACAGAACCGGAAATTTCTGAACTTTGTGTAAAAAAGCCCTGGGAAGTTCCAGAAGCTACATGAACATAACAAAATTAAAAAAAAAAAAAAAAGTCTTGGTGTGGACTGCCAGTCTCTTGCAAGCAGTCACTACAGCATGACAAATCCTGTGCAGTAACTTACCATGATAAAACTTCCGGAAGACATCAACATCGTACAGACTGCAAGCTCCTCTTTCGCCAGATGCCATCTCCCATACTAGGCACGCAGAATCTACCACCGCACCATAAACAATCGGACAAGGTACATTGCCTGAAAGATAAATGTAAACTGAGACACTAACGAACACAGAAAATGTAATGGCACATTCAACAGCTGAAGAAGTATAGATATGGGAACCACATTCACATTCCAACTTTCTAGTTGATCATAAAGAAATTACAGGCAGTAAAGATGCAATTTTTACTGACTATTGCAATTAAAAACCAGGGATCAGAAGTGAAGGCAGAAACACTACAGCACAAGGGTTTTCAGGGACATAATATGAGGACAGTAAGGAACCATACAGTTCTAACTATACACACTAATTTCCAGCATTAAGCTGGATGTCTCAGTTCATTGTGAATAATGTTTCTGGCTTCTGTAATACATGCAGTTGCTTTCATTCCACAAGCAATCTAGTAACACAGACAATCCACATAATTTGATCCTTACCACTGTGAACTCAGCTTTGGAGTTAACTTCTTAACTTATATCCTGAAAACACCAAATAATTACCTTGATAAGCACTTACCAAACAATCCGATAGCGAACTGTATGAGGCCCAGCGCCATGGCCTTATCCCTGGGATCAACACATCGCAAAATCAGCAGCATGCTGCCAACCTCTGATGTTGAATGGATGAAGACGAATATGGAGAACAGGATGATGTACCATACAAAGTTGTCGCATTCAAGATCACAGTAGCCAATTGTAGCATTTCCTAGGGGATCTTTTGCGACATGTGACATGCTGACGCTTGTATTCCGTATGCAGAGGCATTCCGAATACTGGAAACAACAGAAAGAATGTAAGACATCTTTTACAAAAAGACAGAATGGCAGGAGGGGGGTGGTGGTGATGATGGTGGTGGTGGTGGTGGTGGTGGTGGTGGTGGTGGTGGTGGTGGTGGTGGTGGTGGTGGTGGTGGTGGTGGTGGTGGTGGTGGTGGGGGGGGTGGTGGGG
>Ga0123355_10012453_pt1 | contig 13172 bp, 11 predicted proteins | sample TergutEmb28metaG_3_FD_89872 | JGI IMG/M metagenome (GOLD analysis project Ga0123355, IMG submission 89872) | Embiratermes neotenicus P1 segment gut microbial communities from Petit-Saut dam, French Guiana - Emb289 P1 | ecosystem: Host-associated > Arthropoda: Insects > Digestive system > Gut ... | reverse complement strand
TAAAGATTTAGCCGGCCCTGCTGCCGGTGGAGTGTAATTTAAATATGCATTTGCAATTTCGTAAGATTCGGGATGCACGCCGGTGTTATCCAGTGGATTTTTGCCGCCACGTACACGTAAGAATCCTGCACATTGTTCAAAAGCTTTAGGGCCGAGTTTTGCAACTTTTAAAAGTTCTTTACGGCTTGTAAATTTTCCGTTTTCTTCTCTAAAAGTTAAAATATTTTTTGCGACAACAGGGCTAATGCCTGCTACATAAGATAGTAGGCTAGGGGAAGCGGTATTAAGGTCAACACCCACAGCGTTTACGCAGGATTCAACTACTCCAGATAGGGTTTCCCCAAGGTGTTTCTGGTTCATGTCATGCTGATATTGCCCTACACCTATGCTTTTGGGGTCAATTTTTACAAGTTCAGCCAAAGGATCTTGCAACCTGCGCCCAATGGATACTGCACTACGTAAAGCCACATCAAAATCAGGAAATTCCTCCGCTCCAAGTTTTGATGCAGAATATACTGACGCACCGGCCTCATTAACTATAATATATTGTGCTTTGGATCCTGTTTCTTTCAAAAGCTCTGCAACTACAATTTCAGTTTCACGAGATGCGGTCCCATTCCCAATTGCAATAATTGTAACTTTGTGGCGGTCAATCATTTGTTTGAGCATTTTTTTAGATGGTGCAGTGTCTTTATTTGTGGTGCAAAATACAACGCCTGTTTCCAGTACTTTACCCGTTTCATCAACCACTGCAAGCTTACAACCTGTACGAAAGCCCGGGTCTACGGCAAGTACAACATTACCCTTTATAGGTGGCTGCATAATAAGCTGGCGCAAATTTTCTGCAAAAACTCTAATGGCACCTTCTTCTGCTTGCTCTGTTAGTAAATTACGCATCTCCCGCTCTACAGCAGGGGCGGTTAAACGTTTGTAGCTGTCTGCAATAGCGGTTTGCATAAATTCTGTGGTAATTGTGTTTCTTTTATTGTATATGCCATCTAGGCGGTCGAGTATGCGTTCTATTGGTGCGTGTATGTCAACTTTTAAAAAGCTCTCATTTTCTCCACGGTTTATTGCAAGGGTTCTATGCCCGGCAATTTTTTTAATAGGTTCGCTAAATTCAAAATACATTTCAAAAACGTCGGCGGCGTCACTTGGATTTTCTTTAGCTTTTTTAGAGATTTCTGAGGAAATAATTCCCTCATCTGTAGTGAGTTGGCGCACTAATGTACGGCATACAGGGTCGTCAGAAATTCTTTCTGCGATTATATCCATTGCGCCCTGCAATGCGTCTTCTACAGTTTCTACCCCTTTTTCTGTATCAATATATTGTGCAGCAATGGTTTCAAGGGGTTCGGTTAAATCTTGCTCCCAAATTATATCTGCCAAAGGCGTTAACCCTTTTTCTATAGCTATTGTGGCGCGGGTACGGCGTTTTGGCTTAAATGGACGGTAAATGTCTTCTACCGCTTGTAACGTGGTGGCGGAGGTAATGCTCGCAGCCAGCTCATCCGTTAACTTTTCTAGCTCTGTAAGGCTGTTTATTACTTGGGCTTTGCGGTCTTCTAAATTACGAAGATAAATTAGCCGTTCGCCTAGCTCTCGTAGTTGTTGGTCATCCATAGAACCTGTTTGTTCCTTACGGTAGCGGGCTATAAATGGGATTGTGTTATCCTCATCAATTAAGGTTACTGTATTTTCCACCTGCCATCGCTGTAATGAAAATTCTGATGTGAGTTTTGCAATTATATCCATGTGGATTTTCTCCTCTCAAACTTGTCTCAAAGATAATACCACAAAGACGAGTTAATTGGCTATATATCAAAGAAATTGTTGACAAATGGAATCTGCTGAATTACTATATTTTTTGTCGAGGATACTTATTTAATCCTCTGTCACCATTACATGGGGAACAGAGGATTTTTTATTTCTATAAAATGAAGGCGGTGAGAACGGAATGGAAACTGGTAAGATTAACAACCCCGAACCTGGAGGGCGACTGGGTAACGGAATTTCTGTTCCGTTGCCCTGATACGCATATTTAAAAACCAAGGGGTTGTACTTCCAAAACGCAATAAGTAATGTATAGGAGGCTTTTACGCTCCCAAATAAAAGCGGAGGTACGACAATGTTAAAAGAAAACATTTTATCATGTCTAAAAGAAAAAGACATGGAAACTTTAAAGATTCTGCTTACAAGTGCAGAAGAAGTTGAAATACTAAATATCTTTCCCGAATTATCCCCAAACGAGCAAGTGATCGTATTTAGATTACTTTCAAAAGCCAGCGCGCTGGAAATATTTGAAGAATTAGATACCGAAGATCAGCATAACCTACTACGTTCTTTTACAGATGCCCAAGCAATTGAACTGGTTGATGAACTTGCCCCAGACGATCGTGTAAGGTTACTTGACGAATTACCAGCAACCGTAGCAAAAAAAATCCTAGCATCCCTATCTCCAAATGAACGCGAAATGACAAATCTATTGCTAGGTTACGAAGCAGAAACAGCCGGACGTATAATGACACCGGAATATGTACGGCTTCCAAAAGACCTAACCGCTGCAGAAGCACTGGAAAAAGTTAAAATTAATGCAGTTGAAAAAGAAACAATTTATACAATTTTTATCACGGATGAAGAACGCGCACTTGAAGGGGCACTTTCTTTACGTGACCTTTTAATTGCTAAACCGGATACAAAGCTAGAAGATATTATGGAAAAGATATCTATATCAGTTTCTACAGACACAGACCAAGAAGAAGTTGCACGCTTATTGCAAAGGTTAGACTGGCTGGCCGTTCCTGTTGTAGATAAGGAAAATCGCCTGGTTGGTATCGTAACCATTGATGATGCTGTTGACATTTTGGAAGATGAAGCAACAGAAGACCTTTTTACACAAGGTGGGCTACTTGCCGGTAAGGAAGCAAACCGCAGTGAAGCATTAATATACGGCAATCTGTGGACAATTTGGAAAGTGCGCTTACCTTTTTTGATTATTACTTTAGGTGCAGGCATACTTTCTGGCTCTGTAATAAGCAATTTTGAAGATGTTTTGGAGTCTATTGCGGCTGTTGCGTTTTTTATTCCTATGATTATGGACATGGGTGGAACCGTTGGTACACAATCCTCTACTGTGTTTGCACGTGGCGTGGTACTGGGGCACATAAATGTACACAGCTTTTTAAAACACTTTGTAAAAGAAGTTGGTGTAGGGTTTAGTATCGGTACAGTGGCAGGTACGGCTGCCGGTACCGTTGCCGCCATTTGGCAGCAAGAGCCTATGCTTGGGCTGGCTGTAGGGTTGGCAATTATGGTAACAGTTACCCTTGCATCTTTACTTGGTTTTCTGGTTCCCTTTGTTTTGCTTAAGCTGAATGTAGACCAAGCGGCTGGTTCATCACCAATTATTACATCCCTTAAAGATATTTCCGGACTTGTAATCTACTTTATATTTGCCAGTATTTTCTTAGGCCATTTAATGTAAGTTTTATGGGCTTGGCGAAAATACCGATGACCCAGGTTCTAATGCGACAACAAATACCAAAGTTGCAGAGGGGTTTATGTGTATTGTAAGTTGTAACGATGCCGGGTTTTTTCTTGTTCCAGCAGCAAACGCGATATCATAGGGAATGTTGTTGTTTATCAAAATGCTCGTAAGAAAGTTAAATTCGTATAGGGTAAGCTGGTCATTATTAAGAACCCTTCTGAATAATGTTCCCGAAAGTAAGGCAGATAATTGTGTGTCGAACAAAAACATCACCACCCCTTTAATAATTGCAGAAAATAGCATGTCAACTCTCATATTATATGCATAGTGAAAATTTCTGTGAAGAAGCCTATGTGACATAATCCGCAATAACTCTGTATGCAGAGGTTAGTTCCTGTTGCGACATTTTGCAATTGGCAGGACTTGTTGATGGCAGGTAAATTGATGACATACCATATTTTTTTTCACAATGTCTTTTAAATAAATCAGTTGCCTTCTTGCCAGTGGTAAAAACTGCTTTTATACTGGCTATTTCAAAAATATTCGAAAAGTCATTCACTACCGCGTCTTTTATGCTGCTATCATCTGCACCGGAAATTTTACAAGAGGCTAAAACGTCCCAAAGTGCGATTCCGGCAGTATGCAAAAAGCTTTCTTTTTCTGCAATGGTTGCTGGCGTTGTTGCACTAAGGACTTCTGCAATGGTTTTCCAAAATCGGTTTTGTGGATGGGAATAGTAAAAGCCAATTTCTCTGGATTTTGGGGATGGCATGGTACCGAGTATCAATATTTTTGAATTTTTATTGAACACCGGATTAATTGTATGGGTTATAGGCTTCATATTTTTTGACTCCATTCCTTTCAATCGGGCAAAGCCCTCCCTGCGGAAGGCATAAATGATATGATGTTTCTCTCGCAAAGAAATTAACTAAAAGTGAGGTAATAATAAGATGGCAAAAACGGAATATCAGTTTTCAGATTTTCTCACAGATGTTAGCAACGACAATAAAGATTTTGTTATAGCCGTACACGAAATGTTAATCAAGGATAATTATAAATTCAAAATTGAATCAAAGGCAAGTGGATTTCTTGTTTCGTATACACATCCAAAAACTAAGCATTCAATTTTAAACTTTGTGTTCCGTAAAAATGGTATGTACATTCGCTTATATGGGGCAAATTGTAATAGTTATGCCGAACTTATAAATCGCTTGCCCACAAGCATGGTAACGCAAATAGATAAATCCGGAAATTGCAGCAGAATGCTAGATCCACAGGCCTGTAATTCAAGATGCGCAATGGGATACGACTTTTACATTGGTGAAAATCACTATCAAAAATGTCGTCTTGTTTGTTTCTTCCTATTGGTTGATAACGAAAGTATTCCATTTTTGTTGGAAATGGTTGAAAGAGAGAAGCAGGCACGAGCATAAAGCATTTAAAAGCCCAAAAACGCTAGTTTTTGGGCTTTATAGTCCATTTGCGTATGATCTCCAGTTTTTATTTTCACCTGGTTTTGATATTTTTACAGCTTGTATCGTGCAACTACTTCGCCGTCAATAACACGACCGTCTTCTTCAAAGCCGTAGGATGCAAATGTAGTTTTAGATCCTATATTTGTAGGCTCGTAAGATACATAGCAATAATTTGCTTCGCCATATGGTTTAGATTTAATTTCTGCCATAACTTGCTTTACGACTTCTCGGCCTATTCCTTTTCTTTGGTGGTTTTTGTCTATGAGCAAACGCCATACATAGTAAACATGTTCATCTTTGCTGTAGGCATCTTCTTCGTCTTCTGGCGGGAAGTAACCATACATGATAAAACCTACCATTTTACTGTTCTCGTAAACGGCATAGGGTACGGCAATGCTGCCTTCGCCCTTTTCTTCATAGGCTTTGTTTGTGTCATAAGCTTCTGCAAGGCTAACAGCGTTGCTTGCCACAAAGTTATATTGCTCTGGTAAGATTTGAAGTGCTACGCACTCTTTCATATTGTCATCCAAAATTGAAATTTTTTTAAGCGTTATCATAATGCCCTCCTGATTATAAACTCATCCGTGTAATTACATCATTATTATCCGGGTCTTCGTCTTCCCAACCCATATCTGTTTTAACAAAACCGGCAGACTCGTAGAGTTTTTCCATATCCTTTTCTGCCAGATCGTAAGTTGCAAAAATAGCAGTGGCTTCACCACTTGGTTTTGTTCGTATTTTTTCCAAGAGTTTTTGAAGTGCTTCTGCTTCGTACCCTTTGCCTATGTGGTTTTTGTCAACCATAAATGGTCGTATGCGATAGCAAGTTTCCTTAAAAACCGGAGGTGCAACATAATAGTTATAGGAAATTAAGCCAATCATTTTGCCTTCTGCATAAATTGCGTAGCTTTCCATTGGCTCGCCTCTCGAATTGTAGTCATAATCCAAAGCCAAAATAATAGCCGTAGAGTAAGCATGGTCTTTTCGCTCTGGCGCAATGTTTAGTGCGATACATTCTTTCATATTATCGCTTGTTAACGTGATTTTTCTAAGTTCTACCATTCAAATTCCTCCTCATAAATTTGTTTAATTTTAACGAATACCTGTTTAGCACTCAATGGAAAAGTTGGTTATAAATAAAATGTATTAGCCGGTTTTACATTAGATATAGCAATGGTTCCATTCCTTTTTTGAACTGAATAACCACTAAAAAAGATGCTTCCGACACATTATATTGCTTTAGGCTCCAATCTTACATAAGTTTTAGTATTACATTAAAATCATCAGGCATAACAGTATTTTCTGCAACTTTATTTACTTGTCGTGCCTTACATTTTTGACAAACATGGATAATTTGATATCCCTTTTTGCTATGGTGAATTATCCCTATGGGTTTCATTGTTCCGTGACAGTTGTTGGCTCTGTCACCAATCGATCTATCAACATGCAAAGAGTATAAACAAAAGGGACAATGATTTCTATAACTGCCATTTGTAAGTGGCAATACAATTTTTGCGCAATGCGCGCATGTAAAACCTGTATTTTCGGTTTTTTTGCTCATATCGAGCCTCCTCATATTTAAAATTTAAAATATGAAAAGGCGGGGTTCTGTTTGTTTTTGGAGTTAACCTATCGGGCTTTATAAAGTAGGGACCCATTCTCCGCCACTCTTTAGAAACGGCGAATACTTCTGCTTCCTGCTTCAAAAAGGCTTGTTTCATCCTTTTATCCGAACTGCTACCAATTTTAAAATTGTATTGGTCAATGTGTGACGGTCATCGCCATCACCCAGCAGTAGGTGTATATTTATATCACCGACTTTGGCACCATCCCCCGTTAGTATATGAGCGGTAAATGTAGTACTTTATTCATCTTCATCTCCTTTATTTGTTTGGGGTACTGTATACATACCTGCATATTTGCTGTTCAAGTTCGTGATATTCTCCGATACCTTCAAATGTTAATGTAAAATCACAATTTTCTAAAACTTTGCGAGATGCAATATTATCAGCATGTGTAATACCATAAATTTTTGTAATATTGTTATAATTCATGATTTTTGGCAGAAACGCTTTTACGGCTTCGGTGGCGTAGCCTTTTTTGGTATGGGGTTTTGAAATGTGATACCCAACTTCCCAACCTTCTTCTGTAGGCACAATTTGCACATGGCCAATATGCGTGCCATCATACAGTAGCACAGCATATATTTGCGGTGCAATACTTTCCGAATAGCAGTGGACAATTGTGTCGATAATTTCTCTTGCATCGTCTACAGTTTCAAAAACTTCGTCTGGTACAAAGCGTCTGTTATCTTCGTCTAAAGAATTTAAATGGACACTTTCGGCCATTGTTTCATAAAATTTAGTTATGCGCAAACGTTCAGACTTTAGTGGTAATGCCATTGTTGTAAAATCATATTCTAATTGGATATCATTTTCGTCCTGCTCGAATAATGCCTGGTTTACTTCCTTTGCGTTTTCGCAACCTAGTGAAATATAGAATGCTAAGGTATCTTCTGACGAGCCAGCGCAAATATAAAATTTATCTGCCTCCCAGGACTTTGCAGTCTCTACAGTCATAAAAAACAATGTTTTGCCGATGCCTCTTCCTCTATACCCATTTGAAATAAACAATTGATCCAGTAGGGCGTATTTGTATTGTTTGCCAAACAAACCTCTATTAATGGAGCAAAATCCAACAAGCTTTTCCTTATCAAATGCACCGACAGCAAAGCCACCATTTTCAAAAGTTTCCTTTAATGCAGCTAAGTGAGTTTGATTACCATCGGGGAAATTACTGTCTTGCTGCCAGTTAATATCAATCCACTGCCTGTTCTGCGAATGCTCTTTTTGGCGCCATACTCTGTTGATAAAAATTGTGTTGTCAATTTCTAATATGCGTTCACATTCGGTTTTTGTCATAGAACGGTAGATTATACTCATGTTAATTCTCCTTTTATTTTGGGCATAAAAAAATCCCTCTCTCAGTTTAGAAAAGGACACATCAAAATAAACCATGCTAAATAGGGTCGCATAATGTACTTTGTTATTCCAATTCTAACACAAAACAAACCCTTATCAGGGCCTATTGCTTGCTATATTTTATTTCAGAAATTGGATTAACTGTACAATGGTACACCCCTCGCTTTTTTACTAGTACTAAATATATCACATTCCATAATAAATTACAAATCCTTGGCACAAATATGAATGGCGAGGATACTCTAAATTACGTAATTTACGTAGAGGATAATTTTCATTGCAAAGTTATCCTTTTAGTGTATCAAATAAATAAGATTGAAGCTTACTAACAAGGTGCCGCCCCTGCAAAAGACATATCTCCACTATTGTAGGGGCGGCAATTTGCTTAGCGTTACCGTGTATTTTTATAAACACGAAGCATTTCATTGTACCATTCGCCGGTTTTTCTGTAATAGATTTCACTTATGCAGCTTATAACAGTAACGCCAAGTGCAAGCACACTTGCGGAAACAAGCCATAACGTAGACCACTCTGTCGGTATGGCTAAAAATGTGAGTGTACATATTACAAGCAGTACAATTAGCAATATGACAAACGTGATAATTCGTTGAAAAAAGCGCCATTTCTTTATAATAAAGTCAGCAAAAATCAGTTCTCGTAAGATGGCTATGATTAATGTTAATCCCATACCCTGAATAACGAAAACAAATGGTATACTCGAATTAATTTCTGCGTTTGTGAAAAAAGCATACAAAACACCACTTACCATGTATAGACATATCAATCCGGCAAACATTATTGCCGCAAAAGCTTTAATTGGTTGAGTAATTTCTACAAGTTTTTTCATTTTAATCTCCTATCCGGTCAAGGGCGAATGCTTGCATTCGTACCTGGCCCTTAAATTTAGTGTGAAGCGATTACATTTTCAATTGGCGAGTGGCACTCGCCAATTGCATTATTTTAAATTTAACTTTTCCTTAAGTGAAGGGGCATATTGTCGTGATACAATTAATTTTTCTCCACCGGCCATAGTAATTTCTATACGGCCACCAAAGTCCGGGCGCAAAGACTCAATTTTGTATGTGTTAATAACCTGTGACTTTGCGCTTCGGATAAACCCAACACTTGCAAGTATCTCTTCAACTTCATAAAGTTTTAGCGGCAGTTCGTACACATCTGTTTCAGTGTATAAAAAAGTACGCTTGTCTACCGATTCAAAGTAAAGCACATCATTTACACTAATTAAATATTTTACATCATTTTTAGTGCAGGTGAGTTCTGCCCCATAGCTGTGTATTAGCGTTTCTAGCTTGCGGATATCTTCTGTCGCTTCGGGGCATTTAATCGTTATTTCTAAGTTTTCAAAGCCTTCTAAAATTTCTAATTTCAACTGCTACCACCTCCAAGGCTGCCTAGAAATTATCTCTCGCGATTGATGACTCAATTATATAAAACATTATCCTAATCAACAACGCAACTTGGTAAGTATAAATGGCAACTTAGCGATGACTGCCTGTTTTCCGCGCAAACAATATAGCACAAATCAAAGCTGTAAGCGGCATGGTTAAAAAAATCCCAAAACCGCCAATAATGGCTTGCAGCAATTCTACGAGAATAAGTTCCCTGTTAAAAATCCGCATAAAGGAGTTAAAATGCGCCAAAAGAAATAAAACAATCGTAAGAGAGCTTCCGATATAAGCCAGCACTAAAGTATTAATGCTAGAGCCTAAAATATCTTTACCAATGGTTATGCCAGACTTAAAAATATCACTAACCGTCGCTTTGGGCATTTGCACTCTAATTTCCCACAAAGCCGAAGAAATCGACACAGCAATATCCATAATAGCCCCTACCGCGCCAATAATAATGCCTGCAAAAATAATTGCGTTTAAATCTAAAGGGTTTTCAGGAATAAGATGCAGTAAGTTTAAAGACTCATTTTGTGTAAGTCCTGTAAGCTGCATAATACGCCCCATAAAAAATGTCAAAACCCCCGCAGCAAGTACCCCGCCAAGGCAGCCGATTACAGCTGCCGCTGATTTTTTGTTTACACCATTTATAACAAAGATAGTGGTAATAATGGCATAAATACAAATGATTACTGACGAAATATAAATATTTCTACCAGATAATACGGATGGTATAAATACCGCAAAAATAGCCGAGCATGTAAGCCCGAGGGACAGTACAGAGTTAAACCCTTTAAACCTGCCAAATACAACAAGCAAAACAATAAACACAACCCCTAATATGACAACATTATGAATACGTATATAATCCACAAAATTCCAAGCCCCAGTCGCAAGCAAAGACAACATGACTCTATCACCTTCTTGGGCCACCCGGCCAAACCTTTCTAGGAAAAACCCCCGGGTGTTTTGTGTAAATGTAACAACTTCGCCCTTACGCTCGCCACGGCTGGTAATTTCAGCTTCAAATAAAAATGTCTGCCATTCGTCAAAAGCCGAATAATGGTCTGTAACACTTACAATATTTAAAATACGTGCGGAATAAGTTTGGATTCCACTTTCATATTCATACACAATCATATTTGTGGTCGCTATACGATTGCCCAAATAAAGAAACCCAATTGCAAAAATAACAACAAGTACATATGGCACGCCTTTTACTATCCAATCGTTATAACTTATCACTTATCGTCAAATCCTTTCTTGAAAATTCAGTTGGGTGCTGTCAGTAACCAACTGAATTTCCAACCGATAATAAAACCCTTACCAGTTGAACGATACTATCCTTAAAACTATATCTGAATATGTTCTGAAATTCAATATTTTCAATTGACCTACACGCATTTTTATAGTACCCTATACTTTAGTACATTAAATTGAAAAGGGGTACGACATGACTGCCTATTTAATACTTGAAAATGGCACAATTTTCGAGGGTGAATTTTTTGGCACTCCAGCTGAAGTAACTGGTGAGATTGTATTTAACACCGGAATGACTGGGTATTTAGAAACAATTTCTGACCCAAGTCACAAAGGGCAAATCGTCCTTCAAACTTTCCCATTGGTTGGGAACTATGGTATTATTCCATCTGATTTGGAAAGTGAAACCATTCATACAAATGCTTATATTATAAAATATCCGTGTCAGGAGCCTTCTAACTTTCGTAGTTGCGGGAATCTTGACACTTTTTTTATGTCGCAAAACATTACCGGCTTAAAAGGGATAGACACCAGGGCCTTAACCAAAATAATTCGTGAAAACGGAGTAATGAACGGAAAAATTACTCCGCACCCACCAACTCAAAAAGACCAAGATGATGCCCGGGGTTACGCAATAAACGATGCAATAGCATCTGTATCCTGTAAGGAAGCCTACATCTGCACCGGGACCGATGCAAAATACAACATAGCCTTGCTCGATTTTGGCGTAAGAAAAAGCACCATACACGCACTCATATCTCTAGGCTGTACAGTACATGTTTTCCCACACACCGCCACTGCGGAAGAAATTCTAAAAATAAACCCTCAAGGTATCATTCTATCAAGTGGCCCCGGCAATCCCGCCGCCCCAGAAAACGCCCATATAATCGAAACAATAAAAAAGTTAAGCCACATACCAACTTTAGGCATTTGCTTAGGTCATCTCCTTCTTGCAATTGCAAAAGGCTATAAAACCGAAAAAATGAAATTCGGGCATCGCGGATCAAATCAACCCATAAAAGAACGAAGCACCGGCAGAGTGTATATGTCTACGCAAAATCATGGATATGTCGTTTTGTCCGATGATGCCTCTTTCAAAAACGTAAACGACGGCACCTGCGAAGGCCTAGATTACGGCAATTCATTTTCTGTACAATTTATTCCTGGTGGTGACACCCAATTTATATATAATCGTTTTATAGAGAGGATGATTGCTCATGCCGCTAGATAGGAGTATAAAAAAGACGATGGTAATAGGCTCTGGCCCAATTGTAATAGGTCAGGCCGCGGAATTTGACTATGCTGGAACCCAGGCCTGTCACGTGTTGCGGGAAGATGGCATAGAAATCGTGCTGGTAAACTCAAACCCGGCAACCATAATGACAGACCGGGATATCGCAGATAGAATTTACATTGAGCCGCTAACCTTAGCCACAGTAAAGCGCATCATAGAAAAAGAACGTCCCGATAGCATTTTATCCGGCCTTGGTGGCCAAACAGGACTCACCTTAAGCATGCAACTAGCAAAAGACGGTTTCCTAGATAAAATGGGCGTAAAACTCCTTGGCTCCTCTCCCGAAACCATTGACAAAGCAGAAGACCGACAAATTTTTAAAGATACAATGGAAGCAATTGGCCAACCCGTCATCCCTTCCGTTGTCGTAACAGAGCTGAATGCCGCATTAGATTTTGCCAAAGAAATAGGTTATCCCGTAATCGTGCGTCCCGCATTTACCCTTGGAGGCAGTGGTGGCGGCATTGCCGAAACAGAGGAAGAACTACGCGAAATTGCTTACAACGGCTTAGCCCTTTCGCCCATAACTCAAATTTTGGTAGAAAAATCTATCGCAGGCTGGAAAGAAATCGAATTTGAAGTGATGCGCGATAGAGCAGACAATGCCGTAATAATCTGTTCAATGGAAAACTTTGACCCTGTAGGTGTTCACACAGGTGATAGCATTGTTGTTGCCCCAACAGTAACACTTGCCGCCCAGGAGTATCAAATGTTGCGCACAGCATCTCTTGATATTGTAAGATCTTTAGGTGTTGAAGGCGGCTGCAATGTACAATTAGCGCTGCACCCTCAAAGCTTCGACTATGCTGTAATAGAAGTAAACCCACGTGTAAGCCGCTCATCCGCACTTGCAAGCAAAGCGACAGGTTATCCAATAGCAAAAGTTTCCACAAAAATTGCAATCGGCTACACATTAGACGAAATTACAAATGCCGTAACCGGCACAACATACGCAGCATTTGAGCCAACCTTGGACTATGTTGCAGTAAAATTACCCAAATGGCCTTTTGATAAATTCATTTATGCCCAAAAAGAACTGGGAACCCAAATGAAAGCCACCGGCGAAGTAATGGCCATTGCAGATACAGTAGAAGAAGCATTGCTAAAAGCGGTACGTGGTGCAGAGCTGGGGCTTACGAGCCTAGACCTGCCTCGCCTGTTAGATAAAACAGATGAAGAAATTCGTACAGCACTAACTACCGTAACCGATCAACGGCTTTTTGTGCTTTACGAGGCCGTAAAGCGCGGTTTTTCAATAGAAGAACT
>Ga0123355_10012452_pt1 | contig 13172 bp, 11 predicted proteins | sample TergutEmb28metaG_3_FD_89872 | JGI IMG/M metagenome (GOLD analysis project Ga0123355, IMG submission 89872) | Embiratermes neotenicus P1 segment gut microbial communities from Petit-Saut dam, French Guiana - Emb289 P1 | ecosystem: Host-associated > Arthropoda: Insects > Digestive system > Gut ... | reverse complement strand
GTACCATCTTCTAAAGCTGTAATAGCCTCTAGTAAAGTTTCGCCACCCAATTCTGCCATACGGTCATTTAACTGGATAAAACCTTCTGTTGGTGATATTTCCAATGTTTTTTGCAAAATCATATCACCTGTGTCAATTCCAACATCCATATGCATTATAGTAATACCCGTGGTTGTATCACCATTTAACAATGAGGCATGTATTGGTGATGCGCCCCTATATTTGGGCAAAAGCGACGCATGAACATTAATACATGCCAAATTTGGCATATTAAGCACACCTTTTGGTAAAATTATTCCATATGCAACCACCACAAACAAATCTGCACCATAGTTTTTAAGCTGGGCGCGTATTTCCCTTGATTCTTCCAATTTTAGGGTTTGTGGCTGCAACACAGGAATATCATAATTTAAAGCAACCTCCTTAACAGGGCTTGGGGTTAGTTTATTCCCGCGCCCCGCTGGGCGGTCTGGTTGCGTACATACTGCAACAACTTCATGGTTTTTTAATAGGGCTTTTAAACTTGGTACTGCAAATGTTGGCGTTCCCATAAATATAATTTTCAAATTTTTATCTCCTTAGCTTTTGCGGGACGTGCGGGGGCATGTCCCCTACAAACGAAAAACGCGAATGCGTTTTTCAGGAAAGGGGTCAAGGGGATTTATCCCCTTGTGGGAGCTTGAGGGTGAAACCCTCAAGGTTTTAATCTTTTGACTTTAACTTACGTTTTTCCTTACGTTCTTGTAATTCTTCTGGGGTAATATCTCTTATGTTTGTGGCTTTGTCTAGGTAGAGTATGCCGTCCAAATGGTCAATTTCGTGGCAAAATACAGTAGCTAGAAAGTCATCAACTGTTACAGTAAACTGTTCGCCGTGCCTGTTTAGGGCTTGAACTGTTATTTCCATAGGGCGCTCTACATCACCACAACGCCCCAATACAGATAAACATGCCTCGTTACTAACTTGTGTGCCTTCTGTGTTTATTATTTCTGGGTTAATTAATTCAAATAATTCATCTTCAACTTCAATTATAGCAATACGCCTTAACACGCCCACTTGTGGGGCAGCTATACCCACACCGTTTTTTGCGTGTAGGGTTTCTAACATGTCATCCAGTAGGGATATTATGTTGGGTGTAATTTCTTTAACTGGTTTTGTTTTCTTTTTTAGTATTTCGTCGCCTTCATGGCGGAGTTGTCTTAATGCCATTGGGTTCTCACTCCATATTTACAGGATTTAAAGTCAGATGAGTGGTTAGCCCCGTTAGGGGGTCATTCTCTCTGAGCTTTCTCATACAATATATCACAAAAGACTTTAAAGGTTCCTCTTCTTTGCATTTTACAAGAAGTTTCCAGCGGTATTGCTTTTTTATTCTTGATACAAAAGCTGGCGAAATGCCAATTGTTTGAAAACGTTCTATTCCATTATGTGTTTTGCTGTCACGTTTGTTTGTATAATCCATAATTGCTGATAATTTTTGTAATGCTTCTATAACAGGTTTTTCACTTTCCCCTGTGAACATTATAGAAAATACATGAGAAAATGGCGGGTAAATCATGGCTCGTCGTATTGCCATTTCATGTAAATAAAATTCGGAATAATTGGCTTGTTGCGAAAAGATTATAGCATAATGGTCTGGGTTGTATGTTTGCAAAAATACTTTTCCCTCATGCATAGCACGCCCTGCGCGCCCCGCTACTTGCGTAAGCAACTGAAATGTATACTCACCTGCACGAAAGTCGCCTGAATATAACGAAATATCGGCGGCAACCACCCCAACAAGGGTTACACGTGGAAAATCCAGACCTTTTGCAACCATTTGTGTGCCGATTAAAATTTGTGCCTCACCATTACGAAAGGCTTCTAAAATTTTGGCATGTCCATGTTTACCTTTTGTGGTATCCATATCCATACGAAGCACACCCACCCCTGGAAAGAGTTTTGCAACTTCTTCTTCAACTTTTTGTGTGCCTGCCCCAAAGCGACGAATATGCTCAGAGGAACAACCAGGGCAAACTGTGGGCATAGTTATGCCTTTGCCACAATAATGGCACAATAGGCGATTATGAGTAACATGAAAAGTATAATTTACACGACAATCATTACATTCCATTACATAACCACATTGCCGGCATGACACAAATGAGGAGTGTCCACGCCTATTTAAAAATAAAATCGCCTGTTGCCCCGCTTTGATTGTATCTGCAAGCTCCATTTGAAATTGTGCGGCAAAAATGGATGGATTACCCCTAATTAGTTCTTGGCGCATGTCAAGTACTGTAACATCAGGCATAGTTTTATTAACACGCTCTTTTAATTCTGCTAATAGATACGGTTGTGGGTTTGTTATTTCTTGCTTATATTCGTCTTGGGTGTGAAAATAAGAGTTTAAGCTAGGGGTTGCAGAGCCGAGTACTACCTTTGTCCCTGTGCCTGATATTTGGGCGCGTTTTATTGCAACTTCACGAGCATCATATTTTGGTGTGGTTTCTGAATGATATGAATGTTCATGCTCTTCATCAATTACGATTAACCCAATGCGTGATAATGGCGCAAACACAGCAGAACGCGGACCAATTACAAGGTTAATTTCTCCATCCAATGCTTGCTTCCAAATTTGGAAACGTTCGCCTGATGTAAGACGACTGTGAGTTACTGCCACATTAGAGCCAAACCTTGCTGTAAACAACCCTACAATTTGCGGAGTTAATGCAATTTCAGGCACAAGCACAATTGCTTGCAACCCTTGATGTAACACATGTTCAATTGCATGTAGGTACACCTCTGTTTTTCCGCTACCTGTTACGCCATGTAATAATATGGGTGTATTGTTAGTTATATCTTTAATTTGCTCTATGGCAATTGCTTGCTCTTTTGTAAGTGTTATACTTGAAGGAGTTGGCGAAATTTTTAAAGGTTTTTTTCTGGACATAGGAAAACGTCCATCAGGTTTTGCAGTGGGTACAATACAGTGTATCGTTGATATAAGAGTTGTATAATACTTATCCTTCATCCATAACGCCAATTTTAAAGTATCTGGAGTAAGTACAGAAAAGCCGTCCATAATACTATCGACGGCTTTTAATTTCTCCATAGGAATGCCTTCTGGAAGTTCTTGTTTTTCTGCTAGGAAATTGCTATCGCAATTTCCGTCGCACAATGAGGGCGTTGCCACTTTTTTTGCTTTATAAATCTCAATTACATAACCTAAAATTAGCTTGTTGCCTTTTCCAAAAGGAACACGGACACGTTGCCCCACTTGTATATTTGTGGCAACATCGCCCATAACTCCATAATGAAACAAACGGTCAACATCACCATGCTTAATATCAACGGTTACTGCTACATATAAATCAAAAGCAAAATCTGAATTAATCTTCAAATTCTTCATCTTCATCCTCTGTATTGTTATTATCCTCATACAAGTCATCAAATTCGTCTTTTTCATCATCAACCAAGTATGGGTCACGGAAGTCGATGTCATTGTCGTCATCTGTAGTATAAGGAACAGGAGCATAATTGTCTTTTAAATCTTCACGCAAGTCATCTTTTGACAGTGCAACCATATTTCTATATCTATATTGGTCTTTTAACATACGTTCGTAACTTCCATCAATCATATCATCTTGTAATCTAACGCGTAATTTGCCCTCGCTCATTTCCCTAACAGCTATACTTACTGCTCTGTCGGTGGGAGCATAGGTTAATGGGTGCGCCCCATTGGTAATTTGCCTTGCACGTTTTGCCGCAGCTAAAACTACTGTGTAACGGCTTGTAACACGCCCGTCAAGCCTGTCGCTTTGTTTGATAATGTCCATAAGCTCTGAATAAGATGGTCTTAACATATTTTGCTCTGTCTCCTTTTAATGATTTTGGGTATTTCTAAATTTGTGTGGCGTAGCATTGATGTAGGGGACGCGCTCCTGCGCGTCCCGCAAATGGTGATTCTAACAAAAAACGGGCGGGACGCACAGGGGTGCGTCCCCTACGAGACCACAGGAAATTAGAAAGCCCCTTAATTTTCTATAACTTATAATAATTCATTTCCGTTTGGCTGGTAGTAAAATTGTCTATGATAGACTTACTTCTTTTTGGTTTTAAACGTTCGGCAGTGACAACTGCATTTATACGCGAAACAGCCCCCTCAACCTCATCATTTACAACTATATAATCATAACGATTAATTAAAGGGATTTCCTCCATAGCCTTTTTTAACCTTGCCTCAATAGTCACATCATCTTCTGTATTGCGCCCTTTTAAACGTCGTGCCAACTCGTGCAAAGATGGTGGAATTAGAAAAATAAGCACAGCCTCTGGAAATTTTTCTTTAACTTGTAAAGCCCCATAAACCTCTATTTCAAGTACTACAACTTTGCCTTTAGAAATTTGCTCTTCTACATAGTATCTGGGTGTTCCATAATAATTATTTACATAAACAGCATGTTCTAAAAGCTCATTATTTTCGCGCAATTTGTGAAAATTATCTTTTGATGTAAAAAAATAATCACGTCCATCAACTTCACCCGCCCTTGGTTCACGAGTGGTAACAGATATGGATAATGCATAACCATCTGCTGGTTTCAGTCGCTTAACAACTGTACCTTTTCCAGAACCAGAGGGTCCAGATATTATAACAAGCATACCATCCATAAGCAATTTTAATCCTCAGGGTCGGCTTCATCACTGTTACTTGAATCAGAATTGAAGCGTTTGGCAAGTGTGTCATGTTGAACCGCAGACAATACAATATGCCCATTGTCTAAATAAATTACTGAACGTGTTTTTCGCCCATGAGTTGTATCAATCAAAATAAACTTCTCCTTGGCATTATTAACATCACGTTTTACAGGCGAAGATTCATTACTGACTATTGCAAGAATTTTAGCCCCAGATACAGTATTGCCAAAACCTACATTAAATAATTTCATATTTAAACCCTTTACTCTATATTTTGAACCTGCTCGCGTACTTTTTCAATCAAACTCTTTAATTCAACAACCAACTTGGTCATTTTTACATCCGTAGATTTTGAACCAATGGTATTTGTTTCACGATTAAGTTCTTGAACCAGAAAATCCATTTTGCGCCCTACAGCCTCTTGTTCTAAAAGCATTGATTCTAGTTGTACTAAATGGCTTTCTAAACGTGAAATTTCTTCGTTAATACAACCTTTATCTGCCAACAATGCAACTTCTGTAAGTAGTCGCCCATCATCAGGTTTTGCACCCACTTTGCCTAAAACATCTTCCATGCGTTCGCGCAATCGTGACGATTGTTCTATTACAACATGGGGGGCACGCTCTTTTATTGCCATAACAAAAGCAGAGGCACGAGAAAGTTTATTTTCAATGTCTTTTATTAAAGCAAGCCCTTCTGCATCACGCATTTTATTAAATTGAGTCATTGCGTCTTCTAGGGCACAAGAAAGTGTTTCCCACATTTCTTGTTGTGATGTAGCAGAATTGAGTGCAGATTCAAATTTATCAAACACAATAATATCTGAATTTTTTGCCAAAAGCTCTAATGAGGGGTTTATTTGCAAATCCCCCAAGCGATACCTTGTGCTTAAACTTTGTAATGCCTCCATATAGGCATCCGCAAAAACTTTGTTTACTTGAACAGTGATATCTTTGTGCGTATAACTTTCAAAATTTACCCACACATCAACTTTTCCACGTGTTATATCTTGTGAAAGCCTACGTCTTATTCTATCTTCAAAGGGATTGAGAAAACGTGGTAATTTAATTGTAAAATCGCTAAAACGATGATTTACAGATTTTAACTCAACCTTAAACCGTCTGTCATAACGAAGACATTCACCACGCCCAAACCCTGTCATACTTCTTGGCATATTATTTAAACTCATTCCTTTCAGTTGGGCATATCATTAGCCCCACCTACCGCGCTTTGCACGGCGGTTTGCAGAAATAGCAAAACACACACCCATTATACCAAATAATGTTCCAATTACACCAAACCAATAAGGTAATCCGCGCCTTGTAAAAATAGTTTCTCGTATTAAAGCAATCTGATAATCCATATCACTGTCGAATGTGCGCAACAACACCTCCCGCCCTGCCACAACTGGTGCTTCAAATATTACCATACCATCCACCAAATAAAAAGCAGTTCCTATAATTTGACTATCGGCAATTGGAGCTTGAAGCATTACAATACCTTCATCATTTTCCATTGGAAAAATATACTCTATTTTTCTTTCAATATATGCATATTCACGATTACTTAGCAATACATTGTGTGGTTGGCTTGCAATTACGTCCAATATTGCGGAATCTCCACGACGTGGATTATATATATACACATTTGATACAGTTTCATTTGCGCCTGTAACATCTCTGAATGCAAAATTATGAAAAGCCCAATCTATTAACCTACGACTATCTTGCCAACGTCCAGTATCACCAGAATCAAATACCATTGCTATAAGCCCCAAACCATTGTGATATGCAGAACTGGCAAAGTTATGCCCTGCGGCATTGGTAAAGCCTACTTTTAATCCTGTTATATAAGGATGACCATGTGGTGCGTCTGGTAGCATTTGGTTACCATTTGTCCAGTTGTAATTTCTTACATTTGGAGCATGGTGCCAAACATCACCAAGGCTGTCACCTTCAAATGTTCGTATTGCCACAATTTCTGCAAGTAATGGAACTTGTAAAAATGCCTGTGCTATGAGTGCCATATCATAAGCAGTTGTATGATGTTGTTCGCTGTGTAAACCATATGGGTTATTAAAATTTGTATTAATTGCACCTAGTTCAACTGCTCGTCTATTCATTAGTCTTGAAAAAATCTGTTTTGCTTCCATATATGGTATATTCATGCGTCCATCATATTCACGTACTACATTAAGTGCAAGAACGCGGGCAGATTCATTTCCACCACGAATTAACATTGCTTTTAACAACATTCTCACTGTGATTGTCTCGTTTTCTATATGCACATTTGTGGCAAAACCCGTGGGCATATTACGAATTTCTTGCCCCACAATTAAAACTTCATCAGGGTCTAAGAAATCCAACACCACCAAAGCAGTAAGCAGAGTTGTAAGCCCCGCGGGATACACGGGTTCATGAGGGTTTTGCGCATACAAAACCCGCCCTGTGCTTTGCTCGATTAAAATGGCAGAAGAGGCATTAAGTGGCATATAAACATAACCTGTGTAAGGGTGTGCTAATACTTTTAATGGTGATAGTAAAAAACTGAAAGTAATTAAAAATAATAAAAAAGCGGCTACGCCGCTTTGCGGGGGCTTTGACAGGGGGGCAATGCCCCCATTAAACAATTTCCTAGCAAAAAATAATAATTTTTGATGCAAAGTGTATCACAACTTTCTAAAATATAAGACCGCGGGACTCCGTCCCACACCCTGTAAGGGGACAGGTCCCCTTAACCCCTTTCCTTGGAAATGCGCGTATGCGCATTTCCTGTTAAAGTTTTGATGAAACTTTTTCAAAAGTTTCTCGGGGTGTGGGGTGAAACCCCACGAATTTAATAAGTTAATTCACAGTAACACGTAATAAAACTTGAGTACCACGTTCAACTTCTGTATCGGGTGATGGAAATTGTTGTATTATAGTGTATGAACGCATGGCAATTGGCGCAGTTTCTTCACCATAGGCAAGCGGCTCGGGCTGGCTTGTTATTGGGCTAAAAAGATGCGAACGGTCAACACGTTCTTCCCCTGTACATAACTGAATGGGTAAGCCTAAATCTTGAAGTATAATTTCTGCCTGTGAAAGAGAAATTCCTGTTACGTTGGGAACAGTTGCCATATTTCCGGGCTGGCGGGTTTCTGGATATGTGTGGAAAATAATCACTGGGCTATTACCAATTGGATGCCCTGGTGCTGGGGTTGTGTGGGAAATAACTGTACCACCACCCAGAATATGATAACCACCACCGCCTGTGCTTGTACGGTTTAAATTGCGTATAACTTCCAAAAGACGCTCGCCACGAAAATCAGGCATAATTTCCCCACCCATAAGGTTTGTTTGCCAAAAATCTATACTGTAAGCCCCTTCAGAAGGTGGAATATTTCTCATGCGAATCAAATCTTCCATAAAGTCACGAACAAGAGGCGCAACAACTCCACCACCAGATACGGTTCTGCCATTTGGCATAATTTGGTTGTGGATATTGTCAATTGTCATCAAAATCAAAAATTCAGGGTTGTTTATAGAGGTGTAAGCAATATACGATAAATTTAAGCGGTCGCGTGCTATACCTTGTTGTGCTGTTCCTGTTTTTCCTCCAATAGCATGTCCTGGAATATATGAAGTATTACCAGTACCAAATTGGGCTGTTACTACTGTTTGCATTTGAGTTCGTAAAATATCAGAAGTTCTTTGTGATATTACACGGCGGACAATTGTGGGTGTATTTTCATATACCACATTATTGTGTATATCCAAAACATGCGATACAACAAACGGCTGCATGACATTCCCGCCATTAATTACTGCCGCAAATGCATTAATAGATTGCATGGTTGTAGCGTTAAACCCTTGCCCCATAGAGCTTGTAGCCAACTGAACAGGACCTAGTGCGTGCAAAGGATACATAACAACCGGAGATGACACAGCAGTTTCACCAGGTAGGTCAATTCCAGTACGGTCACCAAAACCAAAATAACCACGATAGCGATAAAATCTGTCACGCCCAAGTCTATCCATAATGTCAAACATTGCTAAATTACAAGAACGATAAAGAGCCTCTACAAGAGTAAGCCCCCCATGCCCAGATAAATTCCAACAAACTAACCTTTGCCCCGCAATCATTCTAACACCACTGCAATGGAAAGTATCATGAAGTGATATTACACCTTCTTCAAGTGCCGCCGCCATAACAACAGGCTTAAAGATAGAACCTGGCTCGGCAGAACGTGTAATATGATAGTTTGCCCACATTATATTCATTCTGTCAAAACGCTCTGCTTCTGTAAGGTAGTCCCAATACTCCAAAAGTAGGGGGTCGGTAAAATATCTCGGGTTTGTGGGTTGATGAATCGCAAAAGTAGGCTCTTGCGCCATAGCTAAAATTTCGCCTGTTTGTGGATTCATTACTATCATACCAACAAAATCGGCTGGATGTAATTCAAATGCACGGCTAACATGTTGTTGCGCCAAACGTTGAATATCTCCATCCAAGGTTGTAACAATAGTATAACCATGTGTCACAGGAATTTCTTCAACTTCACCCTGAACTAAAATAGTCCGTCCTCTTTCACCCGCAAGTTGACTATCATAAAAACTTTCAAGCCCCCAAGTTGCATCACCACGAATAAAACCCATTATTTGAGGTGCAAAATGAGGGTCATTAAAGGCACGTTGTGAATGTTGCCTACCATGAATGTCACGGTGTTCACTTGTTAAAGATTCTGCAATGTTTGCTGGAACTTGACGCGCTACAATGTGGTGGCTTGTATTACGAATTAAAACACCCTCCTCGTTGCGCAAGAAAAGGCTTTCTACATAATATCTTTGTAACCCAAGTATTTGTACAAGTGCGTCTTTTGCTTCTTCTCGTTCGGCTACACCTCTATCATTTGCCAAAAGGCGTATATCAATAAAAATATCATACACTTGTTCACTATGGACTATTGGTTGATTATCTCTATCAACTATTAAACCACGACGAGGTGCGATTATTCTTTCAACCGCTACCATTCTTTCAAGTATTACATTTTCGATAACTATTCTTGTATATTCGTTTCCATATGTTCGTTGAACGTTGGCAATTTGAAATAAAATATAACCAAAAGCAAACGTAAAAAAAACACCCAAAACTAAGATTCGCCTGGCGCGTCGAATCCCAGTGGGTATTCTTTTATTTTTTGTAGGTCTTCTGGTAGTTTCGTTTCTGTTTCCATTTCCATTCCGGTTGCTATTTCTTCTTTGTGTATAGCGATTTTGATTATCATCGTACATAATTAACCTCCAAATAGTCTATTGTAAAGTCCTGTGATAAATGCCCACATATCTTGTAAAAAATAATTGTTTGTGGGCGAAAATACATCATCTGATGTGTTCATTATTGTGTAACCAAGCCTTGGTACATCAATGCGAAAAACTTGAGAAGATTCAGGCATGTCCATGCCCAATTCGCGGGCGCGTGCTTCAATTTCATCCAGCGTATAATGAGTTTCCAATTGCCTTGCTAATGCTGTATTAATTTCATGTTGTTCACGAAGTTGCCCCCTGCTATTGTCAAGTTGCCTTTGTATGCTGGTTATTTGACTAGCTGCAAGCGCACTTGCAAGCCCCCCCATAAGTATTAATACAAGGGTGAAAATCATACGCCATGAATGCTTAAATGACCGCGATTTTTCACGATTGACTATAAAAAAAACGTTGCCTCTTTTTTTTATTTGAATGTTCTCATATGGGTCTGGTTTTTGTTTTTTACTTTGTTTTTGATATTGTTTTTGTACTTGTCTTTGCACGTGATTCTCCTTCCATTATTCCTTCAGTTACTCTTTTGCAAATGCTGTGTTATGTCACTTTTTTGTCATTCTCCCAGCGTCCAGTTTCTTTCTTGCCATTTGCATAAGTATATTTTCCCTCACCATGTCGCATATCATCTTTCCACTCACCTTTGTATGAGTCTCCATTAGGGTATTTGTTTTTACCTTTACCATTTCGTTTGCCGTCTTTCCATTCACCCTTATACGATTCGCCGGTTGCCAATACGTTTTTACCTTTACCATTTTGTTTGTCGTCTCGCCATTCACCCTCATAGTATTCGCCGTCTGCCCATGTCAGTGTTCCTGTGCCATGTCGTTTATCAAAGAACCACTGACCCTCATATGAATCACCACTTGCCCATGTGTTTGTGCCTATACCATGGCGGTAACCTTCTGACCACGCGCCTACATAGATTTCGCCATCTGGATATATGCTTTCTCCATCACCATGGCGCATATCATTAAACCACTGACCATCATATGATACGCCCGCATATACTAGCTTTCCCTTACCCTGTTTTATGTCATTTAGCCACTGACCATCATAATAATCTCCGCCTACCCATGTAAACCTTCCTGTGCCATGACGTTTGTCATTAAACCACTGACCATCATAGTACTCACCATTTGCCCACAACATTTCGCCTTTACCATGACGTTCGCCATTTTGCCACTGACCATCATAATAATCGCCATTTGCCCACAACATTTCACCTTTACCATGACGTTTGCCATTTAATAAATCGCCTTCATAACATTCCGTTGATTCATTTTCAGAACATTCATCATCTAACCAATGGTTCTTACCCCTACCACGCACAACATCTATAACTGTAGCTTTAAATTTACTTTTTTCATTCACAATAGTTGTCTTAATCTCTTGTATTGTTTGCCTGATTAAACGCTTCATTTTTTTCTTTCACCTCATACACCTCATATTTTTTCTGCAACACGTAACTTTGCACTATGGGCGCGACTATTTTGAACTAACTCATCATTACTTGGAATAATAGGTTTGCGATTAATTAATTTTAATTGAGGTTTTTTATGACAAACACAATAAGGAATATCACGAGGGCATTTGCAGGGCGAAACTAACTCTTGAAATGTATTTTTTACAATACGGTCTTCCAGTGAATGAAATGTTATTACAGCAATTCTACCCCCAATGTTAAGGCAATCTACAATGTTTGTGAGGGCGTTTGCTAGTGGGTTTAATTCATCATTAACTTTTATTCTAAGTGCCATAAATGAACGTGTTGCGGGATGTGTTTCGCCATATTTGCGACGTGGGCTAACACTTTCGATAATACTCACCAACTGTAAAGTGGTTTCTATGGGTGCAGTTTCACGAGTTTTACAAATTGCGCGCGCTATACGCCTGGAATTTCGTTCTTCTCCGAAGGTAAATAAAATATTAGCTAAATCTTTTTCGCTGTAGGTATTAACAATGTCGCGGGCTGTTAGTTTTAAGCGGGTATCCATACGCATGTCCAATTGACCATCCATTCTGTATGAAAAACCACGCTCGGCAGTGTCAAGCTGGTGGGATGATACCCCCAAATCCAATAAAACCCCATCCACTTTAGGAATAGAAAAGCTCTTTAAAATCTCTGGTATATTAAAAAAGTTATCTTGTACAACTTGAAAATTTTCATTAGCCAAACGGCAAGTAGTGGCATTAATGGCATTGATATCTCTATCAATGCCTATTAATTTGCCACTTTTGGGTAAGTTTTCTAATATTAATGAAGAATGCCCACCACCACCCAAAGTACCATCAATATAAATTCCGCCTTGCCTAAGGTTTAGCGCGTTAATGCTTTCCTTAGGCAAAACAGAAATGTGATTATATTCACTCATGCTTTTATCCACCATGTTCTTATCCATAGTGCTCTTATCCAAACAAAGATGGAGCATTATTATCTAGTGGTATATATGGTTCTGCTGGTGGAAGTGCCGGTGGGGGTGTTGGGGTTGGTTGCGGAGTTGGTGTAGGAACTGGAACAGATTGTGGCAACCCTGGAATTGAAGGAATAGAAGGTACAGAACCTGGAGGGCTATCATTTCCTCCAGGAGGAAGCCCTGGCACAGTAGCGGGGTTGGAGTTATCAGGTGGTAAACCTGGTACAGTAGCCCCTGGGTGCTGAGTTCCTTGTTGGTCTTCTTGGTTATTTTGGTTGTTTTGATTCCAAGGGGTATTGTTACCCCAAGGGTTGTTATTTGGGTTGTTCCACCAATCGTCAACCTCATGGGTTGGTGGTTGTGGTACATAGTGTACATATTCACAGGTATCACAAATTAACCCTTCAATTACACCCGCTGGGAATTCTATATGCCTGTTTAGCACTGAAACATTACCAACAATTGGCACTGGTCTAACATGCCCAACACGTGTAACAACTGTATCATGATTACAATTTGGACCTGGAAGTTTACCACTTGCAGTACAGAAGGTAAACTGCTGATGAATTTCACAAGTTTGTGATGGTGCTTGACCAGAGGCGAATATATCAGAGGTTACACGGCTTCCGCGTGGGTCCATAGTACAAAATGGTCCTGGTGTATGCCCAGAATCCCTACAAACAGAACGGGAAACTATATCAGGGGGGCGTATAAAACTACGTGGTGCATACCCTTGATGAATTTCTTGCATAATACTACGCCACACAGGAATGTGAAGGCT
>Ga0123355_10012451_pt1 | contig 13172 bp, 7 predicted proteins | sample TergutEmb28metaG_3_FD_89872 | JGI IMG/M metagenome (GOLD analysis project Ga0123355, IMG submission 89872) | Embiratermes neotenicus P1 segment gut microbial communities from Petit-Saut dam, French Guiana - Emb289 P1 | ecosystem: Host-associated > Arthropoda: Insects > Digestive system > Gut ... | reverse complement strand
GGCCATTATCTCCGTAACCGTTCCACTTGGGACTTAGGTGTTTTGGGTTATATCGGTATAGTTTAGCATAAGGAACACCCTCCCGAAGTCTGGCACATTCCTCCTGGGACACCCTGTATATAAAGGTAAAGTAATCCCGTTGCAAGCCCGGTGTGGCCCAGAGGGTGGGTAGAGATATAGCTCTACTCTTTCATGGTCGCAGCACTAGAAGGGTGTGAGTGGTCAGCAGCACACTCCGGCCGCACTTTACCTCCGGAAAAGGCCCGGTACCAATTTTACAGAAGGCTGGGTGGGCCTCAGGGCTGGTCTGGACAGGCGGAAAATCTCGTCCCCACCGGGATTCGATCCCAGACCGTCCAGCCTGTAGTCAGTCGCTATGCCATATATATATATATGTGCATATATATATTCTCTCTCTATATATAACTTCAACCAACTTATTTATAACACCATTTTTTGTTTCGGTTTGAAACAAGCATTTTAAAGACCTTAGGAATATAATTTAGTGTTTATCACTTACAATATCCTATTGATATACAGTTCTATAGTATACTGGAACTACTTCGAAGTCAAGAAGAGGAATTACTGTTCTCCAGGATTTAGTGTCAAATAATGAAGGAGGTAACAATGCCTGACGATGGGAAAGGGAATGCCATCATATCAAAATTCATTGCTACCTGCCGTAGCATAATCAGTGTCTCGATCTCTTTTACTGACTTAAAACCACTTTTCATAGTCACACGGAATATAAGAACAGCATTACCATTAACCCAACCTGTTTGTGCTGCCTCTGCACTCTGATATTGCAGTTTTCGAGCCAGTACATAAACATAAAAAAAGATCCGACAAAACTACATGCCTTACCCAAAAGTTCTGGAGCATTCAATTTTTTGCCTCTATATTTTCATTTCGTGAATTATTTGAAATAGAAAGCTGTTAAATGCTTGCAGTTTAAATACAATACATATTTTCAACACTTACAAAACACACACACGCACCCCGCATCCCATCAATACAGATAAATTCTATCAGGCCGACTGTAGTGGTGTTGTAACAACACGAGGAAACCATCCAGAGTTTGTAACAGGTGTGACTAAGGAACATAGTCCTATTTTGATAAAACACTACAACGAAAGACAATGAACAAAAATTCTTACTGGTCACTTTTATCACTTCAATCCGTACTCCATTTTCTCAACGGAAGATGGTAACCTGCAGAAATGTACGTGGTCTTCATGCCAAGCATAGATGTTGTTCAACCCTCGGGCGGCACGCGTCTCGCTAGGAGGTGTAATGCGGGCGTCGGCCGCATTTTAAAATCATGTGCATACTATAAAAATCACACAATAATTTAGGCGATTGTAATTACCACTTCTAATTGTTACACGCGCGGCATTCGAGCGGTTGTGGCAGTTTGCCAAAAGAGGCTGGACGCCCCTGATGTAAAGTGTTCCAATCGTGTCCTTCGTAGTCTATATTGCTAGGATTACGTACATTAATTGATACTGCAATGAATTATGGGTCGGATTTGCAGGATGGCTAGTTATTTTAGAAGGCTAGCTATACAAATTGTAAAGCTAAGTACCACTCATGGGAATTTCAAATTGATGCTTCATGAATACCCCGTCGATAGGTGGAACACAGGGTCACTAACAGCAAAATAACTGTTCCGATTAACCTTTTGCATTGACCATGTGCGCTATGGCGTTTGAAAAAAACTGCTGACATCCACTACAAACAAACTGCACGTGTACCTGACCTAAAACTCATGGAGCAAAGTCATTCTTGAGAAGCTAACCGATCCTCAGTTCGTCAAGAAATTTCCCGAATTTTATGGAACCCGAAGTTTGATTACCGTTTTCATAACAGCCCGCCACCTGTCCCTATCCTGAGTCAGATCAATCCAGCCTATGCTGTGCAATTCTATTCTTTTCAGATCATTTTAATATTATCTTACCACCTACGCCTAGATCTTGTAGGTTGTAAACTTCCTTCTGGTTTTCCTATCAAAACCCTGCATGCACCTCTCCTTTATCCATTCGTGACAAACACCACGCCCATTTCATTCTCCTTAATTCGATAACCCAAATAAATATGCAGTAAAGATCACAAATCATATAGCTTCTCAGTGCGCGGTTTCTTCCAGACCCTTTTTAACTATTACCACTTGGTTTTTGACAGAAGCCATCCCGTTGTGCAATAACAATTGTACAATATATTATATACCGTCAGTACACACAACATCAATATAATTTTATGTTTTGCTGACCGTGCATCTCAGTATATTCATTTAGTAATTAACCAACTTGATGCACAAAATTTTTGTTTTACAATAAGTTTATTTCATGCCTCTACATGTTTCGAACGCCATGTGCTCACCATCAGGAAGTCAAAATTGTATTATAGAGGCTGTATAATACAATTTTGACTTCCTGATGATGAGCACATGGCGTTCGAAACATGTAGAGACATGAAATAAACTTATTGTAAAACAAAAATTGTGTGCATCAAGTTGGTTAATTACTAAATAAACATGAATATAGTGATATAATGCATGCAATAGGTTATACTGTGGCCACAGTGTAACCTATTGCATACATTATATCACTATATTGATGTTGTTGTGTACTAACGTTATATAATATATTGTACAATTATTATCACTTAGGCGAAAAAGTTTCCTCAACACCCTGTCCTCGAAAACTCAGCCTATGTTTCTCCCTCAGAGTGAGAGACCAAGTTTCACGCACACATAAAACAAAAGGCCAACATAAAGTCATGTATAATTTAACATTTATATTTTTTGGATATCATACGGAAGGAAAAACCATTCTGGCCTGATGTAGCAGGCATTCAGGAAGGTCAATCTTCTCTTCGTTTCTTGATGAAAGCAATTTTGATATGTAACTGCTATTCATGTCTGAATACTACAACAACTTCAAAGGATTCATTACCAATCTTTATTTTATGATTTTGTCGTTTGTTCTGTTCACGAGATACGTGCATATCCTTCAGTCATTCTGCATTCAATTCTAGAACAATATCCTCCACAGCGGCTGATAAAGCTTATGTGTTTCTCTTCACAGAAAATGTGCTTTCACTCAGCGAATTAATATTATCAGCATAAACCATAGGCTGATTCTTGCGATTCAGCTTTAAAACTCCTTGCTTTGCTTGAATATTCCTAATGACATACTCTAAAGCTAAAGTTGGAAAGCAAGGGCGATAAAGTAACTCTTCATTTTTCGGACCACTCTGAACAGGAAATGTTTATATTTTTTCTTATCCGGAGTTTATTATAGACTTTATTTAAACATATTTTATTTGCCTGTTTTCAAACGGACGCGAAGCTCAGTGAGAGCGTTACACAATACCTAACTCCTAACTGAATCTTACAATTTCTTTAAGGATCCAAATAGCTGATATATTTTCCCATTGAATTCTGAGGTATTCCATCCCCGTTGTGCGTTTAAACTATATGGTGAGGTGAATTCAGTCAAAAAACACAACAATAGAAGAAGGATAAAAAGAAGATGTCAGACTAACCAACCCGCATAAACTACTACCTCCAACATTGGAACATATAAAATACCACACCTGTAGCCATAGGTTCCTCCTAACCCCACACCTACCCAACCAATAAGATCCACATCCACACCCAGCTACCTACAAATCCGATTGACGTCCCACAAATTTAGCTTAACATTAGCACGCAGAATGATGATGAGATCTCAACATCACCATGCGGTTTAGGCATATTATATAGAACTCTTTTAGCAGAAAATTGTCAGAACCTGAAGATGGCCGCTATAGGCCGAAACATGTAGTTTTTTCCCTGCTAATAAACATCATCATTTAGTCATATTTTATAGTTGTGTTTTTTAACTGAATTCACATCACCATATAGTCCCATTGAAATCATTTTCATTCTCAAGAATCTAATTAAAAAATATCCAGATTGATGATCTCAAATAAAAATGTCTGCATATGGAGTAAACCGTGACATAAGAAGGTCGGATAGACTTTTGTACCTGAAATATGACTTGATACCTACTAAAATCTGCATTCTTATCTTCTTTGAAATAGGGAAAATGACGGAATATTTCTACTGATGAAGAAAGTTACCCTTATTCACAATAAAACACGCAATTTTATCTCCGCTTGTACTCTTCTACCTATTCCTTGAAAACTACTATTGGCAGTTTTATCGCACCTAGCGATTCATGTCTTCTAAAATATTGGATAGCTATCACAGCCTCAAAGGCTCTAGGCTCAGACACTAGTAGCTCAGCTGCAAGTCTGTTATTCTGCTTAGCATCATTGCACTCTCGAAATTCACGAAGTGACAAGTTCTTCTACCACCTCTTCAAAATGTTGTGGAACGCTTAAAACAGCTCCAGTTTCTCACCTTATTCTTAAATCGATTCATGCTCCTTAAAGTTTCTAAATTTATATTCTTACTATAATATAAACAGCCAACTAAATGCAACAATAGTAACTTTATTAATAATTTCAATCATTTCGACATTTTTCGGGCGATATTTTCGCCCGAAATGTGTTGAGCTGATTTAAATTGTTAATAAAATTATTATTATTATTATTATTATTGCATCTAGTTGGCTGTTTATATTATTGCATCAGTGATGCACGGTCACACAAATATTAACTTTATGTTCTTAATGTTGGTTTCAAGCATTTTAATTTTGTATTTCAAATACTTCCTAGCTTTCCTGAAACGTGTAACAGTTTCACGTGTTACACTATCCAGATATCCGCATTAGTAAAGCTTGGATCCTGTAAGAATTGCGATTTGGCCTGCTTTTTTATCAACAAATTTTGAACATTCTTGATAAAAACACATTGTATGCTGGTACCGTTCACACTGACCTAAAAACCACTTAGTCATGGTTTTGTATCTCTTCAACAATTTTCAAAACATACGTAGTACTTATGTCTCCGCTATCATCTAAGTTCCCAAAGCTGCACACTTGTTCCAGATTTTAAGCCGATACTTCCCATATTTCCACCTCAATTAGCTTCTTAAGTTCGAATCTCTACATAACAGATTATTGTGCGTCTCGTTTACTTGCTGACAGTCTTTCCCTAAGTTTTGCAACCACCAGAGGTTGATTAGTATCACATCCATCTCCTATGGAAGAACGGAATTCAAGTGCAAAAGTCGCGATTTATGTAATCCTGACGTAACATATACTCTACACAATTATCAAATAAATATTATTATATTCAGTCGGAACACAACTAATACTTTTATTACCAGTCTATAAATCTGGCAAAATATTTCGGCTCATCGATCCATCATCAGGCCAATTCGATGAGCCGAAACATATTGCCAGATTTATAGATTGATAATAAAACTATCTGTTGTGTTCCTACTGAATATAATAATATTTTATGTTTATTGAACCGTGCATCATCTTGATAGTTGAATAAAGAGAGACCAACTTGATGTCACTTGCTTTATTATTTCTTTATTTAATGCTCAACATGATATCCGTATGCAGGCTGAGGCACTAGTGTCTCAGCCTGCATACGGATACCACACCACCCCAGCCAAAACACATTGTAACACCAACACACATCGAACCAGAGCAATACAACCCATGAAATAACTCAACAAATAAGTCGCAAGCTCCTGAGGATGGATGTATTAACTTTCGAAACATGTTGAGCATTAAATAATGAAATAATAAAGCAAGTGACATGAAGTTGGTCTCTCTTTATTCAACTATAATAATATTTACTTAATATTTGTATTGGATAACACAACGGGATGGTCCCAATAAAAATATAATCTATGACTAAAATCTAATATAAATCTTAGATTGCGCCGGCGGGTACTAAGTGAATTTTATCAGTTGTTAACAGAATTCGTAGTTTAGCATTTCCTCACTCGCAGTTAATTCATCCATGATAAATAGAACTCTGATACACTATAATTTGCATATGAATACCCTTCTGTATATGCAAGCACTTACTTATTCGCCCTTACTATTTATTTCGATAACTGTTTAAACCGTCATATGTAAATTTCCAAGATCGGAAGGTCTGGATGTGAGATACGCTGTCTGAGAACACTCCATGTATTTTGGTCTTGTCTTGCTCCAAAGCCGAAATGTATTATTATTATTATTATTATTATTATTATTATTAGCTGCAGTTGAGTTGTCACTCGGTGGCAGTAGCCCTAACACTAGTACACACAAAACAAATAAGAATAAATATACATAAACGAAACAATACAAAAAGCGCTGCACAAACAATAAGAAACACAACAAATACAAGTTCACATATTACCAAAACAGACACTACAAAACCCACACACACACACACACACACACATTTCAAAACAAGTTAAAACAACCACAGTACAAGATACACCCAAACGAACTAGTCACAATATAATCAAGTACCCTCAGTATAAAGTCGCCCTAAAATACATGGTTCTCGCTTTAAGCGCTACCTCGATGTTTGCTCATTCTTGCGACAGTCAACTTCTGGGGAAAGTACAAACATTTTTCGAAGAGTGACAGGCTTGACCCATTTGCATGTGTCAGCTTTTCGAATGGTTATTCAGTCAACAAGCGGTTCAGCTATTTAAATGCTACTGGTCAGGCAGACTTGCGAAATGATGGCGCTCACTAACCTGGATTCCAAACGACTTTCTGTGGGCTGGACCGAAAGGTACTTATTTGACTGTCAATAGCACAGAAACCAAGCTGCATACAGAACAATTACAAATGCGGAACTGTCAGTAGGGCCCTTTGTAACAAGAAATTCTCTTGTTAACTGTGAGGGACTCGCCTTGGAAAATAAATTTCAGTTGCACTTCTCAGTCACACATGGCCGACTAATAATACCGAATGCTACACAAACATCCAATTAGAATTCATCTTAGCGTGACAAGTTCTGTGCTTGAACTGGAACTTGCCCTTTTACACTATCTGTGAGGTTCGTTGCACTTGAATTGAAACAAAACGACAAGACACTATTTCGGAAATAGCTCCAATGTAAGAGTCTGAGATAAGCAGACGGGTGTTTTTGACTTGTCATATATGCGTTCAGAGAGAAGGATAGATACGGAATATTTAATGGACACCTGTAGGATGTGACCGCTACTTAATGGATACCCTGTAGGATATGACCGCACACAGTACCATTCTTTGCGATTATGGATACGAGAGTTCAACTATCGATTTGTGTTTTGAAGGAGTAAGGTCAGGAATTAAACGAAACAGAGGAATAGAGAAGCACATACTAAAGGAAAAGGATACGCAGTATCAAATTCATCACCGCAGCTAACATACAACATGGCCCGGGATCAAAGCCAGGCCTCTGCAGATCAACCCTTCCACATTACCTACTTGACAGTAACACAACCTTTCCCCATTTCCTACCTGACAGTAACACAGCCCTTCCCCATAACCTACCTAACAGTAACAGAGCCCTTCCACATTACCTACCTGACAGTAACTCAGTCCTTCCACATTACCTACCTGACAGTAACACAGCCCTTCCCCATTACCTACCTGACAGTAACACAGTCCTTCCCCATTACCTATCTGACAGTAACCCAGCCCTTCCATATTACCTACCTGGCAGTAACACAAACCTTCCCCATTTCCTACCTGACAGTAACCCAGCCCTTCCCCATTACCTACCTGACAGTAACACGGTCGTTCCCCATTACCTATCTGGCAGTAACACAAACCTTCCCCATTACGGAACGATGATTTTTTCAGAAACATCCGTATTTACTGTCAGAATTACACAAAAAACATAAACACGCTAATTAGCTGAAGTACAGAGATAAAAGATCTGTTAACGGCTCTCAGTGTTGCGGTCCTATCCTGACATTCGTAAATTCATATGCCACTTTTCTTACACAGGAAGTAGGATTTTGGGTCACTCTTACCGAAAGAATATTTGCGTTAATTAAAAAAGCTCTGGACCCAACACAAAAAGACCGTACACTATATCTGAGGTACAAAGTACAGTAAAAAAGAGAAATATTAACTTCAGCAGATAAAACAGAAAATACCACGCACATTATAACCATTAACGTCACAAAAGGAAATGTTATAAAAAAAGAAAGGTAATAAATCAGAAGGTAGACGTACTTACAATTTCAGATTCCAGTATCTGACGGCTGTAAATATTAACCATTTAAATGCGAAGTTAAATCCCACCTGCCATTTCCTGCCATTATTAGGAGCTCACCATATTCTCCACGTTAACAGAATAAGTGTTAAGAATCCAAACATTATTTTAGTCGAACTGAACGTTGTGTGGTCCAACCTAACAATCACCTTAATCTCGAGGTTTCTGCAAAATTGCCCTGTAGACAGAGGCAGCAGACTCAGCCGAAACTATGATAATCTATCATACTACGGCATCTCACACCTCCAAAGCTAAAACTATCAATTAAAATACCCTCTCACTTACAGCCCACAATAATTGGTCATTATGTAAAGACCGCTGCCGTTCAAATTTTAATTCATTTTGGACCAAAATCATTATCATTCTCGTTTCAGAACACACAGATTGAGAACTAGTTATCCATGGAATGGTGTCCACTTTTCCACGAAATCTTAAGCTCCTCGCTTTACGTATAGAAGTGTTCGAATAAAAGATCTGGCCCCTTTATTACGGTGCCCAATGGAAAGGATGTCAGAATTTCATAGAGTATTGGATTTGAAAAAAATAGAGGCTATAAAACCTTGTTAAATGTCGGCAAAGTTTACAGACTGCATGGCGTCATATCTAAGGACACATTTTCCAGTCAGGGCCATAAGAACCTCAGACACACTCGGCAAGGAATTTGTTCAGCCATGGCAGAATATCTGAGATGATATGACAAATATGCAGTAACAAGAAGCGTCAAGAAACTTCAAAGTCGTACAGCAAATTCGACTTACTCCAATCATTATGGTCAGTACATATGGCATATTCTATAATCACCTGTGAAAATTGTCACTGGATACAAACTGTTACGTGGTAAACGTTTCAAAAATGAAAAACAAAGTTTGATTATAGCATCCATCGGACGGACAAATGAGAAGACGTGTGATTTCAGGCTTACGTGGGGATGCAAATGAAATCTTAGCTCTTCCAGTATTATACACCGCGTAGATTGGTATTAATTACCGACGGTTAAGGAAAACCTATTGATCCAAATTTCAGAGATCGATCTTTGAAGAAGGGACAAATAGATTGTACCAAAATGTCATCTTAACATATTATGAGAGTAAAGAACTCAAATGAGAGCACTTTTTCAACAAAGATACTCTGCTGCAACGTGAAGAGATTCGGTTGAAACGCCGAAGTTTCAGAACAACAGAAGTAATTGTAGAGGTGGCTGCGACTGAATGGCAGTACTACACGGTGAAAACAGCAGTATTCACATACACGATGAAAATAGTAGTACTCGCAAACTTTGTCTCGTTGCGTACCGCTTGTGACCCTAATTACGCCCCCAACAACTGCAAAATTGTCAAATATCTTCGAAGTTGTTATTTCGCAGCTAAATGAGTGAAGCAGTGTGTGCGAACAGTAAGCATTTTATTGATAGAGCAGAGCCCAGCTTCTGCCGCCAGTTAGTTTCATTAAAAAGCTGAATCGTTATTTCTGTGCTGTTATCATTAATAAATAGTTAACAGGGATACATATTTCATTTCTGGATGGGGTGGGGGAAGGGGAGGCTTTGACAGTACGAACGTTTGCCCCTATAGGTTAGCTTATGGAGTAAAAGTTTAATAAACCGCAGCTAGTTTCGTGAATTCAGCATGATGTACAAACTACAGTAAAATGCAAAACTCCAATATTTGGTAAATGCCTCCACTACGCTTCCTAACTTCAAGTTTTCCTTCACTGCAGACACAAAACTAATTACATTACACGTCGCCGCTACAAACGTTCTGTCTGCAATTAATAATGTTAATCATAAGGTTCGTCATCCCCGTTGTGTTTATAATTAAACTACATTGTAGTGTACGTATTTGTGTTAAGATTCACTTTTTCCCTTTCTTGACTTTTTATGCCCTCTCGCTTTCTTTCATTTCCTTCCTTGTCCTTTAATCCATTCAAATAACCGGCTCATATTCTGTCAATTTTCTGGTTTAATTCTTCATCATTTATGTTAGGAATTTCCCACTGACAACCGGGTATGTTCCACAGAACACATTCAAGCACACTATTTCCTGTTACTACGGCCCACACAGGCAATTTGATTTACATTTGCCTTAAAGCCTTTTCATGTTTAGTAGTCGACATGAATCATCAGATTCTTACTAAAGTTAGTAATATCACAGTATTACAGATTGAAAGGCTGTATAGACTGGTAGATAGGAACAGCGATTTTGTAACAATATGCTATGTCTATTTTCAAGAAAGCAGTTCCGTTACAGGCTCGAGTGGCCCAAAGGGTTCCAGGAAATTAAGGTTCCCAGGTACCTTCAGGAAATGTTCCTGGTACTCATTTCTATTAGAAGTTGAGTCGACCCTACGGCAATAGTGCCATCAGGAGAATTTTATGTCAATAAAATATTCCAATGACACTAGCTGGGTTCGAACCAGCGACCTTCCGATTTGTAGCGCAGCACCTTAACCACTGTGCCACCGCAGTACCCTACCTTCAGGAAAACTGTGTGATTTTATGAAGCCTTAGTACATAACTATCTATAGATACAAATGCCTTCAGGTTTTAGAAGACAATAAGCATATTTCTGTTATATATTACCAAACGATATCTGTATGTAAGGATATATTTTCCGAAAAAGGCAGGTTGTAATATTTCCTATAACATCTAATGGGTTACATCTCAAGTTTCATTTCAATCGTGCGGGATTTTAATACCTTCCACGGCGCTTACGTGAGGTTAAAATTTCCAGCTCAGTACACTACAATGACAGAGCAGGGAATTGCAGGCGTTTCAGTGTGGGCGAACTATTGAATATATTACCAAATGAAGATTCGAACCCAAGACAATTGTCGGTTACATAGGTCAGGACGCTTAGAATTTTGTTATGTCAAAGTTTGGTCAACGAACCCGGATCCAGTCGTAAGAATAGAACTCTGTTGCTAAGAGCTTGAAATCTAAACGGTTTTTATGCATCAGATTTATTTCTGTTTTACTTAAACGTGTTTTTTGAATTACATGAGACTGTGTTGTACTAATTTAATCTTCAATTAAGCCTTTCAAGAAGGAACTTCGTCTTAATTACTTAATTACTTTTAAAGTATTTCTTATCTCACAATACACAGTTTTGTCCATTACATGAACCAACATGTTAATTTCGCTTAGGGGAAAAATTCGTTGTGGTACTGCAAAAATAACATGAAAAACATAAATCTACTTACATGGGAAGAATAGAGGTTTTAATGTTAGAAAAGTTGGAACAGGTAGTATGTTGATTTTAAATATTAATTGGAACTCTTACACTACGCTACTGAGAACATCCTAAAATCAATTCTAGGTAAATGTGAATTCTATGGATATAACTGAATGGTACAACATATTTCAATAGATATAACTAAGTAAGTAACGAAGGTCATTTCTTTAAAGTCACTCACTCAGGTGGCCAAAAGAGAACCTCTTTTATGCATCTTGAAGGCTCATCATCATATTCAAACAAGTTCACTAATGAATCTAATCCACTTTCTCGCACTCTATATCTCACTTATCAACTTTAATATTATTATCCCACATACGTCTTTTTTTAGCAACTAATATTTGGTACATATTTTTAACCTAGCATGCACCTCTCATCCAATCATTATTACTTTGAAAACTACAACAGTATAAGTAGTAACAAAAATGATCGAACTCTTCATAATGTAATTCTTTTCGCGTTCCTGTTACTTCCCAACTATTAGGTCAAAATACAGAGTGTTTCATTACTTCGTACCAGAATTATTATTATTATTATTATTATTATTCAATGCAATTGAGTTTTCACTCGGTGACAGCAGTCCTTACACTAGTAACAAATAAGAATAAATATACCTAACTTCAGGCTCTTATTCCTGAAACAATTCCCACTTGTAGAAATCAAGCACAAAAGCTTCGTTTTCACGTATATCGCTGTGATATCTAAAGTTGAAGGGTGATTTAAATAAAACTAATCCGTCTCCACAAACTACTTCTTTTACACTGTGTCATAATTGGTCACCTACTTGGATAAACGTTCCTATGGGACGTATAGTGAAATAAATGGTGCACTTGCATAACAACACAAGATATGAGCACTGAACTGCTGCAAAACGCGCAACTGACTATAATTCTTGCTGCTGAACGCCATGTAAATGAGAAAAATTATTTTTTCCCCTAACATAGAAAGCTATCCTTACTTCCCCTAGTCAGTCTAATTACCCAATTAACGCCATCTCCAGTTCACCAGTTCTGTATTTTCAGAAAGCAAAGACCTAACGATAGAAATCACAAACTTTAATTCACAATCACCAGACGAATCACTTTAAAACAGCAAGATAATATCAACAGTGTTGCCTAAAAAGGAGTCCTTTGAAAGCAAATAAATCTGCTGGTCATTCGAATTAACATACATAATTCAGACCGTGATTTAAGTTACGGCAGTGCGTAGTTTCGTAAGTTGCTACCCTCGTTTCGGTGGATCATTCTGCCTCCATCTTCACTCAGAAGACCGCGGAGTGCAGTTTGGTGGGTTGTTATCAGGTTTTCGAAAAAATGTGATGCCTCTTTCTGCTGAAATGCTGGTAACCGTACACGAAATTAAACCGTGTTAAAACACAGAATTAAACCGTATTAAAACACAGAATTAAACCGTGTTAAAACACAGAATAATGTAATCTTAATTGAAACCACAGCGTAAATTTTAAGTCTCGTCACTTGAAGACCACGAATGACGGTGCATCATTTAACAATGCAGAATATATATATATATATATATATATATATATATATATATATGGGGTGTATAAGGAGGAACGGACCAGACTTTGGGAGGGTGTTCCTTATGTTATACTATACCGATATAACCCAAAACACCTATGTACAAAGTAGAACGGTTATGGAGATAATAGCCAGAGAAAAGTGTGGGCTTCATCGGAGTCGACGTACTATACGCCGTCCGTGACGTCATACTTGTCCAATGCGCCTGCCCGACAACGAGACATTG
>Ga0123355_10012450_pt1 | contig 13172 bp, 10 predicted proteins | sample TergutEmb28metaG_3_FD_89872 | JGI IMG/M metagenome (GOLD analysis project Ga0123355, IMG submission 89872) | Embiratermes neotenicus P1 segment gut microbial communities from Petit-Saut dam, French Guiana - Emb289 P1 | ecosystem: Host-associated > Arthropoda: Insects > Digestive system > Gut ... | reverse complement strand
TTATGGGCGTCCCACCATCAGAAGTCGGTTACACTTCTGCCATACCCAGGAGGGAAGGCCACGAAGTCCACAAGGACATGTGGGGTCATTTAAAAAAAAACCAGCTGGTGTCATTGGATTTTTTATTGATACAAAATCCTTCCGATCGCACTATGGCCCTGGGGTCGACTCAGCCTACAACAGAAATGAGTACCAGGAGCATTTCCTGGAGGTAAAGGCAGCCGGTACGTAAGGCTGACAACCTACCACCATCCTGTGCTGTTGTCATGAAATCTGGGAACCTTAACTTCCTGGAACCCTCTGGGCCCTTCTGGGTCTGTAAAGGGACTGCTTTACCTTTACCTTTTACCTTTTAATCTGAAGTCATGTCTGGGGATGGATATGCGCTCTTCTGGGATTTTACGCAGCGTAGAACGGTAGTTCTTACACGTCATTTTGGCACATTATCGGTACCATCCTCTTGATGATGGGACCGATAGGTTGTGCCGTAACGTCGGCACGGAACTGTCGTTCTGCGCTGCGTAAAATCAAGAAGAACACATGTCTCATTTACAAAACGGTGAAAACCTGCAATCCCCCATGGCTGAAACCTGAAATGGGCTACGACTACTTATTTATCATTTTGTCCTTTAGAACGGCTGAACCGAATCTACTGGAGATGTTTACGGCACTGGTGCACTTGACCTAGGATCCTAGAAGGAGTTTTGCTGCTGTAATTTACTGTGCCTTAAAGGGGGTTAGAGAAAAGGGAGTGACCTTCAATTTAAATGCAGCAGATGTAATTTACGATATTTTTAAAATCTAACTGCTACCAGTATAATGACGTATATCTTTAGACCGTGCTCATTTGGCACGATTGAAACATATCTGTCAGTAGCTTTTGAACTGCTACATTTTTCCAGCTAGACCCACTGACCTGTTTTCCCGTTGAAGTAATCTTATGGCCTCTGAGCAGAACTGACTTCCCACCCCTGAAGCAGCGCTTCATTTTAGTGAATTAAGAAGGCGGTGCATGAAGCCGGACTTCATTATGTCAGACGAACAATCGCCGTCAGTGCCAATGACATCTGAACAGTCAGAGGTCTCCTCTTTTCATGCTGCCTGTTATCACAATGTTGTATAATACCTGTACAGATGACTGTCGTCATTGTTTCCGCATCGCAGTCACCATCATACAACCGGAAGCGAGGACAGCTGAGTGGGGGGTGGATCCGGGAAAGTCCAACCATTGTAGTCGAGCCTTTCATCGGATCATCGCTTTGCCAGCTCGGCCAGTCCTGAATTCTGTGTCAATCATCCTTCTTGCATTGAATCATTTGATGGTGTCTCTCAAAGAGGGTCATTACGTTCATATAAAAAAGTGTTTTATGCGAGTGACGTAAGCCGAGTGCAGTATATCCTGACATCGTATATATATTTATATATATATATATATAGGCTTTTGTAACTCTATATCTTCAATACATATACAGCTTTGCTACAAAAATTCGTTTTTACTAAGAGGATTTCCACATATTTAATTACATTTACTCACATTGTCACTTGCACGCTACCGTGAAATAAGTGGAATTAATATTTACAAGCAGAAGCTTGTTCAATACTGAAAATTATACATGTAATTTAGTACTGTATATCTTCCGTACAAATGTCACATATAAACAATTTTATTAACAACTAATCTCACCAATATTTACTAGTAGAGTGACATTACTTGTTTGACCATTTACGATCGACAAGTCAAATAACGCTATACGCGTGTCTGATAATTGCAATGGGCACATCACAAATAAACGATGTGTATGTCTTTGAACATTGGAGCTCCTTGAGGATGACTAAAGGGTGTGACCGAAAATGTAGGAGTACTTTTATAAATGAAATACCGGTGCAGATAGTTGATAAACTTGTGTATGTACATGTAATAATTACTGAGTGTTTTACACAAATCTATCATTTAGGATAGTGCTACATATCTGTTTGTGGCACTTACAATCCTCAGCTAGCTGCTGAACAGTGCTGTCTGGTTGTGGTAAATCTTGTAACATGCATTAGTACGACAATTTTTGTGCTTCCGCCAAAATGTTTTTTTTTTTTTTTAAGAGTTTGCGTTTCATTTGCGTTATAACGACTTTCTGCTGTGGAGGGGGCATTCTTTGAATTCATGTTAATTGCAAAGTTATGAAACTTTTTTTTTTCCTGCCTGCTGAAATGTAGGTTTAGTTTCTTAGACACACGAAAAATTTTATTTCTATTTCGGCTTTTAAAATTAATACAGCCTTACCTTAAACGGTTCCCCTGTCGCCATGTGTGTAATTATTGACCCGTATATTTGATTCGTACTGATTCGTCATTTTTATACCGTACGTTAAAAATTTTCAGTGGCATTATTTAATATCATATGAATGAATGATAGAAATTCGACAAGACGAGCAATGTAGGTATAAGGTAACATTGAGGCGCGTTCGAGTAACCAATGTTGCCATGGCAAAGCAATGTGTGTTAAATACTGAGTGTTTGTGTGTGTGTGTGGCCTTAAATATCCAGCATACAAAGCGCATGCGCAATGTTACTTTGTCATCTGTGGCCTATCTGGTTCTACCATATTTTTTCACTTTATCTCAGAAACGATCCGATGTTCGGGAATATGTTACGGAATACAAAACGTGTGTTTTGCTCCTTATACAAATTTATCTGCAGTATTTCTCATTCTAAGAAGAACTGAGTGAAATATTACCGTAGTGTACATCGGTCTTAATGTAAAGTACCCTTTATTCTTATCAGATTTTATTGAAACTTAAATGTTCTTAACACATTTACGAATAAGCCTCAAATATCAAATTCCTTGAAAATACGTACACTGGGAGTTGAGTTGCTCCATACGTTCTGACAGACAGACAGACGGACAGAAGGAAGGACAAGCAGACATGGCGAAGCTAATATTCGCTTTCTGTAGTTATGTGAACGCTCCTAAAAGGTTCTGTGATCCAGTCCAACACAAATTCTTGTTGTTAAAACGAAATGTCTTCTTTATAATACAGCTGTGTGGTTCTGCTTATAATAAAGCACTCACATCATTAAGTCTGTAAAAATATAAGTTTTTTTTTTTCTTTTGTAAATAGGCAGTGAGATCAAAACCTTACATTCTAGATTCAGGGAAATGTATTCTAATGGTTGAAGAATAAAAGACCAACTTGATGTCACTTGCTATTTTATTTCACTTCTTATATGCTCAATATGTTTCGGACATTAATATATCTATCATCAGGAGTTGCGACTATTCTGTCGAATTACCACACTGGTCGTATTGTCCTTGGTTGGAGTGGTATCCGTGTTGCAGGCTTCAGCCTGCAACCACTCCAACCCAACCACACCGAAACTCCAACACGCATCGAACCAAGAACAATACGACCAATGTGGTAATTGAACAGAATAGTTGCAAGCTCCCGATGATGGATATATTAATGTCCGAAACATGTTGAGCACATAAGAAGTGAAATAAAATAGCAAGTGACGTCAAATTGGTCTTTTATTCTTCAACTATCACAATGATGCACGGTCCAATAAACACAAAAAATGTATTCTAAATTAATTGGCTGTAGTATTGTACCTGCTGAAGAAGTTGGTTATATTGGTGTTCTTAATAGTAGGAGATTAACAGATTATATAATAAAATAAAAAATCCATCTTAATAAAAACCCATGTCTTGGTTCAAAAGACACGATCGAGACACTGGATCAACAGGAAGACTGAATAAGGTAATAATCATAAGATTCGCGTGAACCCATGTTTGTACTAGTGGTAAATTTATTTTACACAGCTAATCAGCTCCTGTTTGAAGTAGGTGCTTAGTATATTGGCTAAAATGAAACTCCCGAAAAGCTATTTTCAAGAATGCGTCCTAAAAATGTTTTTTCACCAATAAAAAATCACCCAGGCCAGATGGGCCTTGAACATGAATCCGTCTAATAGATTTGTTCAATATTTAATATATTTCTGTAATTTATTATCTGCGTTGTGTGTGCATGTATTTTTGGGGTAAGAATGGCTAAAGATTCGTGACGAAGACAAAGAACACTGCTTCAAGAAGACAGTCAACTCGACATTCTAGATTATTTCTTAAACCATTCCGATACTCGAAATAAAAAATAAGGAAAATAAACTATAAATATTATTCGCTTTGGAAAATCGCTCTAAATGCGTTTCATTTGTGCTGTATCGGTATTAAAATGCATGACAGACATGAAATTCAACGAAAATGGTCGTTAAGCCAATTAGCAATCCATTTGCATGTCATTAGTAAGTCAGATAATTGGCAAAGACTGCCAGTAATATAATGACTGTGTCATCCTTAATGTATTACATGTTGATTCTGTTCTGTTATATGGGGTTTTGTTGGGTGACGTTCCGAAAGCAGGGTGTAATTTTTGTTGATATGTGAGGATCCATGAATCCACCCTTCTCATTTCAAACATTTCCGTAATTAGTCGTGATATCACAGGCAGCTTTTTCTCGGAACTGGGTTCCATTTTAAATTAATATACAGCTCTTTCAAAAATTATTTTCCTAAAGAAGAAGCTGAATTTTTAAAACAGTAAACCTTGATTTGAAACAACAGATAGGTCTTTGAAACAACACACCCATCGCCGAAATAATACACAGGACTTACAAACAATACCGAGGGCCTTAGACAATAGGCCAAGGTATTATTGAACTCGTGATCAGTTGAGGGCCATACCGGGAACTTCATGGGACTAGTGTGAGGTTAAAGGCTACGTAGGCCATGATCAGTGTTCTGTAATATCAGTAACGAATTGGTCAGTATCAGCTGATCTGTCAAAAATTCGCCTGTTGTCTGTCGGACAGAACACGTCAATGTCTCCACAGCAGCTTTCGTCAAGTCTCCAGTAGGCCCTACTCCAGCGACATATCGTTATGAATGCCAAGTTTAAGACGTGACAGGACTGAATCTGAGGGAAAGTCCAAGTTGATTTCTCATCATTATCACAGGTTTAATACCACACAAATTCAGAACTCTCCTGTATATTTTGTGAAGAGGATGTGTGATTCAGTATGCTCCACAAATTTTTGGTATTCACTTTATGTACTTACCGGTCCTGCAACTTCCTAACATTGGCAGCAGTTTGTGGTGGCTGCAGAAACTTGGTAAGACCGCGAACCAAATCAAGACGTTCACAGGACGGTATAGTCTTATTTAGCCTTATTTTGTAAGTACTTCATAGTAATACACTTGATATGCGACTAATTCCGCAAAATTTCACTGACGTTGAGGGGGAAAGAAAATTCTCCCATAATGATCAATGGACAATTAGAATTCTCCCTTAGAGACAGGTGATAACTAGAATTTTTCCATAGTGACAGATGACAATTAGAATTTTCATATAGTTAAAGATGATAACTAGTTTTCTCCCATAGTCATCGACGAAACCCAGAAATCGCCTGTAGTGATCGACGAGAATTATAAACGCGTGATTTCAACCTTCTGCCGCGGTGTAATTGAGATCTTCGCTCTTTTAGGATGTTAGGCAGCGTAGGTTGATGTTTAGTTACTGACGTTTCGGTACAACCTGTCGGTTCTGTCTTGAAGGGCCAAACACTCTTCTCCTATAGTGATCGACTACGCAATTAGAACTTTAATTCATGGCGTTCGGACACTATAAACCATGTTACTAAGAAAATACACTCATAGAAGAAAGTTGAATGAAACCAATATCAAGTTTGTTGCCTTCTGGGACGTGATGCCATACAATTTGGTAATTATGAGTCAAAGGTTCGGAGAAAACCGATTCCTCACACTTCAGGACACCAATCTCAAAACCTCTAGAAAATTAGTACAAAAAGTAATGGCGTTAACTTCGCTTGTTTCAGATATGGCTTACTTATACTGGATCTTCAGAATCACTCTTATTTTGATTCGCGTAACATGAAATTAGCATTTCCACAGGGGTTTTCCTTTTACGACGCTGCTTAAGTCCGGAACCCGGAGTGTGCACTGAACTAGTCTAGGCCTGCTCACCTGTACAAGCATATTAATCTCATTTTAACATGAACACACCATAAAATTTGTGCCAACCATAAATCCAAACCTCAGAGGGTTTTTATTAACATCCCGTCGAAAACGCATTGAATGGCAGGAGGGTTTTATTAGAAAGATAAGTCGCACGTATGCTACGACAAGTGTAAGGATGAGCAGTTTTCTATATGTTATTTCCCAGAGATCTGTGATATAAAGTGCTAAATTGAAAGTTTTACCAGCAACACGACGAGCAGCGATTTGTGACTTTGGTATCACTTTGGTACACGTATCGCTTGGTTGCGACCTTGTGGTTGTGTGGACCGCAATTAGTGGTTCGTACATGAGCAAATGCCATATTGCTGTCTGTAACCTTGCACAACAATCACAGACGTAACGGCTGCAGATATTGTTAGCATCAGCACTGCGGCACGTACGGTACATTTCATCGCGTGAAACAGGTCTTCAGTATTTTATCAGGAAATCGTTTTAAGCGCCGAAATACTCGAAACATTTGCTTTATTAACACCAAATCCTACGCGTGTCTCATGTCACTGTGCACCAAATATTAATTCGATAACAGTGAGGCATTGTATAGCCTAACTTGATTGCAATATTTCACGTTCCTGAGATAGAAAGGTCTCGGCATGCGTCTATCCAGATATCTCATTCTTCCACCACTCTGTTCCATCACATTCCATTCAGAGTCTCCCTTCTCTTATTCTGCCATCATCCCACCGTACGTATCCCTCATACTTCATTTCCTATAAAACATCCCACCATATGTGCCGAAACACATTTGTCACCCCACCAAGACATATGAAGGCATATTTCCTGTGAATGGACTGTACCTTGCACTTTCATAGGGATCGAGCTGTACCTGTCAAACACGGTTGTTGTTGCATGAAATGGACACGTGTAACACAAATGAATGATATTCACTTTCGACGGAAAATGTCAGATCTCTAATCTCGTGGTGATGTGAAAATATGTGTATGTAGGGCTGTGGCCACTAATCTGGCACTGGTGGAATATTTGGAAAGAAAACCCGAAGAACAACTTGATTATTGGTTTATAAATTCCGCGTTACAAGTCCCTAGTTGCCAACCCGCGTCTTTGCGGTGGCAAGCCGGGAGCTCTGAGTCTGGTCTATGGCCAAATCTTGGGAAAATACATTTATGTTAGCAGTGATTATAAGTATCACTATCCTTAATTACTGGTTATACGTATATTTTTTTTGATGTGATGGGTATCACTGTTATTAAGGAAGATTGGTTTTTTAAGTACCACTTACATTAATACGCAGAATTTCTGGTATTTACCCATAGTGTTTGTATGGAGATTGTAACATTTTTACGGGTAACTGAATCAGGAACTTCTGTTCTTAAATTGACGTTGATTGGCTTAATACAGCGTTTCCTCAGCTATGTTCCGCGAGTTGTGAGTAGGTATTCCGTAAAAAATCAAGAAAGTCGAAACAATCATACATTTTTAAAATTAAATTTGGGTTGTAACATATCTGGTCATAGTTTGAGATAACTGTTCATGTTAATAATTTGTACAAGAACCTTTCGTTTGGTTACTAATAGATCTACTTGTGATGACTTATATTTGATAATTGAGAAACCACAAATCCTATCCTAGCAATTGACCAACTTAATGCACAAATTCTTGTTTTATAATAAGTTTATTATATTCCTCTACATGTTTCAAGCACTGTTGTGCTCATCATCAGGAGGTCAAATTGTATTATACAGCACGATACCAGGTGCTGTATAATACAATTTGACCTCCTGATGATGAGCACAATAGAGCTCGAAACATGTAGAGGAATTTAATAAACTTATTACAAAACAAGAATTTGTGCATTAAGTTGGTCATTTGCTAGTACTGTACGGAGATGCACGGTCATGAAATCATCAAACCACAGATCATATTTATGCCGTAAATATTTACGGAGTTAAAAGTGTTCCGTGACCATAAAAGTTTGGAAAACGCTGGCTTGATATGTAATGATCTGCGTCTGATAAAGCTTACACTTACTTGTAAAATAATTTCCAAAACTAACACTATTCGTCTATGCTACTTTGTGTGGGTACAGTCTGCAACTCTACGCATACACTGAACTTGAAATAATTTGACCAAATTTGATACAGAGTGCCATAGATTTATACAACACTCCTTTTAAGCCGGTAGTCGAAGGACATTGTCTTTCTGTGGTAAAGTGTGTCATAACTTCCTGGACAGAAAAAAGGAGTGTACACGGCCAGTTCACATTACATCCTTATATTTATTACAGATCGTGTATTAAACGTATCTTAGGTTTGTGTTGAAGACCGTAAAAACCGATATTTAATTGTCTTGTTGATATCCTTGTATATAAATATAAAAACTGTGATTACTTCTAAGGTATACATATAAACCATCTGTAAGTCTTTTGTTTAATTATCTCACTGTAATTAAATCCAAACTTGTGCTAGGTCTTTCGTATCTCTGCAGTTCCAATTTTCTAATCAGCACGCTGTTAAGATTATTTTTGTTACACAAATAATTATCTTGACTGAAAACAGAATAAATCGGGTTTCTTTGTTATTTGTGCTTGATTAATTACCTTGATCAGGTAACGCAAAACAGTTTTGTTTCTATTCTCAACTAACTGCAAAACATCGCATTTCCTTCTTTTTTACACAGTTGCTTCTTTGTTTTCTTCTCGCTATCTAAAATTACTTAGGACCTCTTTGTGTTGTTTTCGTTTATTATTTTGACGATGTGGAATATGGTAATTGGTTAGCAGGTAATTATACTCTAAATAATGAGTCACTAATGAGCGTAAAATTTCGTCTTTTAAACAGCTTTCTGGGTTACCTCTTGGGCGAACTGACCCTTTGCGTTACAGCATGTGGAAACTGACAACAGCTTGCTTCTCTGGAGGCTCATCGTTTTGTATTATGACACTGCCCATGTCCTCTCATGCAGGAGCCTTTCTAATATTATGCGTTTATTTAAAGTTGAAAGAAACGTGTGTTGTAGGTCTCAAAAATGTGTTGCCAAAATGCTGTTTACATGTATATTAGGTTTGAAAACTGGGTTCCTCAAAATGCTCTTGACGTTTTTGCACCTTCACAGATATGTCAATAATTGATTTTGCAGCGTGCGCCTGTCTTCAAAGTCATTATCCCAATCCGGAGTTCTTGCGCTGGTGCCTTCTCTCGCTGTTCTTGCATGGAAAGTTGTTTACCGATACAAGCCGGAGTAGCTCAGTATTCACGATGACTAGAACACGGGTTGGAAGTCCAAGGACTCGTGGTTCAATTCCAGGCAGGGTCGAGAAATCCTTGTCTTCTCGAAAGAGCCAGCTGCTGTCACGTGTAAAGCGGCTGGACGAGAGTGTTATTGGTCATCTGCTTCTGGGCGAGAGTTTAAGAATGTGTAGAGCTTTACCCACTCTACCCGCTATGGAATAATGTTGTGGTGCTTAAGCACGCACAAGAAAGACTTTATGTTTATATATTACAAAGAGTAACGACTGTGAATGAGTGACAGATGTATATGTAGTTAGCTGAATTATGGTATCAGTGTCTTTTTTGGTTATTTCATCTGGCAGGTGTGAAAACAACATGTAGTAAATGACTCCGGAATTATTGCTGGTAATGAATATGAGATGAAAGTCTGTTTGCTGCATTCTACCTATTTACCTTTTATATCATAATGCTGGACACAGAAAATTATACTGGAGGCCCACATCAGTCAATGTGTATTTGTTTATTATTTTTCGTCCAAGCTTCCAGAGGCCCTGCTTTTTTTTTTAAATTAGTTTTGGCCGGTTTGACAGAATGCTTTGTTATGTTTTGTATGAACTTCATTTTTGATGTTTGCATGTAGTTTTACTGTATGTAAGGCAGGTGACAATATATATGGGGTCGCACAGTTATGCTTTCTTCTGGAAATTTTCGATGGATTGTGTGTCGGACGTGCCAAACACGAGGATGTAATCCAATTTCAACAACGGACGGAAGGCAATATCGCATTTTCGCCACGTTCGTTTGAAACGTTATGGGCTTTTGTTATAGAATTACCTTCTTAATGCACTGTGTGTGTCAGAAATATGTGAGGCGTTGAAACATAATCTTGTCCGTTATACCGGGGTCCATCAATTTCTAGATTAACCACTGATCGACAATGTCCTTTTTAGACGTGCTGCGAAAATGTCTTTATTCTCGTGAAAACTGAAGTGTTCAAAACATCTTTACTATTTGTAGTAATCGCCACTTACTTGCAAGATTTGAAGATCTTGCAGCTCACGTATAATGTCTGCGGTACGCAGTATGGCGTCACTCATACTGACATACAAATTTCCAAGTTTTGAAAGATATCACTTCCTCCGTCTTCAGGCCAGTAGAATGCGCTGAAATCAGGGGCAGCACGTTTATCCAAAACCTTGATATCCTTAATACCAATCTACAGAGTGTAACATGCCAGAAGATCGAAATATTTTTCTGCCTCTTTGTTCTCAATTGATGTACTTTAGTTGTTGATTTGAATTGCCTGAAAATCATCTATTTAAACTGCAACTGCGGAATGTAAAAGACACTATTTTAATACCGTCATAATTTTCACGTACAAGTAATTACGATAAACGGCTTTCCGTATTACATAAAGTAACATATATTTTTGCCGGTCCCAGTGGCCGCGCGGTCTAAGGCGTAGGTCTACGGCCGCTCGCCTGCTGAGATTGTGGGTTCGAATCTCACCGGGGGCATGGATATCTGTCGTGAGTGTTGTGTGTTGTCAGGTAGAGGTCTCTGCGACGCACTGTTCACGCGTCCAGAGAGGAGTCCTACCGACTGTGTTGCGTCGTTGTGTGTGATCTAGAAACCTCAAGAATGAGGAGGCCATGGCCCGCGTTGGGCCGCAGCGCCACAGGAAAAAAAGTAAGAAATATATTATTCTTTCGTTCCTAATTTTGGGCGCTCCGTAAAAATCGTAGCATTCCGCAGTGTACCGATATACGTGTGACATTCTGTTACCATAACGAACCAGACGTCTGATCTTCGCTTCGCCTAGCTCCGTGAGTTTAATGTCTGGAATGAGCCTTTGTACCCAACGAATTGAAATTTCTGTGGGCTTTAGAACCGGTCTGGATGCTGAAGAAAATACAAAAATCCTTGCACTTTTTTTTTTTTAACGGAAGAGTACCTGAAAATGTTCTATATTAACAGTACTTCTACACGAAACCCTTGGATCTGTTATACTGCACTGATTACTACAATTTTAGAAGACACTTGAGATACTTAGCAAATTAGAAATATATTTTGGTGCATATAGCCAAGACCCGGAGACTGTTTTTATTGTCTGAGAAAACTGTGGTGAATGAAACCTGCAAATTTTAGGTCATTTTCTGTCCTATATCCGTATCTATCAGAATAACGAATTGTATACTGTTTGATAAATTACACTATAGTTTACATATACCATATCTAGTTACTGAAACTTGGAAGACAGGATCTGAAACATATACGTATATTAATATAACAAATCAATAATAATAATAATAATAATAATAATAATAATTCAGTTTTTACAACCCTTGAGGCTACCTATCAATTAACACCGGGCTATCACAGCGGTAGCTCATATAAGTATGTGAAATATTTAAGCATCATCTGAGAGAATTCAGATATTGTTCATAAATTATGGGTTTCTTTAAAAATATTCATAGAGAACATAATATTTACTTTGTCCTAAGATTGTGTTTGAAAAGTCTTTATTTTATGAGTGCCTAATAATAAACGTAGAAGGCATGTTAGGGCTCCTAGAAAAGAAATTTTACAGTCTGCCAAGAAAAACTAAACGACAAATGACCATTCATGTCCTCCGTTTTTATCTTGATAATATCTTCCTGGTGGTACCAGCAGATAAAATTTACACCGGAGTAAACGAAGGCATAAAGAAATTATTGTTATATTCTCTGATTATTTAATCATCTAAATCCCTGTGATATTTTTTAGGCACTAGGAGCTGTAAAATTAACGAAGCTCGGAACTTTGTCGCGCATTTCACTTTGTATTTGGTGCTAGTCTCGCAGTAAATCCTTTATCCAAACAACATTATTAAACTGGGTTTTCTGATGGATATAGGCAGTTTTTGTGTGAGATAGAAAGTAAATATATGTATAATTTTAGTTGACGGTTTCTCAACTCGGAATTCCGGATTCGATTCCAGGACGGTCCATGTCAGACGTATGATGGACACATTTGGACAGGGTTTGATTTTTTTCCAAGCACTTTGGTTTTCCCCAGTCAGTAACATTCCCCTAGTCCTCCGTAATCACCTTTATCTGACTCAGAAGGACAAGTGGGTGAAGCCTGAGATCCTTGAAATCTCTCGGATGTCTGGAGCGAATTGGACAGGAATGTAATTTCCAATTGTTGTGTTACCCTTCGGGGGATTAGTAGGGGTAATAAAGTCTCAAATAGAACGCAGTATCTCTTAGTTACACAGCTGTAACAGCTTCAGCTGCTTTGTAAATGTAGTAAACAAATCATAAAAAGTTTAAAATTCACAACGAGCGAGTTTTTAAAACAAGTGTTCCTTTACTGATATCACATGTCGAAATGCTTAATTGTTCTGCCCATTTCGCGGTATGTTCCTGCAGAATCTGCTGTCTCTCTGACATCAAATGCAGTAATATAATTTGTAGTGTTTGCTTCTACCGTTAGTGTATCTGGCACGGAGCTAACACAGTTAATTAGGATTTGGACATTAGCCGGCAGTCATGCGGAGTGACTCCTAAAACCACGAGGTTGGTATTTCTACTATTGACTAGTGTCAGTTGCGCTCAACCATGGCACTGTATAATCCCACCACTGGAGACTGCAGTGCTATAATCAAGTTTTTAATGCTTTGAATACCAGAATTTTGTGTTTGTACGAATGTTTAAATGCTGTCACCCGAAAGTAAGACAGTGCAGATAAATAGTAGGAAAAGGTTCTTATGTTTATTGGACCGTGCATCATCTTGATAGTTGAGTACAGAGAAACCAACTTGATGCCACTTGTTTTATTATTATTTATTCAGTGCTCAACATGTTTCGGACGTCAATACGTCCATCTTCAGGAGCTTGCGACTAATTCGTAGTTATTTC
>Ga0123355_10012449_pt1 | contig 13174 bp, 11 predicted proteins | sample TergutEmb28metaG_3_FD_89872 | JGI IMG/M metagenome (GOLD analysis project Ga0123355, IMG submission 89872) | Embiratermes neotenicus P1 segment gut microbial communities from Petit-Saut dam, French Guiana - Emb289 P1 | ecosystem: Host-associated > Arthropoda: Insects > Digestive system > Gut ... | reverse complement strand
TAATAAATAAGATATTTTTAAAATTTTTGGGGGGAAATGTAAGAGAATAAAAAAAAAAAAAAAAAACAAGATTAAGAGAAGGGGGGGGGGGGGAAATAGCTGCAGACAGAACTGTGAAGGGAGCATTTCTGAGACATGGGAAAACCAGGAGAATAATGTCAAGGTAGATCTTAAAGAACTAGACAGCAAGAGTGGAGATTGGATTGAAGTGCATCAGGATAAATTTTAATGCTAGTCATCTGTGAACATGACTATGAACCTTCAGATACCATAAAGCAAGCATTTCCATGGCCAGCGAATAGCTGTGAACCGTCCAGAAAGACTGTAAGGGTTTACTTAGTTTGCCATTATTATCTTCTGTTCTTCACAGGTTTGGGTGTGCCTTTTGTAACTTCATAGCCATTTTTTAAATGGTCTTCCTGTATCTCTATGTTCATATTGCTTGTAGTTAGGCATAGGTTTGGGAGTTGTATAACTTTCCATTTTGTAGTGTTTGTCATTCTCCATTAATTTGAGATTATTTAATAATTCTTCTCTATAGGTAGCTGTTGTATTATTAATTGAATATTGATTCGATTCTAATTTTATGTAATTTGGTACATCCATTGACACGTAAGCATTTCCTTTCTGTTCCTTAAGTTGTATTCTCTTAGTTTCAGTTTTACTGTTATATCAACAAGTGAGGACTGTTTTAACTTTATTCTTTACTTTTGTTTTTATCGTTCTGTTCATTGTCCTCCATATTCCTTAAAGTTGGTAGACAGAGACAGAACTGGAGACAGCCAATTAGCTTGTCATTACAGCTTATGAAGACTGACTGTAGAGAGCACCAGTGTTGTGTATACGAGGGGGTGCTGAGAAGTCCTTAGCCCGACCTACTTCCCAATGTCGTAGGACGGAATCGATAGTCTTGGAAAGAGGGATCCGTTCATGTGCTGAATTGCAAGTCTTTTCTTGTTACAGAGACTGAAAGGAAGCATGTCAGGTGATGCGCGCGATTTCAACAATATGGAGACGTGAGCAGTCATCAAGTTTTTTCCTGCAAGGCAAGGCACTGAAGGAAATTCACGCCATTCTGTCAGAAACATTAGGGGAACATGCACCATCGTATGCCACCATCAAAAACTGGATGGCCAGGTTTAAATGTGGTGATTTTTCCATCTGTGATGCGCCTTGTCCTGGATGACCCAAAACAGTGATTATTGATCAAATTCACGAACTAATCTTGGAAGACCGCCGGATTTCGGCTAAATCAATAGCTGAGCAACTGGGCATCTCACGTGAGCGGGTTGGGTCCACCATTCATGAAGATTTGGACATGGCAGAAGCTCTCCGTGAAGTGGGTACCGAAATGCCTGAGTGTGGATCAAAAATGTCAACGGTGCCAGTCATGTGAGCAACTTTTGGGATTTTTTTGGCGCAATCCATATGATTTCCTGTCACGATTGGTGACCATGGACGAAACCTGGTTATATCACTATGACCCGGAAACAAAGCAATAGTCATTGGTGTGGCGGCATAGTGGCTCACCCCGCCCCAAAAAATTACGAGTGCAAAAATCTGCTGGAAAAGTTCTCACCTCAATTTTTTGGAATTAAAACAGCATCCTCCTCATTGATTATCTTCCAGAGGGCCAAACTATCAACGCGGAGTATTACTCATCTCTGCTGGTGTGATTTAAGGACATTTTGAAGGAAAAAGCCACAGGAAGGTCACCAAGGGGGTCTTGTTCTTGCACGACAATGCCCTGGCTCACTGGACACTTGCAACCCAGAAGAAACTGTCCTGCCTGGACTTGCAATGTCTTGATCACCCACCCTATTCTTCAGATCTGGCCCCGTTAGACTACCATCTGTTCCCTGGACTGAAAAAATGATTGAAAGGTCGCCATTTTTTGTCCTATGCGGAGGTCATTGCTGCAGCGAAGACCTGGTTGGATGGACAGCGTTCTATAATTTTTTTGATTGGCATGCAAACGTTAGAGCAATGGGCTAAGAAGTGTATTGAGTTTCGTGTGGAGTATGTTGAATAAATCCCGAGTTTGGTCGCTGTAGCTTGTTTCCTTCCTGGTTGGGCTAAGGACTTATCAGCATTCCTTTGTAGTGGTGATGTTTGGCCAAATTTTGTGTTGATCTCTGATGATTTTAGATATAAGGGAACTGTTTCACAGGTAGCACAAAACACAGAGGTTTTGGGCATGGGCAATTAACATTTAAGAACATACACTAATGACAGAATTCAGAATAATATAATAAAAACTGTCTACCACTCTTATTGCATCAGGGAGTGATTTTGGAAGTTGGCGTGAAAGTGTTCTTATTTACAAGATTTGCGGTTGGCAGAGTGGTGTTGCTGAAGACACATGCCTTCTGGGATTTGACCATGTGTGACTGGGTGAACAGTACCTGATGTGTCAAAGGTCTGTAGTGCCTTCCTCTTCTTGAACTTGTGATCCTAAAGATAAAGGCATTGCAGTCCTTTGGAATGTTGGGTACAACTCCTTAGCACCACATCTCAGAAGACATAAATATTTATTAACTAATTTGTTAATAACTACTTCAAGAAAAGAACTTTTGTTATGAATTGCACTGTTTATATGGCTCCATGTATACAGGTTTAACAGAAAAACATGTGAAGGCAAATATTGAGCAGTTCATGGCAGAGTCTATGGATCGCCATATTTTCCTTAAACGAATGAATGCATGTTGGCAGTCCCATTGTCAGCAGATGATTATGATCAGGGGCATTTTCCTTTACCTGGATCGCACATACGTACTCCAAAACCCAACCATCCATTCTATTTGGTAAGTACTGTATTATCTGATTGTTTAATATAAGTTGATGTTCATTGATAGGCTATAGGAGGAAAACTGAGATGTAGTATTGTAGAACATCAAAGACAGTTATATTAAAATTGTTGCTTCATTAATGCGCGAAGTACCTTCCGGCTGCTGCTATGTTCAGGCTTGTTTCCTCTCTTATATTCTTTTTATTCAGATGTAGAAAACCACTGCTGTCTCTAGCATAACTCCTTAACTGTTCCTATTCTGACTGCAGGAATTTCTCCCACTGTTTTAATTGTTTGGTATGTTTAAATTCTGTGTAATAGAAAAATCACAGCATGCTAGAAAATAGTTCCAGTTCATCTCGTAAAGTGCAGTAACTATCAGAGTTTTTCCTGTAAGTGAAATACTGTGACAAAAACAGATAAGTTGAAACAGTATATCTCAGTGAAGTATTGTATCAGAAAAGTCCTCCAGGTCTGACATAATTTTATTTTGGAAACAGTTACAGGTTAACATGGTTATTTATGCATGCATAAATGAGGTTTTAGCCAGCATTCCCCATTTCATCTTGTAGATACAGGAGTAGTGTTAAGAACTTGAGGTATTTTATTGAGAATATTCGGTGTTAATGACTTTCCATTTTAGAATTATGGTTACATTATGTTGCAAGGAATTACTTAGTGTGGATGGATGGATGGATGGATGGATCATTCAGTCCATGAAACAAATGAAGTGCAGGGTACAAAGATAAGACACACAAAGTTTTTTTTAACATACACATATTTTTTAATATATTATGAACATGTCTGATGTACAGACTGCAGTTTTAAATTGATATGCCTTTACAGGGACATGGGATTGGATCTCTTCCGGCACCACATTGTACTGAATACTCTGGTGCAGACAAGAACAGTGGAAGGCCTTCTCATGCTGATTGAAAAGGAGCGGCAAGGTGATGCTGTTGATAGAACTCTCTTGAAATCTCTACTACGGATGTTGTCAGACCTGCAGATCTACCACGAGGCTTTTGAAAGCAAGTTCCTTGTAGCAACTGAGCGGTTATATGCTGCTGAGGGGCAGCGTCTCATGCAAGAGCATGATGTGCCTGAATACTTAGCCCATGTTGACAAACGACTCAATGAGGAGAATGAAAGGCTTTTGCACTACCTTGACCCTGCTACAAAGTATGAATCCAGTGTTGTGCTGTTCTTGACTATTCATAAGTTTTTGTAAGATTTTTGCCCTTCATAGTCTGCTTGTGTTTGTATTGTGTTCAGGTGGCCACTCATTCACACTGTAGAAAAGCAGCTGTTGTCAGAACATTTGACATCCATCCTCCAGAAGGGTCTGGACAACTTGCTGGAGGAGAACAGGGTGCACAACCTTACTCTCCTTTATAGTCTTTTTACAAGAGTCAAGAATGGTCTGGTGGAGCTATGCCTCAATTTTAACACATACATCAAAGTGAGTAATTTAACAGCCAAGCCTCATAGCTTAACTTATTTGTTTGTTTTCGTAGGTTACTTAACAAAGCTGCATGAATTGCCAGGGCATCAAATGGTAAATAGGTGAAATTGTCCAACAACATCTGAATGTGAAGGGAAAGTTGCACACCTTCTTTTTAACATGAGGCAAGAGTGTAGTCAGCTTTCTGCCCCATTTAAGTTTACCAGTAAGTAAAGTGCCACGTTACCCACTGGCTGGTAGAATGGGGTAGTCCTAGAGACTCCATAGCCTGCATAATTTGGTGACCCCATCCATAGTGTGGGTTATGCACATTTCTTAGTACCTAATGTACATTCCTTATTTACTTGATGTGTATGATTAAAAAGGTAAAGTTGTCCAATCAGTTCTTGAAGTAGTATAACATGGAATGTGGAGGGAAAGTTCTAGATCTTCTCTTTAGCGTGAGACAGGGATGTGGTTAGCCTCATGCTCCATTTGAATTCACCACTAAGGGAAGTGCTACATTATGCATTGGCTAGGAGGATGGGGGATTGTTAGAGACTGTGATAACTTTCATGATTTTGTGAGCCCATTCACACTGTGGGCTCTTAAGGTTCCTCAGACCATACATAATGTATGTTCCTTATTTACTTGGACTGTATGAAGTGCTGTGACAATAAAACAGGAAGTATTATGGAGTTTCTGTTTTGTTAGTGTGTAGTATTTGTAGCATTAATAGATGTTTAATTTTGAAACCACTGTAACTTTTATTTCTTTGAGCAGAAGAAGGGTCGCACGATTGTTATTGACCCAGAGAAAGATAAGACAATGGTTCAGGAATTGCTGGATTTTAAGGACAAGATGGACAACATAGTGAGTCATTGCTTCCAAAGGAACGACAAGTTTGCGAATAGTCTTAAAGAGGCCTTTGAGCATTTTGTTAATCAGCGTGCCAACAAACCTGCAGAGCTCATTGGTATGTATTTCAGTGGGCACTAAACTTTAGCATTATTGTTCTCTGCTTGGTCATTAGTTTTGCAGGATAGGAGATGGATCTTACATGGTCATTTCCAGGAGTGGCAGCTACTGTTGTCCCAATTTCAAGACCAGTGTTACCTCAATGTTAGAAATAAACTCATGTTTACTGCAGCAGATGTTGGTATATTTATGAAACCAATGGGCTTATTGATATCTGTCATACACTGGAAATGACTGGTTTGAATCAGCATTTAATAGCTTGCAGTATGTTGGCAGTGAGGGGCTGTTTATTTAGCAGCTCATAATAAATTGAATGGGTTTTTTTCTGAAAAGCTGCTTGCTATGTAGATGCATACATCAGGTATTTAATGCAATTCAACTGTCCCGAGGGTTGGATGACGAGTTCCTGTTAACATACAGATCACAAGTTAATTCTGTCTGAATTCATAGTATAAGAAGGCATCCTGTTCTTTTAATTCATTTCCTTGTCAAACCTGCAGTTTTAGATAATATATTTTTTGGGCCCTTTGGTAAAGGGATGCGAAGAAACATGATTAGATTGTTTTCTGTAAAGTTCAGATGACACTACAGGTCTGTCATCTCTGCTTAATGACACTGTGTCAGTTCTTATTCCTGCTGCTGAGGGATACCAACATTGCTTTAATTTACTGTGTTGGTTTTTAATCCATAATGCTTCTTGCAGAATGGAATATGATAAATTATGTTGCTGATAGTATTTTGTTTGTTTAGTTATTTCAATTTATTGTCTATAAGTTCCCCTGTGTTCTTTGTCTGTATAGCCAAATTTGTAGACTCAAAACTGCGGGCAGGAAATAAAGAGTCAACAGAAGAGGAGCTGGAACGACTTCTAGACAAAATCATGGTTCTATTTCGTTTCATCCACGGCAAGGATGTGTTTGAGGCATTCTACAAGAAGGTACAGTCTAACAGCTAGTTACATCAGGAATTTGCTGTGGGTTAATTTAGTTTTAATTATGAGTTATTATGATGCTGATGTCTCAAAATATAGATGAGTCTTCAGCCATCTTATATTTGAAAACGTTCAGGGGGTATGACAGTTTATTTTGGATACATAGGATATAGTGTTCATGATTTCAAGACAGAAAGAATTATAACTTTGAGCCCTTGCAGGGTAGCCCCCTCTGTGTGCATGCCCATACACATGCAGGTGACACACACACACCCAATTTTATGTCATGCCCGAGGCCATCACATTCCCTCCGATGCCCTTTAGGTGATGCTGACAGAAGTTCATGACTAATGTTTTGATACTTCACAGAGATATTCACAACCTGTTAAGTCTGAAAAAAGGCACTTGTGGGACTTCGATGTAAATGGGATGATATTATTAAAACATGTATGAAAGAGTAGGCTGTGGAAATATATATTACCTTGGCTGAGTAGAGAATCCAGCAAAGACCTTGGGAGAATAATGGTGAAACAAGAGGATATTCTTGTAATGTTATCAGCTGGTAACATGGAGTTTGTTACATTATCACAGGTTATTCCTTGCTCAGTTGTAGCAGACAAGAAAAATGTTACATTAATTAGAGTTTGGATAAGAAAGGAAGAAGACAAAAAGAGAAGGTAAGAAGAAGAAGAAGAAGGAAAAAAAAAGAAGAGCGTATGCTAAATTGGAATATTTTTCAAAAGCATTCTTTGCAATTATTGTGCCTCATCGTTCTTAATTTTGTTTATTGCTGTTACAGACCTTGTATCAGTAGAGTAAAACCTCATGCTATAAAATATCTGCTCATCACTTTATCATTATATGCGTAATGTCATTGATGTACATAACTTGTAGGATTTTGCTGTGAAACAAGTTGAACTCCTTTGCTTCAACAAAGAAATGCATATACCTCTTTGTTTGCTATATCCTATTTCCATGAATGAATATTCTTACATTTACATATACCAATTATCATTATCACTCACTATTTTCTTCCAAAGGCTTATTTAATGGCATCTATTACAGTCTTGGGTCCATTATATTGCAACGGTGTATTTTCTTCAACAACAGAAAGGACATGAATGAGGCCAGTATGTGCTGTTTGTAGGTACAAAGGTCATGTTGTAAGGATATGAATGTGACATACACTCAAAAGTTATTTTCTTTATGATTTGTTCAATATTTTCTGCATTGAAAAAATGTTTAAAATACAAGTTGCAGGTATTAACCCTTTGGCACTGTAAGATGTTTTCCTTTGACATGTATTGTGATGCTGAGAAAACCAAATGTGTCCTAAATTCGTAGGCCAAGAACGTGCAAAGTAATGGACAGCCATTTAAATCCCCTGTCCTTTGCAGAGCACACTGGGCACTTACTTCTGGTGCCAGGGGGTTAATAAGATACTTGTTTTCATCATGTCTAACCCTTGTAGCATGATAAGCTATTTTCAAATAGACTGAGGAAGTTCAATTAGAACTTAATGTAGTACAGTGGTCATGTTTGTTTTGTACACGGAAGAATTAAATGTTCTCAACATCTTTCACTGTAGATATCCAATAGCAGATTTTGTCAGAATCTGTCATGATAGTGTTAGAGGTTAATCTTGCAGATAGATGCAATTTTCACTCTGTATATTTATTTCATGCACTTTGCATACACATAGAATGAGTGTCTGTCTTATGCTAATATGCTATGGATATCTAAAATCACAGGATCTCGCAAAGCGGCTACTTGTTGGAAAGTCTGCCAGTGTGGATGCAGAGAAAAGCATGCTATCAAAGCTGAAGCAGGAGTGTGGTGGGGGCTTCACTTCAAAGCTGGAGGGGATGTTCAAGGACATGGAACTCAGCAAGGACATAAACATTGCATTCAAGCAGGTAGGACTGTGATTTTTAGCTCTGGCTTGAGAAGTTTGGTACACAAAATGTTTTTTAAACACATGTTCCTGATTTCCTGGTGCCAGTAATCAATCTCTCAGTGCTCCATACTTGTGTAACAGGCCCAGTCAGGTATCAAAAAATCACTTCTGCATTAGAAGGGCCATCAGTGATGAAGATTAGTTTTAGAATGATTGCACCAGGACATGCATCATAAAACTGCCATTCAGTCTCATGTTCTGCAGCTGGACTTACGTACTAGATGACTCAGGTTCAAGATTAGTTAGCTTCAGTGGAGATTTTACTGTTTGTCTCCTGTTATCACCCCTGACACAGATAAATTTATAATGTGAGGAGCACAGATTTATACCCCATGTTAAATTACAAGTCCCATTTACCCGCTCTCTTACTGCCCTTGGGGATAATAGGTACCCCACTCTCTTTGTTGTTGAGGTGGATAGAGCTGAAAGAGGTATAATAGATCATAAAATAGAATACAGAAGGGTGGGCACTGTGGTGACCCCGCACTTCAACAATTATCAATCTTTTGTGCAGCCCTTTAGCATATTAGACCATAACTGGATGCATTAGTCACAACAGATTGTGGTGGTGCTGTGGTTTCAAGAAAATCATTGGTAATCCTTATTGTGCCCTGTGAAAGATTTCTTGCAAAAGTACTGTGATAGGCAGAAACTGCTACTTTTAAGTAGTTTCCATGTTAAAATGTGCACATATGTATAGAGCAATTTTTTGGCTTTGCACTGTTTAATCATGGATTTGTTTTTTTAGCACATGGGCAACTTGCGGTATCCACAGCTGTCAAACATTGACTTGACAGTCAACATCCTGACAATGGGGTACTGGCCCACCTATCCTGTACTGGAAGTCACCCTTCCGATGGAAATGGTTCAGTACCAAACTATCTTCAACAAATTCTATCTAGGTAAACACAGTGGTCGCAAACTGCAGTGGCAACCAACTCTTGGGCACTGTGTGCTAAAAGCTGCATTTGCGCAGGTAAGCATTTCAGCGAAACTATTAAGGGAATATACACACACACACACACACACACACACACACATGCACCCACCCACAAACACACACAGACACACACACACACACACACGAGGGAAGATGGTGGACGACGCCAGCCTACAGATCGACAACGCTGTGAATGCAATCGTAAATGTTATGGATAAAAGTGGTAATCTGAAGAAAGAGCTTAAGCACGAGATCCATGAAACCGTAAGTCAATTATGGAAGCTAGTAGTTACTCTAAAAAGTGATTTACAGGAGACAAAGGAAGCAAACCAGAAAATGACCTTAGAGGTTAAGCATCTCAAGGAAGCGTTGCTGGAGAGGGAGAAGCCAACAACCCAGCAGAGACAAGTAGCGACATCTAGCAACCGCCACGCAGAACTAGCTAGCTGTGGCACAGAGACATCCGCACCACCTTGCTGCAACACAAAGAAACTATTCTCTGAAACAGTAGGAGGCAAATTTGAAGAATGGCATAAGCTCACAGTAAAACTGAAACTGAATCAATCTACAGAAGAAATCAAGAATTTGCTGAAAACAAAGATGGACCCTATCAACATGAAAATTGGAATAAGGACTCTCAAAAGCCTAAAGAATGGCCAAGTACTGATCGAAGAAGATAGCAAAGAAGAGCTAGAAATACTAAACTCCCAGATACATGACAAATGTGGGAGCCAGTTGGAAATAAACATCCAGAAGCGTAGGAATCCCCGATTAATAATATATAATGTACCCGAAGCCCTGACCACTGAAAACACTGAAGGCATCATAATGGCACAAAACCCTAACCTGAACCTGCAGGAAGGGGACATGCAGACAAATACACTTTCAAAACCAGGGGGAAAACAAAAAACCTAGTAATCGAAGTACTGCCACATACCCGCAGACAGATGTTGCACAACAAATTGAAAACTGAGTGGACGGTATGCTACGTCGAATACTACGTGTCAGTTAACAGGTGCTTCAGATGCAGCGGATACAATCACAGGCATACAGAATGTAGGAACGAAGAGCCCTGCCCTATATGCCCGGGGAAACACAAACTGAAACTCTGCGCAGCTCTGCGGTCCGAGTACAAATGCATCAACTGCGAAAGATTTAATGCCCACAACCAAGAAAGGAAAACCCAGACCAACCACTCATCACTTGACCGGAACTGTCCTAGTTTACAGGCTATGATCGCTAAGTATAGACAGAACGCTAACTATTAACATGGCACTGGCGCACAGCCTCAAGGAAAGCAACATCAGGAACCATGCGTACAACGAAACACACTTACCTATAAGGTGCATGCAGATAAATCTCCAACACTCTAGAACCGCGACTGACAATATAATGAACCTAAGCGAACAAGATAAAACCGACATACTATTCATACAAGAACCGTATCTCTACAACCACAAAATAGCGGGAATATCAACCAAAAACAGAATATACACCTCCCACGAAGACAAAAGCAGTGCCGCCATAGTAATTAACAACAGATATATAGACGCAGTTCTCATCACAGAATTATCCAACTCAGACTGTGTACTCCTAGAAATGGAATACAACAGCTCTAGATTCCATGCTGCTAGTATGTACTTTGACATAACCGAAGAAATTGAGAGAGGCCTCGAAAAGATGGAGCAAATGCTGGAGTTCACCAAAGGAAACGGACTCATTATAGTGGCAGACAGCAATGCCAGATCGGCAGCCTGGCATGACACCAAGACCAACAAAAAGGGAAAACAATGGAAGAATTTATAATAAGTAAGGGTTTATACATTATGAATGAAGAAAGTGATTGGACTACATTCCACAACGCACGAGGAAAAAGTAACATAGACCTGACTATAGCGAATAGCCAGGTACTACAAGTTTTAACAAATTGGAAAATATGCGAAGAAGACAGCTGTTCAGACCACAGCATTATAAAATTCAGCATCGGGCAAATCAGAAAGCAAGATAGACAACAACACAACTATGGGATTAGATACGTAATAAACGAACAGACCCTGAGCAGATTTGAAAGAAACCTAATAGTATCAGTTACAACCAAATTCCAAAAAGTAAAAATAACAGACCTTGCAAGCTTGGACAACGAATTGGCAACACAAACCAAAGAAACCCGCAACATTGAGAAAGCGGTAGACAAACTGCAGGAAGCAATCACCATGGCATGTGACAATTCATTTAGAAACGCAGAAAACAACCCAAAATGGACGAAATACAAATCGGTACCATGGAGGACACAGGAGCTTACAATAAAAAGGAAAAGACTGAACGCCCTAAGAAGACGCCATCAAAGAACACGCACCATAGAGCAAAGGGAGACCCGCAAAAAGATATACCACGAGGAAAAATCCAGGTACGAAGCAGCAATAAAAAAGGAAAAACTAAACTCGTGGAAGGAATACTGCAACTTAACACCAAGCACCAATCCGTGGAACACAGTTTACGAAATAACGACAAATAAACACAGGAGAGTACTACCCATCACAACCCTACTAAAATCTGACGGCTCATACACATCTAACCTCAATGAAACCGTCCAGGCCATGCTAGACCACTTAATTACAAGAGATGACTGAACTGACGACTCAGACTACCACAAAAGAATCGGGACCAAAATCAGAGAACCCAGCCGAACAGCTGACGACAGAAAATTCACCCCAGCAGAAATCAAGAACGCCATTGAAGAACTTAAAAAGCAAAAAGGCCCCTGTGGAAGACGGAATCACAGGAGAAATCTACAAAAGAGTCTACAAGCTGTTCCCCTTATTTACGTACACTATATACAGTGTATGCCTGCAAGCAGGATGTTTCCCCAAGAGATGGAAGAAAGCCAAAATAATCCCAGTAGTAAAACCAGGCAAAGAAAAGGTACAGGACGCGTCCAAATACAGACTAATAAGCCTTTTAAACGTGGGAGGCAAAGTACTAGAAAAACTACTAATTAACAGAATCATGCACCACTTATATAGCAAAAATCTTATGAACCCTAATCAATATGGATTAACCCCCCAAAAAAGTACCACAGACGCCACACTATCAGTGAAAGAATACATAGAAGAGGGGTTCAGACGAGGACACATCACTATACTCATAAGCCTCGACATACAGGGGGCATTCGACGCGGCATGGTGGCCGAGTATATTACACACCCTAAAAATACTCAACTGCCCGAAAAACCTATATAACCTGACCAGAAGCTACTTCAGCGATAGGACAGCAACCTTACATACCTACAGCATCCAAATTGAAAGAAAAATCACCAAGGGCTGCCTACAGGGCTCATGCTGCGGCCCCGGCTTTTGGAACATAAAATACAACTTGCTACTTAACCTTTTGACACCTAACGACGACTATAGTGGTCGTACCGCACCGCTAACCTCTAAATGTTGCATTTTATATATTTATTCCACAAATATAGGTACTGAATGTTTTAAACATGGTATATACTCTCCGTTTTTTTCCTCTTCAAAATGCAGTTTGTTTCATAATTCTAACAGATTTGGTTCCTGTTTTATTCACATTTTATATACAGGGTGTGCTAAAATTAAAATAATTCTGGCGCCAAAAGGTTAACCTGCATTACGGGAAACGCACCAAAGCCGTAGCATTTGCAGATGACCTACTAATTGCAGTAAGGGCGGAAAACGTCCAAGAAGCCAAAAACTTTGCTAACATAGAGATAAACAAAATAACAAACTGGGTGAAAGAAAATAAAATCACCTTCAACGAACAAAAATCTAAAGTTATGCTAGCTACAAGAAGGAAAAGAAGAGAAATAACCGAAGTTAATATATACCTGAACTCCAAACCTCTACAACAGGTTAAAAACATCAGATACTTAGGAATTACTATAGACAACAAGCTGAGCTTTAGAGAGCATTTTATTTCCACAACAAACATGTACCACGTTAATACACACATTAGCAAAATCAGCGAAACTAAACTGGGGACTTAAGCAAGAAGCGCTCAACACCATCTGCAAAGGAGCCATACTACCTATCATGCTATACGGCGCACCAGTATGGGTCAGGGCCATGGAAAAGAACTGCAACAGGACTCTATACAGCAGAGTACAACGGCTC
>Ga0123355_10012448_pt1 | contig 13174 bp, 12 predicted proteins | sample TergutEmb28metaG_3_FD_89872 | JGI IMG/M metagenome (GOLD analysis project Ga0123355, IMG submission 89872) | Embiratermes neotenicus P1 segment gut microbial communities from Petit-Saut dam, French Guiana - Emb289 P1 | ecosystem: Host-associated > Arthropoda: Insects > Digestive system > Gut ... | reverse complement strand
TTTTTGTTTGTTTGGGTTTGTTTTTTTATTTTTTTTTTTTTTTTTTGGGGGTTTTTCCCGCAAAGGGTTTTTTTTTTTTTTTTTTTTTTTTTAATTTCTGTGGTTTTGCAGCATAGAATTTTCTCTTTCCTCTGTCCGGATTAAAGCACGGGTCGTCCGCCCCGAAGCCCCGCCACTCTGTGGAGCACAGATCCATGGATCCGATGAAGAATTCTGTTTATTGATATGTGACGTATTTCGGTACGACACAAATTTACTACGTTTTGGCAGAGTTTACTATCTCCATTCTCAGTGTTGAAGCCTTTTGACACAAAAAGGAGGTGTGTCATGTCACTAACCTCCGATTGTCGAGGGTATATACACACACACACACACACACACCACTGATTAATATCTGAGCGAAACTGTATTTATAATCTGTGATTTATGGGGGAAGCACAGGTTACTGAAATTCCGGTTCCTGTACAAATACGCGAAAAATGGTGAGTGGTGTCATATGTTTAGCAAATGAGGAGTAATCGAAGGAATCTTTTATTTTAGTGTAATGTTGGGTATATATGGCTACTGTTTTCAATAAACAAAATTCAGTACATTTTTGTGTACTGCAGAAATATGTGAATGTAGTGCATGTGTTCTGCGCTTTAATTGAGGTTATTGATGAATTGGAATTTGTTAGGTGTGCAATTACTTATTAGCGGTTTCTTTGTGTGAAGGGTAAAGTTAAGTGTTCCGAGCTTCGGACGAAAGACAAGAAAGAGCTGCTAAAGCAACTCGATGAGCTGAAGACTGAACTTACGAACCTTCGGGTCGCGAAGGTAACGGGAGGAGCTGCGTCGAAGCTGTCCAAAATGTAAGTTGATTATTCGTAGCAGATTTGTAGAACAAATTCATATCTTGAACGCCCCAGGACACACTAGTAAGCAGCTTGAATTCCAGTGTTTTTGATGCCCAGTACATGTTTACGTGTAAGCCAGTTATTTGGATGTGAATGGCAAGAGGCATGATATGCTGATTTCCACGCATTTATTTGTGTTCTCTTTGTGAGTGAAGTAGCTAGTGTTTTGGCAAAAGAAGGAACAGATTTTTTGTGTTTATTGTGGGATGATATCAGTATTACAGAGTATGTAGTATTTGGATGTGGGGAGGTTGGAATTAGTGTATCATGGCAGAAAGGGCAGTTTTTCTTTGTTACGGAAGTGTTTGCATTGTTTTATTGTGTAATGGTATTATAGCTAATTTCATAGTACTGCATGGTAGTGGAGTCATTTCATTTTGTACTTATTGTTGCTTAGCTTTATTCACTAACACTTTTGTTATTTGTAGTGCTGTTTTTTTTAGTGTATTACAGTGGTGTGTAATATACTTTATTGTTGCTTTTGAATGATACCTTCCAATTCGTGTAACACATTCAGTAATGGCCAATACAGACTCAGTTACTTGTGGTCTAGTCATGGTACCCAAGACACATCACAAACAAAAACAAAACAGGAACTTTACCCTGTTATGAATAATGTTGAGCAGAGAGCAATGCAAGCCATTCACGGTTAGCAGTTTAGTAAGTTACTGTTTATGGAGAGGGTTTCAGTTTGCATTTTAGTTATGTCAGGTTAGTATCATTACTTATGCTTTCAGTAACGAAGAGGAAGTAGTGCAGTACAGTAATGGCTAGGGGTTTGGCTCTCATTTTAATGAGGTGATCTTAGCTACTGATGGATGAGTTTCAGTTTTCGTGACTGTGACATTGCAGTACTGTTCATGTTTTGTGATTGCATTATGTCTGATGTTGCACAGGTGAAAAAATTTGGGTTTTACAGCTATGGTTATTGGAAACCTTATCCACCATCACAATTCCCCATCATGTACTCATTAGTTGCTGTGTGGTTAGGTAACCGTCATACCTGTGCTTCTCCGGAACTCCACATGGATGCCATTACACTAGGGTGAATATTTACCATTCACTTGTGTTTTGGGAATGTATGTTGGAATTAGTACAAGAGCGAGAACTTCCATGTTGTGGTGCATGTTGAGTACTACCTTCTTTCATAGGAAAAAGGTTATTATTTTGAAGGTTTAAGCCTTGTGCAGTGTGACATGTCATTTTGTGAGAAGGAACTTGCTCACCCAATGACACATCTTCACATACCAGACAACTGGGAATCTTAGCAGGACTGCTTTGAGAAACTCAGATTTTGTAAGTTTTGGTTCTGTTAATTTTTATTCCATTATTTCGCTGTATGTAGTTTCTATACTAGAATTTGAGATATTTTTGTAACAGAATGCAAGTATTATACAGAATACTATACACACCAATTGTCCACCTTTCACTGAACGTAATGCCATTGCCTCTTGCATGACATGTTGCCAGTGTAACACTCCAGTAATTGTTATATGGTTTGCTATGTTCATGCCCAGTTTTGATTAGGGTTTTGGTCTAGTAGTAGTATAGTTCGTACAGTGTACACAAGCAGTTAAGCAGTCAGTTGATGTACAGCCAATTATCAGCATAAATAACTCACAAGTGAATAAAAAATATGAGCACTTACTGATGACAAGTACCATTTACTGAAGTGACATTGATAAAGAATTTAATTTTGAAACTTTGTGCATCCTGTATTCAGCATCATATCTTGGAGAAAACAGATGGAATTGTCATCACTGCACAATGCCAGTATTCCATATGATTCCATCTGCTTACTGTAAGTTAAGCAATGGCATTATAAGAAGGAGGAGGTATTTAAATTAAGCATGTGATTTGTGAAAAACATACTGTATAATCTGAAAAGGATAAAATTATGAAATAAGTGCCTGTTTGTGGGAAATAAAACAGAGATTATGCAGCATGTCTTAAAAATGCAGTAAATTTCCTTGTTTAAATATATAAAATGAATTTTGAGGCGTTTTTTAAATATACATTCCCATGTGAGAATATAGGTCTTCTGAAGTCTAATGGACAAGTTACAGCTGGTGTTTTATTAACACCGTAGTTCCCTGCTTCAAGTCTGCCAGACAAACAGCCTTTTAACATTTCTCTGTCTGAAGACGTCCTTCACTTCTGCCTGATATGCGGCCTTGTGGTGCACATTGCTGTGAATGCATCCTAACTCTCCTGGTGGCAGCAGGCAGCCTTTTTTAACACATCATGTGTGAAGACATCCTTTAAAGAGTCTTTTGACACGCACTACTTTGAAGACATCCACCCATCATGCCTAGTTGAAAGGCAGCCTTTAACACATCATGTTGATGACAATTCCTGTGCCCCCTGGTTGACATGCAGTCTTTTGGCACATCTCTGTGTGAGGACATTTGGAACTCATGCATGCAGAATCCCCTAACCAGATCACCCTTGTACCATTAGAACAATTGTTCTTTTCCCACCCCATACTCCACACTGGTTATTCAAAGAAAAATTATGAAAGGCTAGTTTATACGTGTGCACATTTATTTAAATGTGTGACTGTGTAGAGCATTTGAAGTCACAAACACATGTCTAGATATAAGAAAGAGATAATTGTGGCTAATAATTGGCAATTGACTGTACTGTGTTTAGTTACTGAAGTTTTACATTTTTATATTTTCATGCCGTTAATCATTATGCTGATGTCTTTTTCTTGTTTAAAAAAGTTGAGAAGAACAAATGTGTTTGGATGTATTCTTTGAGAAATGCACAAGTCTCATGTGCCAGGTCATGCATTCTACTAAATTTGGTACTGTGTTGCCTAAGGTTTGTGGGTCTTCAGTAGGGAACATCCTTCATGTCACCCTTCTGGCACTTAGATTTTGATGTAGTTTATAAATTTTTGTAAAATTGTCAACCCCAGTTATCATTTACATCCAGAAATGGTATACTGAGATTTGAAGAAAATTTGACACACCAGGGCTTTGTGTGTGTGCATGCACGCAATTGAGGTGTCAGTCCTCTGTTCACTGTGCCTACTGCAACCTTTCTTCAGATGGGTGGTATTCTTATATCTTGATTGCATACCTGTTGGCTGACCAAATTCAAGTCAGTTGTACAGTTACTTTTTCTGTTTCATGCTTTATTTGTTTAACATGTCTAAATTTAGTGAGTGATGAAGTACTTCGTCTGGGGATAGTATGTAAGCAATGATTGAAAATATTAATTGTTTAATTCTCTTTTTTTCTAGTCGAGTTGTGCGAAAAGCAATTGCTCGAGTCTATATTGTGATGCATCAGAAGCAGAAGGAGAATTTGAGGAAACTTTTTAAGGTCAGTGTTCTGAGGAGTTTTTTTTTTCCCCCCCCTCCTCCCCCATCCATTGTGTTGGAAATCAAGACAATGTTCTGTGGAGAGGAGGAGTCCTTGAAAAGCCTGTAGTCACTCACCACCTAAAGAAATGCTGCTTTAATATACCTGAAGGTTCATTAGCCAATGAGATTTGAGTTTCCCACAGTGGTATCAGCATTACAGACATCTGCAGTCTGATGCTTTATAGTTTGGTAGAGGGCTGTCAGTGCATCAGAGTAACTGGCTTCACCCATTGTTATGGTGGAAGATAGAACATACCCAGCGGGATCCACATTAGTTTTGGTTCCCATCTGCTGAACATCTGGCATCACAATGTAGAAGACCGTAATTTTGGCTTATTACAGTATTCAACAGAGCCCTGTTCCCTGTCCTGAGGTATCATATGTGTTCAACTTGGATACTACAGAAAGAGCATTTACTTTAGTAGTGTAATGACTGATATTGTTTGTACATGAATTTTACACAAATAACACAAGTATGTTCTTGGTGTTCTTTCATTTTTGTACATGACAGTTTCATGTTTATATCCACTGTAGAAGTTGTGGTAAATATGTTTTCAGTGTGAGATACTTTTGACCACATCATGCAGTTGTTGCAGGATATGTAAAGAACTTGTTTGACTCTTAGCCGATGTAAAAGTCTGTTTAGACCTGAAGAGAATGAAAACGAAATACATTCAAGTATAGTAGTGAAACCTAACATGTTAAGTGTCTGTTTTGTACTATTCGTGAAGATAGTTTGTAGTTGTTCTTTATCATTTTTATGGCTGTAGGTTAGAATTCGAGCCTGTAAAATAATAATTTTGTAAAGGAAAAGGAGAATTGTAAATTGAAAAAATGTGCCAGAAGGAGCTAGAAATATTCATAACGGAATAAATCAGACAGCTAATATATAAAAGTTTCATAGAGTGGGAAGGTTTGATATGATACTGTAATGCTGTGATGCTTGTACTGCGATTTAGCTCAGATGTACTTTTTGTATTCGTAGAACAAGAAATACAAACCTCTGGACCTGAGACCCAAGAAGACTCGTGCAATTCGCCGGGCACTGTCCAAGCACGAATGTCAGATAAAGACCCTTAAGGAAATTAGGAAACGTCGAGCTCATCCACCAAGAAAGTTTGCTGTTAAAGCCTGAAATTCAAATGACTGCTAATTTCCTGTATCACAAGTAAAATATAAATTTAAAACGTATTTTATTGTTTATTATGTAAAATCCCTCATTTTTGGAACCCTGTAGTAGAGCTGCTCCTTCATGCAGGTAAGAAATGGTCATTCGTTTAGGATTAAGATCTTGCATGTTGTAGTATATATGAATATATTTGGGTCATTCTGTTATGAAACCTGTAATTTAAAAAATACTTGGTACTGTTTTATGTGTGTAGTCTGTTGTGTACTAATTCAGATGCACCCCACATTACTGCAAACTTGGTACATATATGTGTGCCACTGTTCTGTGTGGCCCTATGTTCTGATTGCTCTAGTATAGCTTCCTTGTCACTTAGGCAAGTGCACACATGTCAAAGGTGTCAACCAATTTGGCTTTAGAGGTACCCATTTGGCAGCGAGGCTATGGCTTCAGTGACTTATTAATACAAGGGTAAGCAGAATGTAAGGTTCCCAATTTTTTTTATTTAGAATATAAAGCAATTATGGTAAGTTACGCATGGTTCAGATAGAGGCATGCACTTCATCTGTTTTTGGACATTGTAGCTGCATCTGTTAAGGCACTTGTCATGGCAGTAGATCAAAAGTCACAGCCTTGGTGATAAAATGTCGCTTCCTGCAGAACAAGTCATCACTTCATCCCCACTTTGATGTCTTCATCAATTTGGAAATAGAGAATTTGAAGGTGCATCTTCATTTTGTGGATCAAGTGGAAGTCTAATGGTGCCATATTTGGGCTATATGGAGAGTGGGGAAGAACCTATCACTCCCAGGTGCTGAAGATTTGAACTGGTGTGAGGAGTGTGTGTGGGCGGGTGTTATTATGCAACAGCAGTATTCATTTTGACAGTAATCTGAGTTTCCTGCAGCACAGCCTCCCTACTTCAGTTAAGAGTGCCTTGTAATGACCACTGCTAGGAGTGAAATCCACCAAAATGACCTTGAATGTTCCAGAAAATACTGTTCCATTCTCCCTTCCCAGTATTGATGTCTTGAATTTTTTCATGGGGAATTGTGACATGTTATGGATTCTGATTGACCATAGACTCTTACAGGTCACAATGGATTGTCATGGGCTGGGTGCTTTTTGTGCAGGGAGAGCCAAATTACAAATCACACTTCTTTTTCCATAATTTCGGTGTGGTTGCCATTGTTTAAGTGATGGTGAGAAGGGTGTTTTGTCTCCTCTGGTGAACAAGTGTGCCATCAGGTAGCAAGAGTAACATTAGTGGCAATACTGATACAGAGGTAATATGTGATGGAACAGTACAGTGCCATGCGTACTGTTATGTTTAGACCAAACCATCAGATCGGTATTCACCACTGAATACAATGTACAACAGAGTCACAGACTGCTGTAACATCCCTTTCATGAGATTAACTAAGGAACCTTGCTTGTTGACATCCACTTATAAACCAGGTGTAATCATTTGTGAAACAGTATTGACTGAAAGTGGAAACTTTTTCCCGAGGCCAGAGTTTGGAAATTCACTGCATTCTATTGCCATAGTGAAGGTGGTTCGTTGCATGTGATGAGGCCTTTCTGTGAAGGCTACTGGGCAAGGGGCCATGTACAGAATAAGCATGTCACACATGCATAAGGTATTCAGATCAGCAGCTTGGCTGTCAGATTATGCAGTGTAACATAGGAAGTGTAAGGGATTTTTATGTTCAAAATGTTAACAGGCACAGCAGCAAAAACACACATATTCAGTTACATAATCTGATAAAGATTTGAAGAAGCACTACACGAATCTCCAAGCCTTACTACCAGTAAAGGTAACATAGTGGAGGAAAGGTGCTCGGTATAGAATGCCAAGTATGTGCTGTTTAACAAATCAAAATCTGCAGTTACAGTGTGACATTTGGTAGGGAAGCCACAAGTGCAAATGTTTATATGCAAGTGGTGTAAGTCAGTCAGTGAGTCTGGTTGCATTTGTGAAGGAAGATCCCAACAAACAAATAGTCCTTGGAGGTAAGGTGTGAATAAATTTCCAGTGACTTTGTTCACAGACCAAGAAAGTCACAGAGAAAAGCATGCCACAATTGAGAATACATGGAATGCCACAAACTATTTGAAATCTAAAAGTTACAACACAAATGTCCAGTATTACATGTTATAGTTGCAGACAGATTTGCTACACATATGGATATAACATTCTTTCAGATGGTGATGGTAAAATACTTACAGCCAAAATAGTGTTCAGTTATGAAGCCACTTTCTCTGTCCTGGCATGTTAACTGCTTTCATTTTATAATTTTGGGGAAACATTTCACATGCAGTAATTGAATTTGCAGGGGACTGTCTCAAGTGACTTGTGTTCTATCCAAAGAGAAAGTGTGCCAAAACAATTGTGACAGGTGTAGTGTACCTAGATACGTTGGAAGAATTTCTTATGCTGACTTTGAAAGCAGAGGGCCCTAATGTCATGCTGTTCAACAAGACTGCAGTTAGTGCTTCTGTGTTTTCACATTTCAAGTTTTCAATTTAAAATTTCTATGGAAATGAATTGGCAGAGACAGCCATTTTGCCTGTCAACTTCATGCCATTGGCCGCAAACCAACAAAATGTGCTGTTTACATTTCACCATTGTTCATTGTTTTGCTGAGACTGTCTGGAAGGTTATGAGATGCTGTGGCTGTACCCACCATGCTTCCAGATGTGTGGACCAGACTTCAATGCTGATATGATACATACTGGACTACTTATGGTGCACTCATTGAACATCTATGAGTGAACTGTTTAAGTGTGGGTCACAGCTAAATCACATAACCTGCAAATATATGTTCAGTTTGCATTCCCTTGCCTGTTATTTCTTGAGCAGTATTGCATTCAAATTGTCTACATTTTATGTGTTTACTTTTTTTTGTGGCCTCTGTTGCACATACCTTATTATATATATTTCTGCCTGGAATACTGTACTATTCAGCTAGAGGCTGAAGATGTTCTTTTTTGTGCCATGGGTATACATGCCAGCACTAGTGGCTTCATTTATATTTGACCTGTCTGGTCTTTCATTTTTACCAATTTGGAACTCACTTTTCCATCATTGCTGTCACGAAGTGTACCATTGAATGGTTTATTAGGTCTTCTTTATGAAGTTCAAAAGAAAGCCTGTGGAGACTATGTCTATTCATTTGTGACAGTATTGACAAATAAACTATTAGATTTACATTAAATTTGGTATAGGACTTCATTCTCTGTGGCTGTAAATGGATTTACAATAATTGCAACATTATTTGTTATAGGAGTTCTTTATGAAAAATTGTCAAGCAACTATAAGTTTCATGAAAACAAGTGTTGTGACCAACCTACAATACTTACGGCTGTGAAAGAATTTCTACTTACAGTTTCTTGACATTATGTAGATGAAATTTGGTATAGATCGCGTTGGTGAAATGTATTTAAATACATAAAACAGAGATATTGAGATTTATTGAAGTTAAACATTATTGGAGTCTTAGAGCCCATAAATCACTTTGTTGCCTATATTCATTATTGAATGAACAGCCAAATTTCAGTTAGAGGTTAGTGAAAATAAATTTATAATTTTTTTTTTTTTCAGAGTTCATGGACACCTTGTAATCTGAGGTCCATGGGCCTCAAGTTAAGAATGGTTTGTCTAGAGTAACATTTTGTAAAATGCTTGCTGCCTGCTGTTTAAGTCCCTCAACCTTTCTAGCGTGTGGGGTCAGTTACGCACTTCTGTTAATGTAATGGATCCAGGAGTGAGACGTGCAGTGGCCCAACAGAGGGCTTCTTCCTTGGAAATCATCTATTTGTGAATAGGGCAACAATGTCAGAGCTGATGACATCTTCGTATGTAACACTGAAGAGAGTTAGGTCTCTGGAAAAACACAACATTCATATTTCTCCTTCAGAACTCTGTTTTCTTTTAATAATGACAAATCCAAGCTCATAAATAGAAAATTTGTATCCATTTTGGGTATACCTGGTCTGATGACTTCATGCAATTCATGTCATGTTCCTTTGTCAGCAAACAAAATATTCCTCCCATGAAGAGGCAGCATATATGATGTATGCATTCAGTATTTTTAAAGATATAATTTACTGTATTGTTTATGTGCACACAATGAAATCTTTTGTACAGTATGTAATAATATAAAACATTGGGTTTGTTAGTGAAGTCACAACCTGAGATGAAGTGACAGCAAAATGATGGTGCCTTTAGTGTTCACAGTTTCATTTCCAAGTGTGTGATGGTAAAATTTAACTTAATATTTTCCATATCCATGCACTAAGAAATATTTACACTGATGTAGTAAACCAACAAATGCACACTAATAAAATATGCTTTATAGTATATTAACTTTCACCTGCATGTTTGGTCACTGTTGTGACCATCATCAGGGTGCTTTACAATAATACTGGTAGAGTTCAGATGAAAGCTGATGGCACATGGTGACTCATGCTAGGGGAAGTGAAGTGGGAACATGCGAGTGGAGTGGGTAGCAAGTAGTCTTGCACTGTACCTCAGAACATGGTGTATCCAGCATTACTACCGCTGATGTGCACAACTTGGCTGCCAGTAGTCGACTGAATTGACCCCCCCCCCCCAAACTTAAATGGACTCGTCCATTTCGCTGAAAGACCAAACCTGGTTTCTGCGTGTGTGCCATCATGTTTCAAACGTGCTCTAACATATAAGAATTGCCCAATTTGCATAAGTAAAACACTCTTACAGTGAATATCTCAAGCAGTCTCCCTATGGTCATAAAATATTAGATCATATTGTTCTATAAACATAACATTTATATTTTTGTTAAAAACATAAATTTTATGTTTTTACAGCAACATGATGTACATTTTTGTTAAAAACATGAATTTTGTCTGTTTTTACAATGCAATCCAATATTTTATGATCATAGGGAGAGCTTGAAATATTCATTGTAACATTCAGTGGTTTTACGTATGCAGTTTGGGCAATTGTTGTGTGTTACCATTATTCTTGTAAAACACCATGACATTGGTTGCAAAAGTTACTGTAACACACAGGTGAATTTTAATATATGGTAAAGCATATTTTATCAGTGTGCATTTGTTGGTTCACTACATAAGATCAAAAATTGAACTGTTATGTTAATGAATAATTTGCAAATAATGTATCTGCAATATTATTCGTACATTGGTCTTATTGGTATTATTACATAATAGTTTCAGTAAATCTTAAGAGGGCATTGCATTTCCTTTCAGTCCGAATAGGTTTCTGTTTGATGAAGAGTAAAAAATATTTTATAACCCTTTATTTTCTAGCCCTCATTTTTGATGGGTTAAACATACTTATTCCTTGGTCCTGTGGCCCTCTGAGAGCATTGGTCTCCTCAATTAGACATCCACTCTGCTACCACCTTTTGAAGGGTTAAACTCACTAGTAATAACAAAAAAGGGATAGTGTGATTTGGGATTGTCCAGTTTCATATGGTAACCATTAAACCTTCTCAAGTATCCCATTCTTAAACACCAGCACTGGATGGAGTTGAGTGGTTAATTTCAAGCTGCAGCTGCTTTACCCTCGGGAAGAAACCCTGGGACCCATAGCCAGTCTTGACATTTTAGAGGACAAAAATCTCTTCCTTGTGCTGGAATAGAACATCTGGTTTGTCCAGTCCGCAGGCCGGACGCTATACTGCTACACTATACCGGCTCAGATTTCTCTGTTTTGTTGTAAGAAATTTCTGACTCTAGGAATGAATTACAATATTTCTGTCTCACAAGTAACTGTCTGTAGTTCTAACATTTTGACACAGGCATAGTAACAAAGTAAAATTACACATACAAGAGATTTTGGTCAGTAAATCTGAGAGGATGAACACTTGGAAGATGCAGATTTATATGTAATGGTAATATTAAAATGGAACATAAGATAAGGGGAGATGGGTCTGGACTACTGGATTCATGTCTCAGGACAGGTTCGAGTGGTCAGCTCTTGTGACAGTAACAAAACTGCATTTCCCATAAAAGGCAGAAATTTATTAAATGAGATAAGGATTTCTGCAATCTATTAGCAGCACAGCAGACTTCAAGTGAAGGCTCTGGATCAATCTTAGAGTACTAAAATGTATTTCACAAAGTGAGATGGTAGAAGATACTGGAATGATGGATGGAGTTAAGTTCCAAAGTATGTTACATCGATTGCATAGTATGTATTTATTATGTTTAACTTAAAAATATAATACTGTAAACTTTTATTGTACACTTATGACTGTTACGTACATCAAGGGATAGGTAACACGTGTGTTCTGCAAATAAAAGCAATTTAGAGATCACACATTGCAGGACTAAGTGAGGGCTACTATAAAATCAGATCCTTTCTTCAACAAATTGTGTTTGAAATGTGTGCAACTGCACACAGACAGACTGACAGAAATTAGGACAGTCCTGCAGGAAATGGGAGTCGAAGAGAAGTACTGCAATTTTAGCTCTGTGCTGAAACATATATACTATATTAGGATTTAGCCTTCTGCATTTTTTCGGTATATAAAACTTTCCACCATGAAAGGGATCTTCATGGCTGCATCCCTACAGAAGCTGATATTTCCGAACTACTATTTTATAAATCAACCCAAAATATGTTTTTTAAGAAATGAGATAAGCCATTGCTTATGACAGTGTACAATGCAGCATAGGAAGTTATTTCATTCTCCCTTAGTCCACTAATGATATCTCTCCATTATCACTAGATGTAACTGAAGGCTCAGTAATATAACAATGATCCTTGCTATTAGTAGTGGTTTTTGTAGCATCAGGTACAAGAGCAAACATTTTTACAGTATATAAGCCCCTTGGGAAGTTGTTTTGTTTCTCCTGTTTAATGCAATGCAATCCTGCCTGCTTGAGTAATGTCTGAAGAAGAGAAATTGGCCGGGTAATAGAAGAATCCTCCTTGTCAACTTCAACTTTATCAGATGATGTCAGGTTTTCTTTCACAACTATAATTCCATTGGGCTTTAATCCCTTCCTGTGAAAACACCACATACATCAATTTATAATAGTCAACATTATATCAGAGTTGTACCTTTAGAATCTTAGAATGCTGCACTTCTGACTGTGTACAAATTGACAGTGAATGACAGTAAAACCAACACAGAATACGGGGACGTTGTGACCTGTATTTCATTATCCTCCAACATATTTTAACTTACGCAGCCATCCTTGAGGGAGATCACTTACAGTAATAGTAGGAGGTATTGAAGATATACATGTATACAGTAAGACAAGCAAAATATGCATTGATGTACATAATACATAACAAAAAGTTGTAATGTAACAAATTTATAAATAATCAACCCGCACGATATAGTACGACACTCATTTGGTGCCTAGGTAAGTCTGTGAACAGAAATCCTCCATTATTTTAATACTGGGAACCACTGATAAAGTGCCACCTTCACTAGCTACGTTCCACCAAAGACTCTGTGATACAGATGTGCCCACAAGCATGAAATATTATGTGATACAGCAACATGTTGGAAGGCATGTGAGGAATGCCGATGGTGTGGAATAGGACCGCTGCCTGGCAAGACAGAATGGGTCAGTGACTACTATCTGTGCAAAAACATTCATCCACTGCACATAGCAGATATGTCTGTTCAACTGCTCTACCAGCCAGTGTACTTGAGACTGGTGCTGTTCACTGACTCACTATAAATTCGAACAAGTACTGACTTCATAGCTGTGGCTTCCTTTGTCCTGTTTGCTCCACTTTTTCACCCCCCCCCCC
>Ga0123355_10012447_pt1 | contig 13174 bp, 9 predicted proteins | sample TergutEmb28metaG_3_FD_89872 | JGI IMG/M metagenome (GOLD analysis project Ga0123355, IMG submission 89872) | Embiratermes neotenicus P1 segment gut microbial communities from Petit-Saut dam, French Guiana - Emb289 P1 | ecosystem: Host-associated > Arthropoda: Insects > Digestive system > Gut ... | reverse complement strand
TGATAGCTCTTTGCCATAATGCAATCTTTCGTGATTTGTTTCGCGAGCGTATCCATGTCTTCGAATTTTTTCTCGTCTCTCATTTTTTTAATAAATTCAACCCTGATCGTCTTTCCATACAGTTCTTCGTCAAAGTTAAAAATATGCGTCTCCATATTCTTTTCAAACGCGCCGACCGTAGGCCTGATTCCGACATTTGTTATGCTCGGATGTCTTTTGCCGCTATATGTACAGTATGTGATGTAAACGCCGCTTGCGGGTGTGACCATGGAATCATCGACGATCAAGTTTAATGTCGGAAACCCGATCTTATTTCCAAGCCGATTGCCTACGACGACTTCTCCTCCTACTGTATAGGGGCGTCCCATGAGTTTGATGCATTCATCCATGTTGCCGCATTCAATTGCCTCTCTGATGCGTGTGCTGCTGACAACGGCTCCATCGATTTCAACGGGTTCAAGCACGTGAATGCCAAACTGTTTTTTGACGCTCTCTCTCATGAGGACTTCAATGTCTCCCGATGCTTTGTATCCGAATTTGTAGTTGAAACCGCAATACGCTTCTTTCATCTTCAGTTTTTCCAACAACAGATGATTGATAAACGCAATCGCATCCATATGCTGGATCTCATCGTCAAACGGGATGTTGAACATATAGTCAACGCCCAAATTCTCAATGATCGCCGCTTTCTCATCCGGATATAAGATGCTTTTTACTTTTTCTTTTGACAGTACATTTCTCGGATGATTTGAAAACGTAAAGACAGCGCTTTTTAAATTTGCCGCTTTCGCCGACTTGACTGTACGGCCAATGAGTTGCTGGTGTCCGATGTGGACGCCGTCAAAATTTCCAAGCGCTATAATCGTCGGATGTATGTCAACGATTTCTTCCAATGTATTGAACAATTTCATTGCTGTAAACTCCTAAAAATCGACATTCGCCGCTCCGCCGGGCAGCCCTCTGCAAAATACTTTATCCGCAACAAGCTTTTTGTATTGCTCATTATAAAAAGCGACACCAAGAAAGACATCTTCATCGTTAAGCCTGACATAAATGTTGTATGCCTTTTTGTATTCCGCACGAATTTCAAAAGGCGGTTCCTCTGAAGCGTATTCCGGCTGAAGCTCTACAAACACTTCGTCCAAAGCAAGATGCCCGCCGCTTATAAACCATTCGGCTCTTTCTTTGTGATGAACAACTGCCTTTCCAAAATGAACGAGCGGATAATCAGCCCGTTTCAGAAGCTTGCTGATTTCATGAACATCCATTTGATTCAGCTCGTCCAGAGAAACGGCATCTTCGATCGTAAACACGCCGCTTGCAAGCCTGACAAGGCCGCTCATCGCGCCGCCGCACCCAAGCGCCTCACCGATATCATTGCAAATCGTTCTTACATATGTACCCTTTGAACATACGACATCAAATGAAATTTTGTAATCGTCCAAGTTTATTTCATTGATCGAGATGTCTTTGATAAACACGTTTCTCTTTTTTATTTCAACATGCTCCCCCGCTCTCGCATACTCATATAGCTTTCTGCCATTCACTTTGATCGCCGAGTATTTGGGCGGTATCTGCTCGATCAAGCCCTTGTATGGCTCAAACGCCTGCCGGATCATTTCACAAGACAAAGCGTATTCGGCCAGTTTTTCCCGCACATCCGTTATGGGTTCTCCCCAGACGTCTTGCGTATCTGTAACAAGACCCAGAACCATCTCCGCTCGATATGTTTTAAAATCAAGATCAAGATATTCCATGATCCTGGTCGTACTTCCGATACAGATAGGAAGAACCCCTGACACTTGTGGGTCGAGGGTTCCGGTATGCCCGATTCGTTTTATACCAACCAGCCTTCTCATGGCTTGGACACAACGATGAGACGTCATGCCTTTCGGTTTATTTACATTGATTATGCCTTCCGTGATCATCTTTCTCCGTTGTTTCGTGCTAGATATTCTTCTATTTCAATTTCAATCATCTTCATCGCTTCAGCAATCGGTTTTTTTACAGTACACCCTGCTGCTTTTGTATGCCCGCCGCCTTGGTGTTTTATTGCGATTTCCGAAACGTCCGCCCATGCTTTCGAACGCATGCTGAATTTTGTTTCATCCTTTGCGGTTTCTTTTGCAAATACGCCAATTTCAATTCCTTTTATGTCGCGCAAAACCTCGGAAATGCCTTCGGTATCTTCCATCAAGGCACCGGCCTCTTTCAGCATGTCCTGCGTTACATAGGCCATGACCGCCCTGCCGCCCGCCATCATTTTTAGTGTAGCGAGTATTTTTGCCGAAATATACAGTCTTTCGATGCGATTGTTTTGATATAGCATCCTGCTCACGTAGTTATGGTCGATCACACCGTACAGTTCAATCGCAATCTGATAGGACTTCACCCTGGTATTTGAATACTGAAAGTTTCCGGTATCCGTCAGAATGGCCGCATAAATCGCCTCTCCTGTCAATTTATCAATTGAAGCGCCCATTTGATGGATAAGATCATAAATGATTTCGGCGGTTGCCGCCGCGCTTTGGTCTACATGGTTTAAGTCAGCAAAATAGATGGCTGTCTTGTGGTGGTCGATCGATACGGTCGTTTTGCCTGTAAAAAACTTTTCTTTACGCAAAGGAAAGCGTTCCACGTCACCGCAATCGACCGAAATGCAGACATCCGGTTCTTTGATCATATCCTGATCAAATGTACATGACCCGTCATCAAGAAATGTAAGATATCCCGGCACTTCGTCTTCAATGACGATATACGCCGTTTTTCCCTTTTGTCTGAGCGCCCTTAAGAGCGCTACCGAAGAACCCAACGTATCCCCATCCATCAAAACATGGGGAAATATAAGCGCTGAATTTGCGCTTTCAAGTCGATCGGCTATTTCTTTAATTGTATTATTCTTCTTCATCTTCTGAATCATTCGAACCATCTTCTTTGATTCCAAGGCTATCGATAATTTTCGTTATATGTCTGCCGTACTCCAGGGAATTGTCAGGTTTGAATAGCAACTCCGGAATATGCCTGACTTTGACTTGCCGGCCAATTTCTTTCTTGATAAGCCCTTTTGCGCTCTTCAACGCCTCAAGAACTTTTGCCTGCTCTTCTTCATTTTTACCGTCTTCATTTCCGAATATGCTGACATATACCGTTGCGTAACTTCCGTCAGGCGTCACTTCCACACCCGATATGCTGACCATACCGGAAAGCCTCGGATCCTTTATCTCTCTGAGAAGAAGATCACTGATAATCTTGCGTATCTCTTCCCCCAGACGCCCTTGTCTGTAATCTTTTCTCATTATGTCCTCTTGATTTCTTCCATAATAAAGCACTCAACAATGTCGCCCTCTTTGATGTCATTATAGTTTTCGATGCCCACACCGCACTCATAGCCCTGCATGACTTCTTTTACATCGTCTTTGAATCGCTTCAAAGACGCAAGTCTGCCTTCGTGAATGACGATTCCGTCTCTGACGAGCCTGATTTGACCGGATCTGACGATCTTACCATCGGTGACATACGCGCCGCCGACATTTCCGATGCCGGGTACTTTAAAGATATTTCTGATTTCTAGTTTGCCCAAAACAACTTCTTTAAATACAGGGTCAAGCATGCCTTTCATCGCTGCTTCCACATCATTTATCGCATCATAGATGACTCGATACGTTCTGATCTCTACATTTTCCCGATCAGCCATCGTAGAAACTGCAGTGCTCGGTCTCACGTTAAACCCGATAATGACAGCGCCCGATGTTCCTGCAAGCATGACATCAGATTCTGTTACCGTACCGACTCCGGTATGGATGATTTTTACCCTGACATTTTCATTTCTGAGCTTTTCGAGAGAAGCTTCAAGCGCCCCGACAGAGCCTTGAACATCTCCTTTTATGATCAAGTTGAGTTCTTTCACTTCGCCTTCCTGTATCTGACTGAAAAGCTGCTCAAGCGTCGTGCTTGCATTGCGCGCAAAGACCTCTTCTCTCAATTTGATTTTTCTGTTTTCAGCAATTTCTCTTGCTATTTTGTCTTCTTTTACAACATGGAACTCGTCACCCGCTTCAGGGACATCTGTAAGTCCCAATATTTCTACAGCGGTAGCGGGTCCGGCTTTTTTGATCGTTTCGCCTTTATGATTCGTCATAAGCCTTATTTTCCCGGACGAAGTTCCGGCAACGACACTCGTGCCGCTTCTGAGTGTGCCGTTTAACACAAGAAGCGTCGCAACAGGGCCTTTTGCCTTATCCAGCCTGGCTTCGATAACGGTTCCGCTGGCAAGTCTGTGAGGGTTCGCTTTTAATTCAAGGACTTCCGCTTGGAGCAATATCATCTCCAGCAAGTTTACAATGCCCTCTCCTGACTTGGCCGAAACAGGAACAGCGATGGTATCTCCACCCCAGTCTTCAACAAGAATCCCGTGTACAGAAAGGTCATTCTTAACCTTATCGAGATCGGCTGCCGGCTTATCTATTTTATTGATTGCAACGATGACAGGCACTCCTGCCGCCTTTGCATGACTGATCGATTCAATTGTTTGTGGTTTTACGCTATCGTCCGCCGCCACAACAAGAACGGCGATGTCCGTAACGTGCGCACCTCTGGCACGCATCGCTGTAAACGCCTCATGTCCCGGAGTATCCAGGAATACGATTTTTTGACCGTTGATCATGACTTCCGAAGCACCGATATGCTGCGTGATTCCACCGGACTCCGACGCTGTTACATTCGTTGTCCGTATCGCATCGAGGAGCGAAGTCTTTCCATGGTCTACATGCCCCATAACGGTAATGATCGGTGGACGCACAGACAAGTCTTCTTCTTTGTCTTCGTGTGTTTCGATTCCCTCTTCGACGATTTCCTCTTCTACTTTTCCGATGACAACGTTGATACCAAGTTCTTCAGCCAAAACCAAAACGGTATCTTCATCTATGCTTTGATTGATGTTGGCCATAATGCCAAGCCGCATCAAACTCATGATCACAGCGGATGTTGTAATTTCAACTTGCTCACAAAAACCCGCAACCGTGATCGGCACGTTCACAACCTTGGTGCCTACCGGTAGTTCATTCAAATTGATTTCAGGTTCTTGCACGACCGGTTTTTGTCGTTGCTGTTTTTTCGGCCTTACTTGTTTTTCAAGCGACCGTTGCTTTGTCGCAGGCTTATTATGTGGTTTTTTTGCATGGTCAGGTTTTGAGGACTTCGCCTGCTTGTCATCTTTTCTGCCATGAGCACCAGGTTTCGCGCCGGTCTGGTTATATCCGGAGCTTGATTGCGGCCGGTCGCCCTGAGGTCTTGGCCGATCACCTTGATATCCTTGCCTTGGTCTGTCGCCCTCTTGTCTTGGCCTGTCACCTTGGTATCCTTGCCTTGGCCTGTCGCCCTCTTGTCTTGGTCGATCGCCTTGGTATCCTTGCCTTGGCCTATCGCCCTCTTGTCTTGGTCGATCGCCTTGATAGCCTTGTCTTGGCCTGTCACCCTCTTGTCTTGGTCGATCACCTTGGTATCCTTGCCTTGGCCTGTCGCCCTCTTGTCTTGGCCGATCGCCTTGGTATCCTTGCCTTGGCCTGTCGCCCTCTTGTCTTGGTCTATCTCCTTGATATCCTTGCCTTGGCCTGTCACCCTCTTGTCTTGGTCGATCGCCTTGATATCCTTGCCTTGGCCTGTCGCCCTCTTGTCTTGGACGATCGCCTTGGTATCTTGGTTTATCTCCCTGATATCCGGGTCTGTCTTGCGTTCTGGCACCTGCATTGCTTTCAGTTCTGGTATCAGACTTCTCCGTTGCAGGTCTCATTTCTCTTTCTGTCGCCGGTTTTTCCACGTTCGGCACACTTGTCTCAGCCACAGGCGCTTTTTCCACGCTCTTCTCCGGCTGTGGTTTTGATGTTTCAGGTTTCGGCACTGTTCTGCTTTCAAAGTCTTTCGGAACAACGGGCGTGCCTACAGGAGGTTTTGGCCTGTTTTCCAAATCCTTTGAAATAACAGGCTTTCCGATTGGAGGTTTTGCAATACCGGTCATCTCTTGTTGCGGCCGCTCTTGTTTTTTCTGCGTTTTATCCGGAAGAGCAGGTTGCTTTACAGCTGCCGCTTTCACAACAACTTTCGGTTCTTCAACCTGTTCGGATTTTTTTGGCACGACTTTTACGATTTTCGTTTCCGTTCCGGCTTTTCCTCTCATCATTATATTTCTAACTGCTATTGCGTCAATGTCAGACAGTACGCTCATATGACCTTTTGCTTCGACACCCATTGAACCGAGTTTTTCAAGTACTTCTTTACTACTCAAATTCAATTCTTTTGCCAATTCATGTACTTTCATAGTCATTAGAACACCTCCTTTTCTTGAGACCTTGCTTCATCGATCTCTTTTGCTATTATATTTGAGAAATTTTCACAAGTAATTCCGAAAATCGCTCTGTCCTCATATCCTGTCATTTGAGACACCTCATGGGATTCACCATAAATCCGATATGGCACTTTGTTCTTTTCAGATTCTTTCATTATTTTTTTTAACGTATTTTCCGATATATCCTCTGCCAGAATGAGAAGCTTTACCTTGCCGTATTTCATTGCGTGACTACAAGTATTGTAGCCTGTAATCAGGCTTCCCGAACGCTTCGCAAACCCTAAATAACTATGGATTTTTTTTCGCATACCCCTCAAACTCCCGGGCAAATTGTTCCATCTGCTCTTTTGTGATTTCGACTTCAAGACTCCTTGAAAGCGCTTTCTTTTTAACCGCTTTTGCGAAGCACTCTGCGCTTGGGCATAAATAAACGCCCCTGCCTTTGGCTTTTCCGGTCGGATCCATTGAAACCTGACCCTCGTATCCGGCAATCCGTATGAGTTCTTTTTTTAGTTTGGATTCCATGCACCCTGCACATCTTCTCATGGGTGCCTTTTTTATTTTCATTCAGATTCCTCGTCTATATATTCGATTTCATCTGCTTCGTCTACATTGTCTTTAAAGAATTGCGAATGGCTCTTAATGTCTATTTTCCATCCACAAAGTTTAGCGGCCAGCCTTACGTTCTGTCCCTCTTTCCCGATCGCAAGCGATAATTGGTAATCAGGAACAACCGCGATCGCGGATCTTTCTTCTTCATTGATGACCACTTTTTCTACTTTGGCCGGGCTTAACACTTTGCTGATGAGCGTCTCAGGGTCGTCACTCCATGTAATGATATCGATCTTTTCTCCAAAAAGTTCGTCTACAATGTTCTGAACCCTTGCGCCCCTCGCACCTACGCACGCGCCCACAGGATCAATGTCTTCATCCGGCGTATAGACCGCGATCTTCGTTCTCGAACCGGCTTCTCTGGAAATGCTCTTGATCTCTACGCTGCCATCCTGAATTTCAGGCACCTCAAGCTCGAATAATTTCTTAACGATTCCCGGATGCGATCTGGAAAGATAAATTTGCGGCCCTTTTGTCGTCTTTCTCACATCCATAATATATACTTTGATTCGATTGTTTACCGTATAAGTCTCTCCCGGAACCTGTTCAGTCGCCGCAAGTATGCCCTCGGCTTTGCCCATATTAATAAATACGGTCTCATTGCTGATCCTCTGAACAACACCCGTAACGATCTCACCTTGTCGATTGATATAGTCGTCAAAAACCATGCCTCTTTCCGCTTCTCGGATTCGCTGCACAACGACTTGTTTCGCAGTCTGAGCCGCGATTCTTCCAAAATCTCTCGGCGTCACTTGATATTCTATGATATCGCCGACGACATATCTGCGGTCAATTTCCATTGCATCTTCAATCGAAATTTCAACAAGCTCGTCAACAACAGTTTCCACCACATCTTTGCGCATGAAAACATCGATTTCCCCTACTTCATTGTCAATGTTTACTCTGACATTTTGAGAAGTTCCGTAATTTTTTTTGTATGCTGATACCAACGCAAGTTCAATCGCTTCAATCAGAATCTCTTTTGTGACTCCTTTTTCTTTTTCAAGCTCTTCAATTGCTCTGATAAACTCTCTGTTCATTTTGATTTCTTTCCTCTCTTACCATGATCAAAAAACAACCTTAAGTCTCGTTTTTGCGACCTGCTCTTTGGAAAACCCTATTTCAGCTCCCTTTTCGTCTATGATTACGATCTGATCGCCCACAATCCCTTTTAATGTCCCCGAATATGTTTTTTTGCCGTCCAATGCTTTGTATAAGCTGATGTCAACCGGTTTTCCGGAATATCTCAAATAATGCTTTTCTGTCAGCAGAACTCTGTCGAGTCCAGGCGAAGACACTTCGAGATAATAATTTTGTTCAATCGGGTCAAGTTCATCAAGTCGTCCGCTCAAATATCTGCTCACCTTTTCACAGTCATCTGTGCTGATATACTTGTCTTGCCCATCATCCACCCAGTCTATATATATGCGCAAAAACCAGTCTTTGCCCTCTTTTACAAACTCCATGTTATACAGTTCGTACCCGTTGTCTGCAAGAAAACCGTCCAGTTCCCGCACTGCAATATCAGTGATTTTTTGCTTTTGCATTGATACGCTCCACTATTTTTAATCTGTCTTAACAAAAGTCAGAGAGTGGGCACTACCCACTCTCTTGCAAGTCTTTTCTCTACATCGCTTCAATTTTAACATGAATTTCCTGTCATTGCAAGCATTTATTTTCCGAAATTCCACACCGAAATTCTGACATCAAACCGGATCAAAACAAGCTTAGTTGGTCAGATTCAGGCAACCCCTCAAGCGCACCATGCACTCTAAGCGCCTCGATCGCCGTCTTGTTTGCTCTCGTCCGCTCTTTGAGTTCCTCTATTGTATCAAATGGCTTCTTTTCGTACTCCTCCGCGATCGCCCTTGCCGCTGTTTCGCCAAGGCCTGTAAGCGCCGAAAGCGGTAACAATACTTTTCCGTCTACAACTTTAAATTTTGACGCCTGAGCGTTTTCAAGCCTTGCCGGTAAAAATTCAAAGCCTCTCGAATACATCTCGTATGCCACTTCAAGAACCGTGGCCTCATCTTCTTCTTTCTGCGTGGCGCCTCTTCCTTTGATCTCTATTGATGCGATCTTATCGAGAATCGCGCGCGGCCCTTTTAAAATCGTATCCGCATCAAAGTTGTTTACTTTTGTCGTAAAATAGACTGCGTAAAACGGAGCGGGATAATACACTTTGTAATATGCGATCCTGTATGACATCATCACATAGGCCACTGCGTGCGCCCTCGGAAACATATACTCGATTTTTCGACAGGATTCGATATACCATTCGGGTACACCGTTTTCGCGCATCAGTTTCGCGTCTTCTTCGTTTACGCCCATCCCCTTTCGCACGCTTTCCATGATCTTGAAAGCCACTTTGTTCGGAAGCCCTTTCAAAATCAGGTATCGCATGATATCATCTCTGGTTGAAATGATTTCATCCATCGTCGCGATTCCGCTTTTGATATAATCGAGCGCATTGTTGACCCAAACATTTGTGCCATGGGAGCATCCCGATATCTTAACAAGATCCGCAAACTTTTGCGGCTTTGTATCGTCAAGCATCTGTCTTACAAAACGCGTCCCAAACTCAGGTATGCCATAGCTGCCATGCGTATATTTATAATCCGGGTCTTTTATGCCAAGTCCCTCTATGCCGTTGAAAATGCTGTTCACTTTCTCATCTTTCAGCGGCAGCGAGAGCGGATCGACTCCCGTCATGTCTTGAAGATGCCTGATCATAGACGGCACATCGTGTCCAAGGATATCAAGTTTGAATAAGTTTTTGTCGATTGCGTGATAGTCAAAATGCGTTGTAATCACATCTGTCGTGATATCATTCGCAGGACGCTGAACCGGGCAAAATTCAAATATTTCATGCCCATCCGGCACAATGATGACACCCCCCGGATGCTGCCCTGTCGTTCTTCTCACTCCGGCACAACATAGTGTAAGCCTGTCCGCTTCCCATTTGTTGGCCGGTATTTCACGTTCCTCGAAATACTTCTTCACAAACCCAAACGCTGTCTTCTCCGCAATCGTTCCGATCGTCCCTGCCCGAAATACATTATTTTTTCCGAAGATCTCTTCCACATATTTATGCGCGTTCGGTTGATATTCCCCTGCAAAGTTAAGATCAATATCAGGCTCTTTGTCACCCTCAAACCCAAGAAACGTTTCAAACGGTATCATAAATCCGTCCTGATTCATCTGTGTGCTGCAAGCAGGACAGTTCTTTTCGTCCATATCCACGCCGCACTCATATTTTTCACCGTCACCCCACTCAAAATGTTTGCAATCCGGACATATGTAATGCGCCGGAAGCGGATTGACTTCCGTAATGCCTGCCATCGTTGCCGCAAATGAAGAGCCGACAGAGCCCCTTGAACCTACGAGGTAGCCGTCGTCCAACGATTTTTGCACGAGCATTTCGGCAGAAACATACATGACGGCATAGCCATTGTTGATGACGGAATCAAGCTCTCTTTCAAGCCTGTCCGCGATATCTTGCGGAAGTGGCTTTCCGTAGATGTCCCATGCCTTTTCCATACACTTTGCCCGGAGCCGCTCATCCGCGTCTTGTATTTTCGGTGGATATTTGCCGTCCGGAACAGGTTTGATCGCTTCGATCATGTCCGCGATCATATTTGGGGCTTCAATAACCACCTCATGCGCTTTCTCTTCGCCCAGATACTTAAATTCTTCAAGCATCTCTTCTGTCGTTCTCAGGTGAAGACCTTTATCACCCTCAATGTCTTTATACCCCTGTCCTGCCATGATTATTTTTCTGTACAACGAATCCTCCGGATTCGCATAATGCGCATCGCATGTGGCAACGACAGGTTTTCCCAGTTTTTCTCCAAGCGCTACGATTTTTTTGTTGTTTACCTTTAACTCTTCCGTATTTGCAACCGTATTGTTGTCAATTAAAAACCGGTTATTGATGAGGGGCTGTATTTCAAGATAGTCATAAAATTCGGCAATCCTTTCAAGCGTCTTCTCATCTTTTTTTTCAAGGATTGCGCTGTAAACCTCTCCCGCTTCACAGGCTGAGCCAATCAACAGACCCTCCCTATGGGCATGGAGTATCGATTTCGGTATGCGAGGTCGTTTATAAAAATATTCAAGATGCGAGATCGAAATCAGTTTGTACAGGTTTTTAAGTCCCTTTTGCGTCCTTGCGAGTAGAATAATATGGTTCGTCTGCGGCGTCTTATAATCAATGGTTCCGTCTTCGTTGATATGGTTTGTGTCATCAAAAAAATACGCTTCCACACCATAAACCACTTTGATATCCAGCCGATTCTTCTCGACCGCCTTGGCCGCCTCCGGAAACGCCTGTACGACACCGTGGTCTGTGATGGCGATCGCTTTTTGCTTCCATGACGCCGCAAGCTTGATCATGTCTTCGACTTCATTCAGCCCGTCCATCGCGCTCATCTTTGTATGCGCGTGAAGTTCCACCCTGCGCTTCTCTGCGTTGTCCTCTCTGACATGAGCCTGGCCTTTTTCAATCGCTTTCAGTGAAAGCACCGTCACATGATCAAACGTATCCCATTCAGCTTCGCCCTGTATGCGTACGAAATCTCCTTCTCTGACATTTTCATTTAAGTCTTCCCATTTGTCATCTGTTAAAAACGCTTTCACACAAATCGATGTCGTTTTATCTGTCACGAGCAATGACACAAGCTTTCTGCCGCTCTTGATCGTCTTATGATTCTTTTTAAATAGCTCTCCCTCTATAACGACGCTTCCGCTTTCCGGCGTTATATCGACCAGCCTTGCAACTTGGCCTTTTACCGGCTTCATGACGCTGCCCCGCCCGCCGCTTTTGGGGTTGCTCGTAGGAGAGGCTTTCGGGTTCGCCTGTACCGTTTTTTTCTGAATCTCACTTAATTCCTGACTGTCCAATGCGTTCTTCTGCATTTTGGCCTTTTCATATTGCTCCTCATGGTTTTCAAAACGTATTTTTCTTTTGATCTGCATATTTTCTGAAAGTATTTTTTCAAAAATCGAAGCGACATGCTCATTTAATCTTGAAACAACGACATCCCCCAAAGCATACAAAACCAGTTCGTCTTCGTTGAGTACGAACTCATTTGTTAATATGGTTCTCGTCATTGCGGCGTATTCGCCATTTGCTTCTTCAACCAGATACGGTATATACAGGGCGATCTGCTCCTGCTGTGTCAATACCATATCGCGATAATGAAAAGCAAACCGGACCTCTTTTATGCCGGGTACCTTGCTTTTGATCTCCTGTTTCAGCGGTGCGAGATCACCATGTGGAATGACAAAATTGAGCTCCATGTTGACGGTCAACGTTTGTCGGTCTTTTGACATCACCGCTTTGCCCAGCGTATATGTATATTCACTTCTTTCGTGCTTTCCTATTTTATCCCAAGATATGAATTGTTCTATGATGTGTTCCATTTCTAGCTACTCCTCATGGAATTATTTTCAATCTGTTGATCAGTTCTTCCGCGATCTGATCTTCTGAAACGGTAGCGACAACTTCACCTTTGACAAAATAGCCCCCTTGCCGTCACCGCAGGCAACCCCCAAATCAGCTTCTTTTGCTTCTCCCGGGCCATTCACAATACATCCCATCACGGCCACTGAAATACGTAGTTTGCCCTCCTGCTCTCTTTGCTTCTTCACAGGAGCAAGTTTTTCCGTCAATTCGTTCACGATTCTTTCGAGTTCGACTTTGGCTCGTCCGCATGTCGGGCACGATATGATATTGATTCCGCTGCTTCTCAGTCCAACGACTTCCAATATTTCTTTGGCACAAAGCACTTCTTTGACCGGGTCGCCCGTAAGAGACACGCGTATTGTGTTGCCGATTCCTGCAAGAAGCAGCGCGCCTATGCCGGCCGCTGATTTGATGATGCCGCTTTCGCCCATTCCGGATTCCGTTATGCCGATGTGCAACGGATAATTCGTCTTTAAATCCAGTATTTTGTGCGCATCGTAATTCATCCGCACATCTGAGGATTTGATCGAAATGACGATGTCTTCAAAGCCCGTGTCTTCAAGCAACTCAACGTTTCTGAGCGCGGACTCAACAAGCCCATCGGCTGTCACTCTGCCATATTTCTCAAGAATATCTCTTTCAAGCGAGCCTGAATTGATGCCGACTCTTATGGGTAAGCCTCTCTCTTTCGCGGCATCCGCAACCGCTTTAAGGTGCGCTCCGCCTCCTATATTGCCCGGATTGATCCTGATTTT
>Ga0123355_10012446_pt1 | contig 13175 bp, 41 predicted proteins | sample TergutEmb28metaG_3_FD_89872 | JGI IMG/M metagenome (GOLD analysis project Ga0123355, IMG submission 89872) | Embiratermes neotenicus P1 segment gut microbial communities from Petit-Saut dam, French Guiana - Emb289 P1 | ecosystem: Host-associated > Arthropoda: Insects > Digestive system > Gut ... | reverse complement strand
GAACTTCGTCAGCTCGCTACCGACGATGAAACGTTCTTGTCTAGGGTCATTACTGGTGACGAGAGCTGGGTTTGCGGTTACGACCCTGAGACAAAGCCCCACGTCACGAAGACCAAAAAAAGGAAAGACGGGTGAAAAGCAATCTGAAGAGCATTATCATCACTTTCTTTGACATCAAGGGGATTGTGCATAAAGTATTTATCCCAAGAGGCCAAACTGTGAATTCCGGGTTCTACTGCGAAGTTTTGCGGAGACTGCGTGAAAAAGTGCGAAGACATCGTCTACAACTTTGGCGAGAACAAACCTGGCTGCTTCATCACGACAACGCACAGGCTCACACTGCCGTCCTCACCCAACAGCTTCTGGCTGCAAACAAAATTCCTCTTATCCCACACCCACCGAACTCCCCTGAATTGGCACCCTGTTAATTCTTCTTATTTCCTAAAATGAAATTCAAGCTGAAAAGACGCCGGTTCGATACTATTTAGGACATCCAGGCCGAAACGCAGAAAGTGCTAGACACTCTCACAGAAAAGAACATCCAGGATGCGTTCCAAAAATGGAGGAGACGGTGGGAACGGTGTCTACATGCGGAAGGGAACTACTCAGAGAGCGACGGCGGCCGATAGGCCATATGGTGAGTTTTATGGTTTTTACAGCGTCAGTCCGGAAAATTTTGGATCCACCCACGTAACTAACTCAGACGTAACAAAAATAAAATCCACACGCACAAAACAGGGTACCATTGCACTATATCTACTGTTGCTTAACAACAATAAACTCCTCACAAACAACACAGTACCATTCCACTATAAATACTGTTGTAGTAAACACAATAAACTCTACACACAAAACAGTAACATTGCAGTATATCTACTGTTGCTGTAACCACAATAAACTTCAAACACAACAGAGACCCATTGCACTATATTTTCCGTTTCTGTAACCACAATAAACTTCACACATAACACAGTACAATAGCACCAAATCTACTGTTGCTCTAACCAAAATAAACTGCACACACAAAGAATTACCATTGCACTGTAACTACATCTGCTGTAACAACAATAAAAGCCACACACACCAGGGCACCATTGCACTATATCTACTGTTGCTGTTAAAATAATAAACTTCACACACAACACAGTACCATTGCACCAACCTACTGTTGCTCTAACCAAAATAAACTCCACACACAACACAGTATCATTTCGATATTTCTACTGTTGCACTAACCACAAAAACTCCACACAAAACACAGAACCATTGCGCTATATCTACTGTTGCTGTAACCACAAAAATCTCCAAACACAACAAACTATTATTTCACTATACCTACTTTTGCTGTAACAACAATAAACTCAACACACACAACACAATAGCATTGCACTATAACTAATATTGCTGTAACCACAACCAATTTCACACAAACACAGTAACATTGAACTATATCTACTGTTGCTGTAAGCACAAAAATCTACACACATAACACATGACCATTGCATTACATCTACTGTTGCTGTAACAACAATAAATTCCACAATCAACGCAGTAACATTGCACAATAACTACTATTGCTGTAATCACAATAAACCCTTCACCAACAACAGCAAAATAGCCCTATAACTACTGTTGCTGTAACCACAATTAACTCCACACCTACAAGAGTAACATAGCCCTATGTCTACGGTTGAAGTAACCACAATAATCTCGAAACATTCAACAGAACAATAGCAATATATCTACTGTTGCTGTAACCACAATAAACTACACAACGAAAAGATACCATTGCCCTATACCTACAGTGTTCTAACCACAATAAACACCACACACAACACAGTACCATTGCCATATAATTACTGTTGCGGTAAACACAATTATCTCCACACACAATTCAGTACCATTATACTATATCCACTGTTATTTTAACAACAATAAACTCCACACACACAACATAGTACAATTTCACTATAACTTCTATTGCTGTAATACAAATAAACTCCACATAGAAAACACAGTAATATTGCACTATGAATCCTGTTGCTTTAACAACAATTAACTCCACACAAATCACAGTACCAATGCACTAAATCGCCTGTTGCTGTAACCAAAATAATCTCCCCTCACAACACAGTAAATTTGAAATATAACTACTGTTGCTGTAACAACAAAAATCTCCAAACATAAATAGAATCCTTCCAATATAACTTCTATTGCTGTAACCACAATAAACTACAAACCAACACAGAAAATTTGTAATATATCTAAGGTTGCTGTAAGCACAATTAACTCCACACACAACTTAGTACCATTGTACTATAGCTTCTGTTGTTGTAACAACAATAAACTCCATACAAACAACACATTACCAATGCAAAATTTCAAATTTTCCTTTAACAACAATAAACTCAACACACAAAACACAGTAACATTGCCCAATAACTACTGTTGCTGTAACCACAATAAACTCCACACACATCCCAGTAACATTGCACTAAATCTGGAGAAGCTGTAACAACAAATATCTCTACACAAAACACAGTAATATTGCCCTAAATCCACTGTTGCTGTAACCACAAAAACTCCACACACAAAACAGTAACATTTCCCTATATCTACTGCGCGTCCAACCACAATAAACTCCACACACAACACAGAACCATTGCCCAATATCTACTGTTGTTTAAGCACAATAAACTCCACACCCACCACAGTACTACTGCACTATATCTACTGTTACTTTAATCACAATAAACTCCACACACAACACAGTACCATTGCACTTCATCTACTGTTGCTTTAACCACAATAAACTCCACACACAACACAGTACCATTTTCCTATATCTACTCTTGCTTTAACCACAATAAACTACACACAAACAACACAGTACCATTGCACTATATATAATGTTTCTGTAATCACAATAAACTCCACACACAACACAGTACCATTGCACTATATCTACTGTTGCTTTAACCACAATAACCTCCACACACAACACAGTACCATTGCACTATAGCTACTCTTGCTTCAACCACAATAAGCTCTACATAAACAACACAGTAACATTGCATTATATCTACTGTTGCTGCAACCACAATAAACTCCAGCACAACACAGTAACATTGCACTATATCTACTGTTGATGTAACCACAATAAACTCCAATAAAATACAGTACCATTGCACTATAACTACTGTTGCTGTAACCACAAGAAACTCCAACAAAAAAACAGTACCATTGCACTATATCTACTGTTGGTGTAACCACGATGAACTCCAACACAACACAGTACCATTGTACTATATCTACTTTTGATGTAAAGACAATAAACTCCAACACAACACAGTACCATTGTACTATATCTACTGTTGCTGTAACCACGATAAACTCCAACAAAACACAGTACCATTGCACTATATCTACTGTTGCTGTAACCGCAATAAACTCCACACACAACACAGTACCATTGCACAATATCTACTGTTGATGTAACCACAATAATCTCCACACACAACACAGTATAATTGAAATATATCTACTGTTGTTGCAACAACAAAAATCTCCAAACAAACATAGTATTCTTCCAATATAATTTCTGTTGCTGTAACCACAATAAACTACACACCAACACAGAAAATGTTATACTATATCTAATATTGCTGTACGCACAATTAACTCCACACACAACTCAGTTCCATTGTACTATACCTGCTGTTGTTGTAACAACAATAAACTCCATACACACAACACATTACCAATGCACAGTATCAAATTTTACATTAACAACAAAAAACTCAACACACACAACACTGTAACATTGCCCAATAACTACTGTTGCTGTAACCATAATAAACTCCATACACATCACAGTAACATTGCACTAAATGTAGAGAAGCTGTAACGACAAATATCTTTACACAAAACACAGTAATATTGCCCTATATCCACTGTTGCTATAACCACAGTAAACTCCACACACAACACAGTAACATTTACCTATATCTACTGCGCGTCCAACCAAAATAAACTACACACACAACACAGAACCATTGCCCAATATCTACTGTTGTTTAACACAATAAACTTCAAACCCAACACAATACCACTGCACTATATCTACTGTTGCTGTAACCACAAAAAACTCCACACGCAACACAGTACAATTGCCCTATATCTACTCTTGCTATAACCACAATAAACTCCACACAAAAACACAGTACCATTGCAGTATATGTACTGTTGCTGTAACCACAATATACAAACTCATACATCACAGCACCGCTGCATTGTATATACTGATGTAGTTACCACAGTAAACTGCATACATAAAACAGTGCCATTGCACTACAAATACTGTCGCTGTAAGGACAATAATCTGCACACACAACACAGTAACATTGCACTATATCTACTGTTCCTGTAACCAAAATAACCTCCACACACAACACAGAACAATTTCACTATATCTACTGTTGCTGTAAACACAAATAACGCAACACACAACACAGTACAATTGCACTATGTCTTCTGTTGCTGTAAACAAAATAAACTCTACATACAATACACTACCATTTCCCTATATCTACAGTTGCTGTAACCACAATTAACTCATAACACAACTCAGTACCATTGCACTACACATAATGTTGCTTTAAACAAAATAAGCTCTACACACAACATCGTATCATTGCCCTGTATCAATTGTTGCTTTAAACACAAAAACTCAACACACAAAACGTTACAAATGCTCTAAATTTAATGTTGCTGTAGCCATAATAAACTCCACACACACAACAGAGTACAATTGCCCTATATCTACTCTTGTTGTAACCACAAAGAACTCCACGCACATAACACAGTAAAATTGCACTCTATCTACTTTCGTTGTAACCACAATAAATTCCTATCGCAACACAGTACCATTGCACTTTACCTACTGATGCTGTAAACACATCAATCTGCATACACGAAACAAAAACAATGCACTATATCTTCTGTTGCTGTGACCACTACAAACTTCACACAAACCACAGTACCATTGCACTATATCTACGGTTCCTGTAACCACAATATACTCCACACTCAACACAGTACCATTGCACTATATTTAAATTTGCTGTAACCACAATAAACGCCAACACAACACCGTACATTTGCAACATACCTTCCTTTGCCAAAACCACGATAAACTCCAACAGAACACAGTACATTTGCACTATATCTACTGTTCCTGTAACCACAATAAACTCCATCACAACACAGTACCATTGCACCAAATTTACTGATGCACTAACCACAATATTCTCCACACATAATACAGTACCATTGCCCTATATCTACTGTTGCTCTAACCACAATAATCTCCACAAACAACACAGTACCATTGCACTATATCTACTGTATCTTTAACCACAATAAACTCCAACACAACACTGTACCGTTGCACTATATCTACTGTTGCTGTTACGAAAATAATCTCCAAAACAACACAGTACCATTGCACTATAAATACTGTTGCTGTAACCACAATAAACTCCAACACAACACAGTAACATTGCACTATATCTGCTGTTGCTGTAACCAAAATAAACTATACACACAACACAGTACCATTGCACTATATCTACGGTTACTGTAACAACAATAAACTCCAACACAAGACAGTACCATTTCACTATACCTACTGTTGCTGTCACCACAATAAACTGCACACACAACAGTACGATTGCACATAATTATTGTTGCTGTTACCACAATAAACTCCACACAAAACACTGTACAATTGTGCTAAATCTACTGTTGCTATAACCACAATAATCTCCTAAACAACACAGGACCATTGCACTATATCTACTGTTGCTGTAACGACAATAAACTCCAACAATACACAGTACCATTGCACTATAACTACTGTTGCTTTAACCACAATGAACTCCAAAACAACACAGTACCATTGCACTTTTTCTACTGTTGCTGGAACCACAATAAACTCCAACAAAACACAGTACCATTGCACTATACGTTCTGTTGATGTCACCAAAATAAACTCCAAAACAACACATTACCATTGCACTATATCTACTGTTGCAGCAACCACAATAATCTCCAACACAACTCAGTAACATTGCACTATAACTACTGTTGCTGTAACCACAATAAACTCCAACACAAAACAGTAACATTGCACTATACCTACTGTTGTGTTAACCACAATAAACACCAAGAAACCACAGTAACATTGCTCTATATCTTCTGTTGCTCTAACCAAAATTAACTCCAACATATCACAGTACCATTGCACTATAACTACTGTTGATGTAAACACAATAAACTCCAACACAACACAGTACCATTGCACTATATCTACTGCTGCTGTAACCACAATAAACTCCAACACAACACAGTACCATTGCACTATATCTACTGTTGCTGTAACCACAATAATCTCCAAAACACAGTAACATTGCACTATATCTACTGTTGCTGTAAACACAATAAACTACACACAAAACACAATACCATTGCACTATATCTACTGTTGCTGTAACCACAATAAACTCCAACACAACACAGAAACATTGCACTATATCTACAGTTGCTGTAACAAAAATAAACGCCACACACAACACAGAACCATTGCACTGTATCTACTGTTGCTGTAACCACAATAATCTCCAACACAACACAGTACCATTGCACTATATCTACTGATGCTGTCAACACAATAAACTCAAAGAACAACACTGTACCATTGCACTATATCTACTGTTGCTGAAACGAAAAAAACTCCAAAACAACACAGTATTATTGAACTATATCTACTGTTGCTGTAACCATAATAAACTCCACACACAACACAGTACCACTGCACTATATCTACTGTTGCTTTAACCACGATAATCTCCAAAACAACACATTAACATTGCACTATATCTACTGTTGCTGTCTCCACAATAAACTCCACACACAAAACAGTACCATTGCTCTATGTCTACTGTTGCTCTAACCACAATAAATTCCACAAAAAACACAGAACCATTGCACTATATTTACTGTTGCTCTAACCACAATAAACTCCAACACAACACAGTACCATTGCACTATATCTACTGTTGCTGTAACCACAATAAACTCCAACACAACACAGTACCATTGCACTAAATCTACTTTTGCTGCCACCACAATAATCTCCACACACAACACAGCACAATTGCACTATATATACTGTAGCTGTAAACACAATAATCTCCACACACAACACAGTATCATTGCACTATATCTACTGTTGTAACGACAATAAACTCCAACACAACACAGTACCATTGCACTATATGTACTGTTGCTGTCACCACAATAAACTCCACACAAAACACAGTACCATTGCACTATACCTACTGTTGCTATAACGTCATTAATCTATAACACAACACAGTACCATTGCACTATAACTACTGTTGCTGTAACCGAAATAAACTACATCAGAACATAGTACCGTTGCACTATAACTACTACTGCTTTCACCACAATAAACTCCACACACAACACAGAACCATTGCTCTATATCTACTGTTGCTTTAACCACAATAATCTCCAACACAACACAGTACCATTGACTATATCTACTGTTGCTCTCACCACAATAAACTCCACACACAACACAGTACCATTGCACTAAATCTACTGTTTCTGTAACGACATAATTTACAAAACAACACAGTACCATTGCACTATATCTACTGTTGTTGAAACCACAATAAACACAGCACACAACATAGTACCATTGCACTATAACTAATATTGCTGTAACCACAATTATTTCCAACAGAACACAGTACCATTGCACTATATCTACTGTTGCTGTTACCACAATAACCTCCAAAAAAACACAGTTCCATTGCACTATATCTACTGTTGCTGTAACCACAATAAAATCCAACACAACACAGTACCATTGCACTATATCTACTGTAGCTGTCACCACAATAAACTCCACACACAACACATTACCATTGAAATAGATCTACAGTTGCTGTCAGAACAAAACTCCACACACATCACAGTACCATTGCACTATATCTACTGTTGCTTTAACCACAATTTACTACAAACACAACACAGTACCATTGCACTATATCTACTGTTGCTGTAACCACAATAAACTCCAACACAACACAGTACAATTGCACTATACCTACTTTGGCTGTCACCACAATAAACTCCAAACACAACACAGTACCATTACACTATATCTAATGTTGCTGTAACCAATATAATATCCGCACACAACACAGTACCATTGCACTATATCTACTGTTTCTGTAACCACAATATACTAAAACATAACACAGTACCATTGCAGCATATCTACTGTTGATGTCACCACAAAAAACTCCACTCACATCCTAGTACCATTGCAACATATCTACTGTTATTGTAACCCCAATAATCTCCACACACAGCACAGTACCATTGCACTATACCTACTGCTGCTGTAACCATATTAAACTCCAACACAACACATTGCCATTGCACTATAACTACTGTTGCTGTAACCAAAATAAACTCCAATACAACACAGCAACTTTGCACTATAAGTACTGTTGCTGTCACCACAATAAACTCCACACACAACACAGTACCCTAGCACTATACCTACAGTTGAGCTAACCACAATAATCGCCAAAAACAACAGAGTACCATTGCACTATATCTACTGTTGCTCTAACCACAATAAATTCCAACACATCCCAGTACCATTGCATTATATCTACTGTTGCTGTAACCACAATAAACTCCACCAAAACACAGTACCATTTCATTATATCTGCTGTTGCTTTAACTACAATAAACTCCTACAAAACACAGTATCCTTGCACTATAACTACTGTTGCTCTCACCACAATAAACTCCACACACAACACAGTACCATTGCACTATATCTACTGTTGCTGTACCGACAATAATCTCCAACACAACACTGTACCATTGCACTATAACTACTGTTGATGTTACCACAATAAACTACAACACATCACAGAAGCATTGCACTATACCTACTGTTGCTCTCACCACAATAAATTACACACAAATCACAGTACCATTGCACTATATCTAATATTGCTGTAACAACAATAAACTCCAACACAACACAGGACCATTGCACTATATCTACTGTTGCTGTAACCACAATAAACTCCAACACAACACAGAAACATTGCACTATAGCTACTGTTGCTGTAACGACAATAAACTCCACAAAACACATTACCATTGCACTATATCTACTGTTGCTTTATCCACAAAAAAATCCAACACAACACAGTACCATTGCACAATAACTACAGTTGCTGTCACCACAAAATCTCCACACACAACACAGAACCATTGCACTATATCTACTGTTGCTGTAACCACAATAAGCTCCAACACAACGCAGTAACATTGCACTATATCTACTGTTGCTATAAACACAATAAACTACAACACAACACAGAAACATTGCACTATAGCTACTGTTGCTGTAACCACAATAAACTCAAAAAGAACACAGTACCATTGCACTATATATACTGTTGCTTTCACCAAAATAAACTACACACACAACACAGTACCATTGCACTATATCTCCTGTTGCTGTAACCACAATAATCTCCAACACAACACAGTATCATTGCACTATATCTACTGTTGCTCTAACCTAAAAGAACTCCAACAAAACACAGCAACATTGCACTATATCTACTGTTGATTTAACCACAATAAACTCCACACACAACACAGTACCATTGTACTTAATCTACTATTGCTATCACCACAATAAACTCCTCACACAACAGAGTACAATTGCACTATATCTACTGTTGCTGTAACCACAATAATCTACAACACAACACAGTACCATTGCACTATATCTACTGTTCCTTTCGCCACAATAAACTCCACACACAACACAGTACCATTGCACTATATCTACTTTCGCTTTAACGACAAAATCTACAAAACAACACAGTACCATTGCACTATATCTACTGTTGCTGCCACCACAATAACCTCCAAACCAAACACAGTACCATTGCACTATATCTACTGTTGCTTTAACCACAATAAACTCCAACACAACACAGTATAATTGCATTATATCTACTGTTGCTTTAACCTAAATAAACTCCAACAAAACGCAGCAACATTGCAATACATCTACTGTTGCTGTCACAACAAATCTCCACACACAACACAGTACCATTGCACTATATCTACTGTTGCTTTAAGCACAATTAACTACACACACAACACAGTACCATTGCACTATATCTACTGTAGCTTTAAGGACAATAAACTCCAAAAGAACACAGTACAATTGCACTATATCTACTTTTGCTGTCACCACAATAAACTCCAAACATTACACAGTACCATTGCACTATATCTAATGTTGCTGTAACCACAATAAACTCCACACACAACACGGTACCATTGCACTATATCTACTGTTGCTGTCACCACAATAAAACTCATCAAAACACAGAACCATTACATTATAACTACTGTTGCTGTAACCACAATAAACTCCAACATAACACAGTACCATTGCAGTATATCTACTGTTGATGTCACCACAATAATCTCCTCTCACATCATAGTAACATTGCAACATATCTACTGTTCTTGTATCCACAATAAACACCACACACTTCACAGTACCATTGCACTATATCTACTGTTGCTGAAACGACAATAATCTCCAACACAACAATGTACCTTTGCACTATAACTACTGTTGATGTTACCACAATAAACTACACCACATCACAGAACCATTGCACTATATCTACTGTTGCTCTCACCACAATAAACTACACACACATCACAGTACCTTTGCACTATATCTAATATTGCTGTAACCACAATAAACTCCAACACAACACAGTACCATTGCACTATATCTACTGTTGCTGTAACCACAATAATCTCCAACACAACATAGTAACTTTGCACTATATCTACTGTTGCTGTAACCACAATAAACTCCACACAAAACACATTACCATTGCACTATATCTACTGTTGCTGTAACCACAATAAACTACAACAAAACACAGTACCATTGCACAATATCTACTGTTGCTCTCACCACAAAAAACTCCAAAAACAACACAGAACCATTGCACCATATGTACTGTTGAAGTAACAACAATAAGCTCCAACACAACACAGTAACCTTGCTATATATCTACTGTTGCTGTATCCACAATAAAATCCAACGCAACACACAAACTTTGTACTATGGCTACTGAAGCTTTAACCACATTAAACTCCAACAGAACACAGTACCGTTGCACTATATGTACTGTTGCTTTCACCACAATAATCTCCACACACAACACAGTACCATTGCACTATATCTACTGTTGCTATAACCATAATAATCTCCAACACAACACAGTATCGTTGCACTATATCTACTGTTGAAGTAACCTAAATAAACTCCAATAAAACGCAGCAACATTGCACTATACCTACTGTTGCTGTAACCACAATAAACTACACACAAAACACAGTACCATTGCACTATATCTACTGTTGCTGTAACCACAATAAACGCCAACACAAGACAGTACCATTGCACTATATCTACTGTTGCTGTAACAGAAACAAACGCCACACAAATCACAGAACCATTGCACTGTATCTACTTTTGCTGTAACCAAATTAAACTCCAACACAACACCTTACCATTGCACTATATCTACTGTTGCTGTCACCACAATAATCTCCACACACAAAACAGTACCGTTGCACTATATCTACTGTTGCTGTAACGTCAAAACCTCCAAAACAGCACAGTATCATTGCACTCTATCTACTGTTGCTGTAACCACAATAAACTCCACACAAAACACAGTACCATTGCACTAATTCTACTGTACCTGTGACCACAATAAACTTCAACATAACACAGTACCATTGCACTATACCTACTGTTGCTGTCTCCAGAATAAACTCCACAAACAACAAAGTACCATTGCACTATATCTACTGTTGCTATCACCACAAACCTCCACACACAACACAGTACAATTGCACTATATGTACTGTTGCTGTAACCACAATTAACTCCACACACTACACAGTACCATTGCACTATACCTACTGTTGCTGTAACCACAATAAACTCCAACAAAACACAGTACAATTGCACTATATCTACTGTTGCTCTAACCAAAATAAACTCCACACACAACACAGCACAATTGCACTATATCTACTGTTGCAGTAACCACAATAACCTCCAAACACAACACAGTACTATTGCACTATATTTACTGTTGCTTTAACCACAATAAACTCCAACACAACACAGAACCATTGCACTATATCTAATGTTGCTGTCATCACAATAAACTCCAAAAACAACACAGTACCATTGCACTATATCTACTATTGTTTTAACCACAATAAACTCCACACACAACACAGTACCATTGCACTATATCTACTTTTACTGTAACCACAATAAACTCCAACACAACACAGTACCTTTGCACTATATCTACTGTTGATGTCACCACAATAAACTCCAACACAACACAGTTAAATTGAACTATATCAACGGTTGCTGTAACCAAAATAATCTCCAAGAAAACACATTAACATTGCACTATATCTACTGTTGCTGTAACCACAATAAACTCCAACACAACAAATTACCATTGCACTATATCTACTGTTGTTGTCACCAGAATAACCTCCACACACAACTCAGTAACATTGCACTATACCTACTGTTCCTGTAATCACAATAATCAACACACACAGCACAGTACCATTGCATTATATCTACTGTTGTTGTAACCACAATAAAATCCAACACAACATAGTACAATTGCACTCTATCTACTGTTGATGTAAGCACAATAAACTCCTAAACAACACAGTAATATTGCACTATATCTACGGTTCCTGTAACCAAAATAATCTCCAACAAAACAGAGTAACATTGCACTATATCTACTGTTGCTGTAACCATAGTAAATTAAAGACAACAGTGTACCATTTCACTATAACTACTGTTGCTTTAACCACAATAAAAAACAACACAACACAGTAACATTGCACTATAACTACTGTTCTTATACCCACAATAAAATCCAACACAACACAGTAACTTT
>Ga0123355_10012445_pt1 | contig 13175 bp, 9 predicted proteins | sample TergutEmb28metaG_3_FD_89872 | JGI IMG/M metagenome (GOLD analysis project Ga0123355, IMG submission 89872) | Embiratermes neotenicus P1 segment gut microbial communities from Petit-Saut dam, French Guiana - Emb289 P1 | ecosystem: Host-associated > Arthropoda: Insects > Digestive system > Gut ... | reverse complement strand
GTCCGGTAACAACAAAGTTCAGCATTCCATCTGTTCCCATACTTACTTCAAAGTTGGTCGAGCGGAAATTATGATGCCTGCGGAGAAGAGTAGCATTCACTCGGTTTCCGTATATATAAATATAGCGCACTCGTCCGCTACCGGTCGTGATTATTTCGCCTAACGGACGAGCTCCCGGGACAATGGTATATCTTCCATTGAGAGTTGACGCCAATATCGCTCGTGGAGCGAGAGTGCGTGTCTGAATTGGTCTTGTTTCGGGCGAGAATACCGGCATGAGATACGGGCGACTGCTGCCCCATACATATCGCACATTTTCGGTTTTGCCCGGCGAGCTGCTATGAAACAGCGCATCAATCAAACGCCCATTATGTTTAAGCACATACCCGGCTGTTGCCTCTACGGCATCTTGAATTGTACGATAATGTCGCCGCACAACAGCAGTGTCGCCCCAACGATTTATCGCACCTTGCAAACTGTGTGCAGCTAAACAGCAGCGGAAATCATCGCAAACGTCAGCATTTGGGTGTGCTCGATGAACCGCAGTTCTATGCAGTCGGTATAGTATGTAGGTTCGCGCAGCAACTGCTTGTGCTTTGATAGCCTCTACTTCGAAGTACGACGGGATTTCAGCCATCACCACCCACACGATGTACTCGTCGAGCGGAATGGTGACAATTTCACTTGTTCGATGAAGTCTGACTCGAATGTTTGGATTATATGCCGCACGTACGATTGTTTGGGGCGGCTGCGGCGGAGGAAGCTGTGGGGGAGTCTGAGGCGGAGCTTCTGTGACCGGTGGATCGGTAGCTACATTTTCACATGTTTGCGGAGGGCAGGGGTCATTGACTTGCAAATCAGCACATGTGCAGCATTGATGAGGCGGAAAAGCCGTAGGGCTTGTCTCTCTTAGGTCGAATTCCTGTGCTTGTGAGCGCAAAAGCAACGGTAGAGCAAACATAGCTGCAAATATTATTACAGACAACGATATTGCGAGAGGGATTTTGGTTTTCATAAAATATTCCTTTGCTTTAGTTTTGATATAACATTCCTATGCATAAGGTTGAAACAATAGAACATCAAAAGGACAGCTGCCAAATTATACAAGAAATCGCCCGAATATTTTGCCGAATTCTGCGCTTGTGTCGGATGAGGCGCGTTTTCATCAAAACAACACAAACCCGAAGGACAAATTGCGACATATTATATGTTGACTTATTGATGGATTTATAATATAATATATAGATAGGACAAGAATACGGAGGTGGCAATGGACCACAATAATTTTCCTCATGAACCCATAACACCAACAGAATACAACCCATTTGCACAATCCGAGTTGGAGACTCATGTTGCTCTTCACACGCCGCGTTCGGGCAAGTCGCTAAGAATTGTTATTGCGATTTTGCTTGTAGGTATTTTGATGATAGGTGCATTTCTTTGTGCATTTTTCGGGGTAGGGTATTTTCTCGGAGTGTTTGACAGAGAAAGTCGCTATCCATGGCTCGAACGCCCGCCTTTGTTTGATAATCCTCCGTTCGTATACAATCGCGACTCGTGGGTCAATCCGGCGCATATCGACACACCGGATGCATTTATAAATGCGGCTAACATGACTGCGCCATCTGTTGTCTCAATATCCGTCAGTCGTGGCGGAGCGGGAATTATTCCCGGTGGACAGGGTGCCGGAAGCGGCGTGATTTGGGCAGAAAGTATCAATCAAGAAACAGGTAATCGCACCGGCACATATATCATCACCAACGAACACGTCGTCCGCGGAGGAAATGAAGTCGACGTAATTCTCGTGAATGGCGACACATTCCCGGCTTTGGTCATTGGCTACGATGTCGAGAGTGATATCGCTGTCGTGTGGATTAATGTGGTCGGACTACACAAGGCTAGTCTCGCTTCGAGTGAAGAACTCATCCTCGGCACGCCGGTTTTGGCTATCGGCAATGCGTTGGGACAACTCAGTGGTACAGTCACAAATGGTATCATAAGCTCCATTGGACGCCGTATTGAAGTGAATGGACACAATATGACTTTGCTTCAGACGAATGCAGCGGTCAATCCCGGCAACTCAGGCGGCGGACTGTTCAATCTCAACGGGCAGCTTGTGGGAATCATCAATGCCAAAAGCATGGGACCAGATGTCGAAGGTGTGGGGTTTGCTATTCCGGTCGACATTGCACTCGAAGTAGCGACAGATTTAGTGCATCAAGGATTTGTTCGTCGTCCGCGCATCGGAATCAACATTCTCAACCTTCCGCCAGGTGGCAGTCTCGTCGGTGTTCCCGAAGAACTCATCCCATATCTCTACCGCGACGGAGAGCTGCATCACGGAGTGTTCATCATGGCAGCGGATGAAGTAGTATATGCTGCCGGCTCGCCCGAATTTCGTTTTGGCGACCTCATCACCCATATCAACGGAGTCGAAGTCAGCTTGGGCGACGATATATCCGAACAATTAGCACTTGCCACTGTCGGCGAAATCATGGTCATTATCGTCGAGCGCTATGCTGATGGAGTCACTTCTACACACGATATTCATGTGATTCTCGGCGAACGCTTACCTGCAAATTTCCAACCGCAAGATTAAGGATTTTATGAAGAAAGTAACATCATTCCTCCTCGTGCTAGTGGTTGTAGCACCTCTGATTGCGCTTGTTTCATGTACTCGCTCAGCTTGGGACACGGGTCCGATTATGAACGTTCCGCATGTTTATATCAATACTCAAGATGGCAGGGAAGTCGAATGCCGCGATGTCTTCGTTCCGATGAGCATCACCCTCAGATATGCCGACAGAATTGCGCACAACTTCGAAAATCTCAGCGGACAAATCCGTGGGCGAGGTAACTCGACGTGGACACATGCAGACAAACTGAGCTATCGCATTCGCTTCGACGATCGCATCAGTCTGCTCGGACTGTCCGATGAGCGCGAGCGTTCTCGTGAGCGCACATGGTTGCTTCAGGCAGTAGCGTTCGATAAAACGTTGCTGCGTGATTGGACTACGTGGCGCATCGCCGAGGCGATGAATTTCTGCTTCGTACCTAACAGCACTTTCGCTCATGTTTATTTGAATGGCGAATATCTCGGTTTATACCAGGTCACCGAAGCCGTGCAGACGGGACCGGGACGAGTGAACATTGGCGAGAGCACACTTGAGCGCGAAATCGGCTTCATGTTCTCCACGGATATGCGTGCTCCGTCCAAGGGTCGCTACGGGGTTGATTTTTTCTTCATCGAAGGCTATTTCAACGAGCTGCGCAATCGCGACGTGCCGTTCAGAATCCGCAGTGACTATTATACTCGTGAGCAATTCAACTTCATTCGTGACACCGTGACCGAAATCCATATTGCCATAATGTCAGGCGACCGTGCTCGAATTGAAGCTCTCATCGACATCGATAGTTTTGTCGATATGTACATCCTTCAAGAGTTCACCAAAGACCGAGATGTGGCGTTTGGCAGCCTATATTTCGCACGCAGTCCTGGTGGAAAATTGCGTGCCACTGCTCCGTGGGACTTTGATCTTGCCCTTGGTAATGACAGCGGCAGCGACACGCCATATGACCACCAAAGCCCCCGCGGAATCATGGCAGCGCGCGCCAATACATGGTTTCGTGCGCTTATGAGCACTCCGTGGTTCTCCGAATTGACCTATGCTCGTTGGCACGAACTCGCCGACCACATTGAGCAGAGCATAGAGAGCACCCTGCAAATGGGCAGCGCGCTCCGTGTTGCTGCCGAGCGCAACTTTGAGCGATGGTACATCGTCTGGCAAGTCAGAAACTCCGGGCGTGTCTTCGAACCGCGCGTAATTTTCGCCATCAAAACATATCGCGGACAGGTCGAGTATCTCGCCCAATGGATGCGCCAACGGCAGTCGTGGCTTGATGGACATTTTGCGGATGTTGTGGCTACAGAGACAGAATAGGACATCCATGCCAGCTTGACATGGATGCTTTTGTTTGGAAAGAGAAAATAAAATTTCGACAAATTACCTATTATTTCTTACTCAACTATTGACAAGATAAAAATTATGTGATATAATAATGTCAAATAAGCTTTCACAGCTGAGAAAAGGAGTACCAACATGTTGAAATTTAGAAAAATGCTTGACCAATCGACTAACGCAAAACCAAGCTTCAAGGTGAGGAAATTTGCGTTGAAAGCTATAGCCGCAACGACCATGATGGTATTGCTCGGAGGGCATTCTATGCTGGGAATTGTCGCGGCATATGAATGGCTTGCGCCGGATGAGTATATAGAAATGTTAGATATTTGTTTTGAAACAGACACTAGTGAAGTCATAAGGCATTATATCCCTCGCGCTAGCATTTTTTCGAGAAATATTGATGAAATAATTATGCCACGGAACAAATATGGTGAAATTGAGTGGTGTTTTCCTAGTTTTGACTATATAGGACGCAATTCTGTTGCTAATGCTTTTCCCGCGCCAAGGACTGGAGGAGTGCAGGAACAAGTCATGCGCCTAAGTGACAGAGGATCATATAGACGAACTTTATTATACACATTTAATTGGAAAAGTTCTATAAGTACCCCGCGAAATGGGACGGCGTTTGTGGTTGCACCACATGTTTTAATGACGGCGGCACACGCTGTGTTTCAATATGGTACCATGATGCCAGCAGCTAATCCGCGCATTCATATTGGGCAACATGCAACAACACCAAACAATGATTATGTTCATGTTATTGGAGCTAGTATTCCTGTTGAATGGAAAAGTAGATCTAGAAATAGTAATGGATCACATGATTTCGATTGGGCATTTCTACGCACGAGAGAAAATTTAGTTTCTAGAGTAGGATCGTTTGGTATACGCAGAACATACTCGAATGATGCTGTAATGGCAGGATACCCATCTGCTGTCGGGCGGCATTTTTTTCTGCATAGAGCGATAGGTGATCATCATTCGTCTACAGCTCGTGTCCTTAGATCTAATATGCAGGTATTCGGCGGACAAAGCGGAGGTCCTGTGTTTCAAAATAGCGGAGGAATTGTATTTGCAGTTATTTCTGCTGGAAACGAAAGAGACTTAGTATTTAGTAATCGAATAACTGATCAAGTTATAGCTGAATTTAATCGAGTTCGTAATGCTTGGAGTTAAGAATGAAAAAAATCTTATTTTTCCTTATAGCAATTTCAATATTTGTCGTTGGATGTTCAACCGAATGTCCGTATACGCCTCACCCAGATCTGCGCCCCAACTCAGCACCCAGATCTGAGGAGTACGTTGGAATTATGAATGAATGGGCAATTGATAGAGATATTGCTGATGTATTTGATCATAGTGACTTATATGTAATTCCTATTCAAGGACCTATTTACTCGGATGTTGACTACCTTAATGTGACCGTGCGAAGTCGTGTTTTCGGTAGATCTGTAGTATTTTGGCAGCAACTTCTTTTAGAAGTTGAACGAGATGGTGAATGGGAGAGGGTATTTTATGCCCCGCCTCGATTTATGATAGATGAAGGGTGGGCATTAGCGGGCAATCCTGACGGCTGGAATGACTATGTTAGTGTCGATTTTCATTTCGTGACTTCTAGCCGTGGTCGTAGAACCATCTACGATCGCGATGTATGGTCTGACGGGTACATGATACCAGGCAACTATCGCTTAGTTGTGTTCGTCGGACCACATACGTTCTACTTTCCGTTTGAGATAATAGCTCGACCGTAATATAACTCCTCATCTTCGCGATGGGGAGTTTGCATTTTGTGTATAATTGTGATATAATCATATACAAATAGTGAGAAAGGCATATCATGAAAAAAGCTCTCATATTGCTTATTGCGACAATAGTATTGATAATTGGATGCTCTTCTTATTGTCCATATACTCTCGGCGAATTTGCGCTTGTTGCATCTCCGCCACCGCAAGGCTCTCATAAAGAAGCGATAGAAGAGTGGATGTTACTTTGGGGAGATGAAGTTACAATTGACCATAGTGATTTAGAAATAGTGCCTTTTGAAGCGCAATACTATTCGGATGTAGAATATATTGTCTTCACAATTCGAAATAATGTGCGTGGAGCACATGTAGTGAGATGGGCGCAGATACTGCTAGAGCGAGAAGTGAAAGGTGATTGGGAGAACGTCACATACTCTCCTTGGCTATCGCCGCGTAATCAGCAGTGGTCAATGTCAGGTAGACCGGGAGAGTTTGACTATCTATACATTAACAGTATCTTGAGAATAACGAGTCCTCACGGCAACAATTTCATCTTCGACCGCGATGTATGGTCAAACGGTCACATGACACCGGGCAACTACCGTGCTGTTGTGTTCGTCGGACCGCACACGTTCTACTTTCCGTTTGAGATAATAGCTCGACCGTAGCATAAATCACATAAATCAGAGCACTTCGAGAAATCGAAGTGCTCTTTTCACATCATTTCACCGCCATTAAAATAATTCTTTCAAACCCCTTGTGAAAATACGCAAAGTATGATAGAATATTATGAGTGCTTATGTCTATACTCAAATTAACATGAGACAAACTATTACAGGACTTATAAATAAATGAATACATCTGATATTTATCCGATTGCAACTGAAGTAGCGTCGGTTAATTGGTTTGAAATTTCCGTCGCATTGCTGGGCGGACTTGCTCTATTCATCTTCGGCTTGCAAATGATGGCGAGCAACTTGCAAAAGAACGCGGGTAAACGCGCTCATACTATCATTGAAAAGCTAACTTCTGTACCCGTTATTGGTGTAGTTGTTGGTGCTGTCGTGACCGTAATTGTGCAGAGTTCAACACTGGTCAGCGTAATGCTTGTTGGGCTTGCCAATGCAGCACTAATTAACTTCAGACAGGCTGCTGCAGTAATATTCGGGGCAAATATCGGTACGACGCTTTCGGCGCAGCTCATAGCGTTCCGAGTGACAGACTACTGGCCATATTTTGCATTCATCGGCTTTGTCGTATTTTTCTTCTTTAAAAAACGCGGAGTCAAAAATACTGGACAAATCGTTTTCGCTATCGGTATGCTGTTGCTCGGTTTGGCTCTCATGAGTGATGCAATGCGCCCGCTTAGAACTGATCCCGGATTTCAAAACCTAGTATATACGCTCAGTTCTAATCGCATTCTTGCCTTTGCAGCGGGATTCATGCTGACTGCACTTATACAAAGTTCGACAGCCTCGACGGGAATTGTAGTCACCATGGCAATGCAGGGTTTGATTGGGCTTGATGCGGCTTTGCCAATTGTTCTCGGAATAAATGCTGGTTCATGTGTGACCACGTTATTCGCCTCAATCGGAGGAACAGTCAATGCTCGCCGTACTGCGATTGCGGATGCCATGTTTAACATTGGCGGTGCGCTCACTTTCTTGATTTTCACACCGCAATTCGAAGCACTTATATTACTCATCAGTCCAAATCGATACGAAGCTGTTTATCAATATGTCCCGGAATATGGATACCAGGCGCTGTACGAATATGTTCCCGGAATAGGATATCAAGCTGTTTATCAAATAACCAATATCGGACGGCAAGTTGCCAACGTTCATACAATGTTAGCGGTATTGTCCACTGCTATATTCCTAATTTTGTTCAAACCATTTACAAAATTATTAACCATCATTGTTCCCGACAAAGGGCAAGGCAAGCAGGGAGATACTGTCTTTCTGGACAACAACATGGTGAGCAATCCTGCCGTTGCGATAAATTTAGCACAGCAGGAATTACTTCGCATGGCTGAAATCGCACTGGATAATGTGCGCTTGGCGCATCAAGGGTTCATCCAGCGTGATGAAAAAATGCTTGCCAAGCTACTCGAACAGGAGAAGCTCGTCAATGCGCTTGAAATAAAAATCAGCGATTATCTCACAAAAGTATCTCAGACATCAATGCCGTCTGCTTTGTCGGCATTGCATACGGCGTTACTCCATGCAATCAATGATGTCGAACGTATTTCTGACCATGCAGACAATATTGGTGAGCTTGCTCAAGAAGCGATTGACGAAAATACTATATTGACAATGGAAGCCGTCGAGGAGCTTGGAAGAATGCACCAGCTTGTAGTTGATATGATTCAAACAACATTGCAATCAATCCGTGACGATGATCCGGATCAAGCTCAAATCATCGGCGAAATGGAAGACTCTATCGATCAAATGGAGCAAGACTTGCGCAGCGCGCACATAAATCGTCTCAAAGAAGGGCTGTGCAGCCCCGAATGCGGTGTAATTTTCCTCGATATGCTCAGTAATTACGAGCGCATCGGAGACCATGCTCACAACTTGACTTCAATTACTGCTGTTTCGGTAAAATAGGAGCGAAAAATGAAAACAAAAGCTCTGCTTATATTATTGGCGTTGTGCGCATTGCTTGTAGGGTTGCCCTCGCTCAAAGTGGTTAGCCTGCCCCCGCAACCTCCTGTCTCAACGCCGACAGTACGTCCGCCGATGAGGCAAAGCTTGGACGACATTTTTTCTACCGACGAACTCATGACCGCTAATATTCTCGATTTACAGAGAGCTAAGGAATCAGGTCGCCTCACCTCTGAGCAATTGGTCATGATGTATCTTGAGCGTATCGCTTCTTATGACAGCGTTAGTCACAGAGACCATTTCATTGGCGCAGGAATTCCGGGTAGCAATGTCTTTCCGACCCAAGCGCCAAACCGTAATAATTTCAGCTCAGCGCAATGGTTCGAAATGCACTTCAGTTTTGCCAATTGGTGGTGGAACAATGGTGGTTTGGGCATGGCGATAAATTCTATCATATCGCTCAATCCGCACGCATTAGAAGAAGCTGCCGTACTCGATGCCGAGCGTGCCGCTGGGAATGTCCGCGGTCCTATGCATGGCATTCCCGTACTGGTCAAGGACAACATCGATGTCGCTGGGCTTGTCACAAGTGGCGGTTCAATCGCCTTGCAAGATTCATATGCTCCAAACGATGCGTTCATCATCGGACTTCTGCGCGAAGCGGGAGCAATTGTCATCGCAAAGAACAACCTATCCGAATTTTCGTCCAGCGCACGCCATTCTCGCTCTACTTTGGGCGGGGTGACTCATAATCCGTTTGACCCCAGTCGTACGCCTGCCGGTTCCTCGGGTGGAACGGGGGCAGCGGTTGCCTCGCTATTTGGCACAGTCGGAATCGGCACGGATACAGGTTCATCCATTCGCCGTCCTGCTAATATCAACGGAATTTTCGGACTTCGTCCCACCCAGGGGTTGATGAGTCGTCACGGAATCATTCCGCTGAACATGGAAAACGACACCGCAGGACCAATGACACGCTGTGTCATTGACCTTGCAATAATGCTGGATGTTATGGCAGCGCAAGACCCGTTCGAAATATCAATCAATAGACACGTTGTCCCCGGATTTTCACGCCCCGACAGTTTTTTGGATGTGGCTCTTGCGGCAGATATAAATAGTTTGGACGGCGCACGAATTGGAGTGCTGCAAAGCTCTTTTACCGGAGTGCAAGCGGTCACGCGTGACCTATATAACGATATGAGAGCCGCATTTGATCTCGGTGGGGCGACATTTGTCAACATCGGACATCGATTGACAAATGCGAACATTAATAATTGGATTCAAAACACAGGTCCCGGACTCAACTATGCATGGGAGATGAATCAATATTTTGCTGGTCTTGGACCCTATGCACCTGTTAGAGATCAGCGTGATTTTCGCAATGGACGTTTTGTCCGCTATATCGACTGGATTCATGGCTATTTTAATATGACTAATCCAACATCAAATCCGCGAAATACTCATGCTGTATATGCTAGGAATATGCAAAATCGCCACAGATTCCGCGACAACGTAGAGCGTATCATGGATGAATTTCAACTTGATGCTATTATTTATCTAAATTACACCGGTCCGGCAGGTCGCGAATTTGCTTCACACGCAGGTGGTACCCATATAAACAACCATCCTAATCTCTACACAGCTCGATTCGGTCCGATTGCGGGAATGCCGTCACTGGCTATTCCGATGGGACTTGCTAATACAAACTCCAACTTTCGCTATGCAATGCCGATGGGAATTGAACTGGTCGGACGCGCATGGGACGAGTCTCGCTTGATTGAACTTGCTGTCGGATTCACTGAAGCTACCCACGAGCTTGGCAGACAGCGTATACAAAACATCCCGACATTTACTCCTGTTTTGCCCGATGCTAACCTGCACGATTTCGCGCAAGCACTTTTGGCGGATTTTGACGCGCTTTCGCATGATTTGTACACTTATGAAAGTGTTGCTGCTCTCGTCGAGTTATTCGCAGGAGCGGAAAGTGCGCTTGAAATCACATGCCCGACTGAATTGCGTCAATTTCTTGAGCCTCTTGCCGCAGGGTTTGACTCGCTCGTGCGTATACAAATTCCTGAACCTCCATGTGACGGATATACTCCTCCGCCAAAAGACGACGATGCATCGCCGACAATATTCACACCATTGATTATTGCATCTACAATTACGCTCGGTGTGGTTATTTCCGCAGCAGTATTGATGCTGAGCAAAAGGCGGCGATAGTTCATCGTTAAATCTGTTCATTTACGGCACTTGCCGTTGTGAAAATATAAAAGCCTTTGCAGTAAGACGTCAGCTTGCGAGCTATTGCATTCGTCTTGCTTAAAAGTTTTTCGGCTACATCGCCGCACTGACGAGAAAATCCTCTCGTCAGATTGGCGACGATTGAGCTCCAAACTTTTGCGAAAGTGCAACTAGCTCTCCAGCCTTGCCTTACTGCCCAGCTTTACAAAAGAAAGGACACATGATGAAAAAAATCATCACCCTAATGCTGGCAGCTATTTTGCTGCTCAGCGCAATGCTTCTACCCGCCTGTAATCGTGAAAACGAGGACACAGGCCCCGTCGAAGTTACGGATTTTGCAGGAAATCCAGTTAACCTCGACAGACCCGCCCGACGTGTTATATCGTTTGGAGCGGCTGACACAAGTTTGATTGTCGACATCGGCGCTGTCGACAGACTTGTCGCTCGTACTCAGTGGGATACAGCTCCCGTTCTTACTGACTTACCCGTTCTTGACGGTTTTACTGTCAATGCCGAGGAGGTTATCGCTTTACAACCGGACGTAGTTTTCACGCCTCCTAACGAAGCAAACCGTGACGTTTGGACACAGCTTGATACCGTCGGAATTGCTGTTGTCGTACTTGATGCTGTAACTATCGAAGATATTCATCGTAAAATCGATATCATTTCACAAGTCGTCGGAATGCGTAGTGCCGGAAATGCTCTAAGCGGCAGTATTCGCACAGGTCTCGAGACCGCCAGACAAATCGCAGAGAATGAATTCAATGGCGTAGTCCCAGTATATATTGAGTTGGATGCTACCGGAGGTTTTTGGACTGCCGGAGGGAATACATTTGTCAGCGAAATTCTTGAACTTGTCGGCGGACGTAATGTTTTTAGAGCTCAAACTGGCGCATGGGTAACAGTTAGTGATGAGCAAATCATCGCAGCTAATCCGCGCGCTATCATATTCTCCGACTGGGGAGGACAGCCGGGTATCGAAAATCGCCCCGGATGGGACGTTATTTATGCAGTCGAAGCGGGATATATATATGGAATAGATGCAAATCTCATTGCGCAAGCAGGAGCGAGTGTCGTAGATCTTGCTAATGCGCTGCTTGAAATATTGCTGGTTGTCGGTGTCTGTCCTTTGTGATAGAACGCTCGAAGAATCGGTCGATTCTAGTACATCAAAACAAAAGGGGACTTGTACAAGTCCCCTTTGACTCTTAACTCAAGGTATGCCTATGCTATCAATTATTACTTGCAAACTTTTGATTTTCATTGGAAGACTGCTGGGACGCGGCTCTGTCATGCCCGGCCGAGCAGCTCTTATCCTGCGCCCTGATATCCTTGCGCGGATAAAATTACCACCTATAATCGTTGCTGTCACAGGCAGCAATGGCAAAACCACAACTACTGACCTCATTTGCAAAGCAGCTAAAGCCTCAGGCAAGCGTGTAGTTTGTAATAACATTGGCAGCAATCTCATTGAAGGCATCACTACTGCGTTGCTCGGGCAATGCTCTATTTGGGGCAAAGTCAAAGCCGACATAGCCGTCCTCGAATGCGACGAGCGTCATTGTGAGAATATTTTCCGCTACTTTTCACCTACTCATATGGTCATCGGTAACCTATTGCGTGACCAAACCAGCCGCAACGGCAGCATTGAATTCGTCGCTTCTCGCTTGCGCAAAGGCATACCTTCCACTACGCATCTCATTCTCAATGCCGACGACCCCAATGTCGCGGTTTTCGCTCAAGAAAATGCGCCGGTCACTTGGTTCGGAGTCACGGCGGAGGCTCTCCGTACGGCAAATACTCCCTACGTCGCCGACGACGGAGTGCGTTGCACTGCATGCTACGGCAAGATGACCTACACTTACCGAATACTCGATCACCTCGGTGACTACATGTGCACAGAATGCAATCTTAGTCGCCCAAGTCCTGCGCATGTCGTCACGGACATCATAGATGGAGCGTTCGTAGTTAACGATGATATAAAAATTAAACAGCGTTTCACGTCACCATTTGCTGCATATAACATGGTTGCGACATATGCTGTTGCCCATGACGTTTTCGGCATGACATCTATGCAAATTGCAGATATACTGAGCGAATCCGTAACAAAAAATCAATACATCAACCGCATTCAGGATATGAAACTCGGCGATCAGCCTGTGCTTTTTCTGCTATGCAAGCACGAGAACATTACCGGGTATAATGGTGCGCTTCGTTCCATAGTTGAACTTGGGCACGATACAACTGTCGTCATAATCGTCGATGCGCTCAGTCGAAAATATTCTGCAAATGACATGAGTTGGCTCTGGGATATCAATTTTGAACAACTTGCCGCAGCACCCCACGTCAAACGAGTTATCGTAGGCGGTTTGTTCGCTCACGATGTCGCAGTACGATTAGACTTCGCCGGAATTGAGCAATCTCGTCTCGATATACATGCCAATCTCGACGACATGATGACGACACTTAAAGAGACATCCGATAGTCCTATTCATCTCATCACGTGCTTCACCGATATCGCAAAATTCAAAGAGAGGCTAGCACCATGACAATACGAATCTGCTCCGCATACCCCGACTTGATGAACCTATACGGCGATTACGCCAATGCTGCTGCTCTTATGC
>Ga0123355_10012444_pt1 | contig 13175 bp, 11 predicted proteins | sample TergutEmb28metaG_3_FD_89872 | JGI IMG/M metagenome (GOLD analysis project Ga0123355, IMG submission 89872) | Embiratermes neotenicus P1 segment gut microbial communities from Petit-Saut dam, French Guiana - Emb289 P1 | ecosystem: Host-associated > Arthropoda: Insects > Digestive system > Gut ... | reverse complement strand
CTGGGTAAAATACAGGAGCTTTTGCAATTTTAATGTATCGGGCTTCAGCTCGTTGATAAAATATCGCGTTGCAAGCTTCAACTCATTATTCAAACTAATCACTCCATTCAAAGGGTAATTGATTATATTATACTCCTGTTGAGCTAATTTTGTAAGGTTTGCTTAATATATTACGTGCCGTACCATTATATCATGCTTGCTTTGGATAATATTATAGCTGCACAGTACCATTGGGCAAAGTGAATGATATAATACAACGACTCCAAACTGGACTGTGTTTTGTTTGTATCTGCTATCACAATTTGAAAGATAAGGAGTGTGTTATTATGCGAACAAATATAAAAATTGAGTTTAATATTTGCGGTGATTATATTGATGTGGATAACGTTACTGAAATGATGGCTATTAAACCCATAATTTCATACTTAAAAGGAGACCCCATTAAGGGAAAACCATTGGTTAGAAAAGATACATTATGGGCTATTGAAACTGAGTATGAAGAGGCAGATGATATCGATGATGTTCTTCCGAAAGTCCTTAAACAAATCATAGGCAAAACGGATGTAATAAAAAAAATAAAAGAGCTGTATGACGTAAATATCTCCTTTATATTTGTTATTAATATCGAAGACGGCGAAAGCCCAGCTATGTATTTAAACATCGATTTAATCAAGTTTGCCGCTGAAATTGATGCTAGAATAGGGTTTGACGTATATGTTTATTAGGGTAATTAGGGGAAACAGGAAAAGCCGAGGAACCGGGTGAAGGAGACAGCAGTCCGGTAAAACAGGGGGATAGTTCACTGGTGGAGAGATAAGCGCTACTAACTGGTAAACGGAGACTTATGCTTATAATGTGTTTAATCAGCTTATACGGGTTAACCTGCCTGGGGTTACGGCGGCGTATACCTATCAGACGGATGGACTTTACCTAAAACCTTGATATTCAAAAGCATTGGCAAATACATCGGATATTGCGGCAATTCCATCGTTGTGGCCTCATGGAACAAATTGTTATTAAAACAATACAAGGATGTGAGCAAATGGAGCTTACGCATGACAATGTTATTCATTATATCATCAAAGAATTTCCCAAACTCATTCATGAATATAAAGATGAATACGAATGGGCAAAGACAGAGGATGGCATATTGAGTTATGTGTTCTTTGAGCCAATTGTAAGAGAGCACTTTTATAAGCTAGCTACATGTTATAGCAATGAAAAGGACGAAAATACTTTGCTTGAAATTCGCAAGTATGCAGAACTTTTTGAAAACATGGCAACGTCCAAAGATATAGAAGTGCATAATCTGCTGGTAATAGGGCTCTATGAAGGAATGAATCCTATCCTGTATGAGTTCGTAAGGTCTGTTTTGGGGCCTGAAAGTAAAAGATTATTTAATGACCATTTGGAGGATTGGCATCGTCCGTTGTAAAACCATATAACCACGGGGACAGCAGGCTGTTACAAAACCCATCAAAAACAAGGGAGTGGTTCTCTCTTCTTGTGCGCAGCAAAAAATCCAGCGAATTAAAGGAATAAGGCGCTTCATGCCACCGGAACTGACCTTCAGTTTCCTTTGAGCGTCCTATTGGCATGTCGCCTATTTGCACCCAAATGCCACATCTAGAAGGATTGATGATTTTGACAAAAGCGCTCTAACCCTTCAATAAGACCTTGAGCGCTTTCATCCAAATCATCAACTCATATAGATGAAGTTATTGCGTACAAATAGACTACGCGCCAACTAGGATAGTAGTAACACTTTTACCGGCGCACAGCCTATTTGCGCCCACAATACCCAACCTAAATGTATTGATGATTTTGCCAAAGGCGCGATAACTTTCTCACCACTCCGGCAAAACAATATCCACCGGCTCATAAGTCGCTTGCCGGAAATAAGCGTTAAGCACCTTTTCAAGGGAGGTCTTAAAATCATGCCGTGCGGCGGCCTGTGTATATACAAGATTCACCTCGCTATGAAAGTCCTCACCGATATAAACCCTTGCGCTCCCCATTACATCCCCAATATTAATCGGGGCTTGCATGGACTCGGGTACATATAGTTCTAAGGATATATCCGCTTTTTCTTGTTGAGTCAGCGGTATTTTTATGCCGCTACCAAAGGCATACTCTATCGCTTGGCTACGCGAGCGGGTCACCGGTAGCTCGCCGGCAGTGGTATTTGCCACGATTATCTCTTCGTACTTGAAGTTGCCAAAGCCATAATCCAGTACTTCCTTGGTGTCACGCCATTTTTGCGCGCGACCTTTATCACCCCAGCCGCTGGCCAGTACTACAGATATCAGCTGCATGCCATCGCGCTTGGCCGCTCCTACAAAGCAGTGGCCGGCCTTGCCGGTAAAGCCTGTTTTTACACCGTTTGCGCCGGAGTATTCTGTTAGCAAGCGGTTTTTATTGTTCATGCTATAAGCGCGCTTGTCGCTGGAAAAGCTCGCGCTGGCTGTGTTGGTAAGCTTTACAAACCCAGGGACAGTTAGCGCGTAGCGGGTTATCATGGCCAGGTCGTAGGCCGTGGAGTGGTGGTTGCCTACATCCAGGCCGCTTGGGGACTCAAATAATGTGTTTTGTGTGCCAAGTTCAAGGGCTTTTTGGGTCATTTGCGCGCAAAATTCTTCTACTGTGCCGGCTAAATGCTCTGCTATGGCTACAGCGGCGTCATTGCTGGACTCCAGCATTAGGGCCAGCATCAGGTCGCCCAGGTGGATTTTTTCCCCGGCAGACAAATTCATTTTTACCTTTGGGGCTGCCGCGGCTCTTTTGGATACGGTTACTGTCTCGTTCATGCGGCCGCTTTCTAATGCTAGTATCGCGGTCATGATCTTGGTGGTGCTGGCCATTGCCATAGGCTCATGTGCTTTTTTGCACCATAACACGCGGCCTGTTTCCGCGTCCATTAGGATTGCTGCTGCGGCTTCGACTGTGGGAGTGTCAGCTTTTGTGATTACTGGGGATGCTAATATTGTAAGTGCTGTTAAAATGCATATCAGTTTTTTCATTAGTTACCTCCTGCTTCATATCTCATTTATTATTTGTCGTTTTTGGTAAAGCATACGTAGGGCTATTCCAGAAACCCAGGTTTTATGCTATTCTGCTATAAAAAGGAAGACAAGACATGGGAGGGTACATATGCTGACAACTAACATGCACGAACTGACCCAGATACTAGAGCGCGAACATCCGGATCCGCATCATATCCTTGGTATTCACGAAGTCGGATTTGGCAGTAAACCCCAATTTATTATCCGTGTATATGCCCCTTCTGCCGCTAAGGTCGAGGTCTTCTTCCCGGATAGCCAGGCAGCAGTGGCGGACAGTTCCGGTGCAGTGCAATCGGCGCGGCCCAAGCGCTTGCTTATGGAAAAAATCCATAGCGGCGGTTTCCACACATTACTGCTTAAAACACTGCCAACTCACCGCTACAAGCTGGCCTTTACGACCCCAAGCGGCGAAACATGGGAGAGCTACGACCCATACTCTTTTGCGCCGGTACTATCCGAGCTGGATTTGTACTTGCACGGCCAGGGTACCCACTACCGGATTTTTGACAAGCTGGGCGCAAATATGATAACCATTGGCGATATCGCCGGTGTGCATTTTGCGGTATGGGCGCCCAACGCCAAACGCGTAAGCGTCGTTGGCCGGTTTAACGGTTGGGACGGGGGGCGGCATCCTATGCGCAGCCTTGGCGCGTCTGGGGTGTGGGAGCTGTTTATCCCTGGGCTTTCTGATTACGATAGCTATAAATTTGAAATAAAATCGGGCGAAGGCGCTGTTTACACAAAGTCTGACCCTTACGCCAAGTTTGCGGAGCGTCGCCCAAGTACCGATTCTATGGTATTTGACATAGAGAGCTATAACTGGAACGATGACAAATGGCTTAAAAACCGCAACAACAAAGACCCCATAGCAGGGCCGATAAATATATACGAACTCCACCCTGGCAGCTGGCGGCGGGTAGCGGAGGACGGCAACAGATTTATGAGCTGGCCGGAGCTGGCCCGCGAGTTAATCCCCTATGTAAAAGGAACGGGCTATACTCACATAGAGCTGCTGCCGGTTATGGAGCACCCTTACGATGGCTCATGGGGCTATCAGATTACGGGCTTTTACGCGCCTACTAGCCGATACGGCAACCCTCATCAATTTATGGAGTTTGTTGACGCCTGCCATCAAAGCGGTATTGGTGTAATTTTGGACTGGGTACCGGCTCATTTCCCCAAAGATGCCCATGGCCTAGCCATGTTTGACGGTACAAAACTTTACGAGCACGGGGACCCAAAAAGGGGCGAACATCCGGAGTGGGGGACGCTGATTTTTAATTATGGGCGCAACGAAGTAAAAAATTTCTTACTAGCCAACGCGTTGTTTTGGATAGAAAAATATCATATAGATGGCTTGCGGGTAGACGCGGTGGCGTCGATGCTGTACTTGGACTACGGCAAAGACTCTGGCCAGTGGGTGCCCAACCAGTACGGCGGCCGCGAAAATATCGAAGCCGTGGAGTTTATAAAGCATATGAACTCCGTAATTACAGGCGCGCATCCCAATGTACTAATGATTGCCGAAGAATCCACCGCCTGGCCCGGCGTAACCCGCCCTGTCCGCGAAGATGGGCTAGGTTTTAGCCTAAAGTGGAACATGGGCTGGATGAATGACTTCTTATATTACATGAAGCTGGACAGTATACACCGCAAGCACCACCACAATAATCTGACATTTGGCATGATGTATAACTACGCCGAAAATTATATGCTAGTGCTTTCCCATGACGAGGTAGTGCATGGCAAGGGCTCCATGGTAAACAAGATGCCCGGTGACACCTGGCAGAAACTAGCCAACTTGCGGGCGGCCTATGGTTTTATGATGGGTCACCCTGGTAAGAAATTACTGTTTATGGGGGGAGAATTTGCCCAGTTTGAAGAGTGGAGCGAGGCTAAGTCCTTAAACTGGTTTTTGCTGGAAGAGTACGAGCATCACCGTCAGATGCATGCCTTTGTTAAGGATCTAAACCATTTATACCTGAAAGAGCGGGCGCTGTGGCAGCGGGATTTTGCTGGCGACGGCTTTGGCTGGATAAACTGCGATGACAATGAGCGTAGTATAATCTCGTTTTTTAGGGTAGGGGAGGTAAAACGGCGCAGCAAGGCCGACCAGGCGGCTAAAGGCTCGACATATGAGCATCTGGTGTTTATATGTAATTTTACGCCGGTGCCTTGCTTGGATTATCGGGTTGGGGTGCCTGTCCCGGGCAAATATATAGAAATCCTTAACAGTGACGATGTAAAATATGGCGGTAGCGGTAATATTAATAAAGGCAACCTGTCCGCCGAGGATTATCTATGCGATGGGCGGCAGTACAGCCTGCCAATAAAACTCCCGGCTTTGGGGGTTGTTATCCTCAAAACAAGGTAAACAGTATGAGAATATATCTAGACTATGCGTCACATACTCCGGCTTCCAAGGCCGTGCTTGAAGCCTTTTACGAAGCCGAAAGCTGCTTCGTAGGCAACCCGCTTTCCACTCACAAGCCCGGGCGCGAGGCGGGGCAGGAGCTATCACGCATAACCGGGGCTATTGCGGACTTGCTGCAAGTAAAATCTACCGAAATAATCTTCACGTCAGGCGCAAGCGAGGCCAATAACTTGGCTATCAAAGGGATAGCCCGTGCGTATGGTTATAAAGGGCGGCATATCCTCTCTACATGCCTGGAGCATCCGTCGGTAAGCGGTACGCTTGCAGCCTTGCAAGATGCAGGTTATGAAGTCGAGCTTATAAAGATTATGCAAAACGGCGCTGTAGACCTGGAGCATCTGGGATCCGCTATCCGCCCGGACACGATACTGGTCTGTGTGAGTGCCGTAGACAGCGAGCTTGGCGCGATACAGCCTATATCTGAGATATCTAAGCTTATCGAAGGCCATCCTAATTGCCATTTGCATGTAGACGCTGCTCAGGCCATAGGTAAAATAGACGTTAATATGTGCAAAGCATCCACATTTTGTTTTTCGCCGCATAAGTTTTATGGGTTGGTGGGCAGCGGGGTGCTGGTAAAGCGGGACGGTGTTGTGCTAGAGCCGCTTATCCACGGCGGGGGTACAAACTTGTATCGCGGCGGTACGCCTAGCTTAAGCATGGCCGCCGCTTGTCATAAAGCGCTGGAGCAGGCGCTAGCCAACCAAGATAATTGGTTGGCAAAAGTGAAAAGCTTGCGCGAGCATTTACTAAAAAACTTAACTAAGTACGAGCATGTGCGAATAAATAGCCCAGTTGACGGCAGCCCTTATATTCTTAATCTGAGTGTTAAAGGCGTCAAATCCGCAAACTTTACCGCTCAACTCGACAAGCATGGGGTATGTGTATCAATAAAATCGGCTTGCTCTACCGATAACGCCCCATCGCGTCCTGTTATGGCCGTAAGCCGTGATAAGCAGAATGCTCTAAGCTCTTGGCGCATAAGCCTTAGCCACTTAACAGAGTTTTCGGAGATTGACGGGTTTCTTTTGGCATTTGATGAATGTTATATAACAAATTTCTTGTAACCGGGACGTGAACACAAAAGATGAAAGATTTGACCCCAAGCGAAAAAATAGAACGCAGCATAAACAAAAAGTTCCGCACAAAGTTATGGCGCCCCTTCATAGAAGGGATAAAGCGGTATAAGCTAATCCAGGAAGGTGACCGGATAGCCGTATGCATATCAGGCGGGAAAGACTCCATGCTGCTGGCAAAACTGATGCAGGCGCTGCACCGATACAGCGAGTTCCCATTTAATCTCCAGTTCGTAGTTATGGATCCGGGTTATAATGAGATAAACCGCCAGCGCATAATAGCCAACGCCTCCACTCTGGAGATACCTATTACATTTTTTGATTCTAATATCTTTGAAACAGTGGTTAAAACAGACCGTTCGCCTTGTTACCTCTGCGCCAGGATGCGCCGGGGTTTTCTTTATGCCCATGCTCAGAAGTTGGGCTGCAATAAAATCGCGCTGGGGCATCATCTTTCCGATGTAATCGAGACGGCGCTTATGAATATGTTTTATGGCTCGGAGTTTGGTACAATGATGCCCAAGCTCAAGAGCCAAAACTACCCAGGTATGGAATTAATACGCCCAATGTACTGCGTTCACGAAGAATCAATAATCGCATGGGCACGGTACAATGGGCTAAGTTTTATACAATGCGCCTGCCCTTTGTCCGAAAACTGCAATATATACGACGCAAGCGGTGGCGCTTCAAAGCGTCAAGAGGTTAAAGCGCTGCTAAAACAATTAAAACGTGATAATAAGGACATAGAGACAAGTATTTTCCAGAGCTTACACCGCGTTAACCTGGACACAGTAATAGGATACAGCCAAAACGGCAACGAACATAGCTTTCTTGATACATGGGGCGAATAAATATTAGCTCGCCATACCGGGATTAACATCAAACGACAAAACCATGGTCAAATCGCCCCAAAAAGTATATGATATCCACATACACAAACGAAAAGAGGCAAGAGATGAAAAATAAAAAAATACGCCCACTATTCATAGGGCTATACGATTCAAATCTTTTAGGCATCCGTTACTTATCATCTACTCTTATATCTCATGGGTATGATACCAATCTGATTTTCCTCAAAACATTCAACAGCTATAGCGTAGACGAGCCTACACCCGGGGAGTACGGCTTGCTATACAAAAAAATATCAGAGCTTGACCCTGGTTATGTGGGTATTAGCATAATGAGCTCATTCCATTTAGATGTGGTCAGGAACATTGTGGGCAAAGTACGCACCATCACAAAGGCCCCCATACTAATAGGCGGCGCCTATGCCACTCTTTTCCCGGAAGAATGTATAAAGATGGCCGATGTAGTCTTCCGCGGCGAAAGCGAAGAAGCCATAGTAGAGTTTACTAACGCCCTAGAAGAAGGCCAACCATACGACCATATAGACGGCATAACTACATCTACCCCGGATGGCCCACGCATAAACCCCTTGCGCCCGCTTATCCAGGATCTTGACCGCCTACCTCCGCCGGACTTTGGCGGCCAAAATATGTACTATATAAACAATGACCGTATAACTCATGGTGACCCTCAAGCCGCGAGCCATAGATACGAGCTTACTACATCCAGGGGCTGCCCCAACCGCTGCAGCTATTGTTCCAACAGCAGTATCCGTGACCTGTATGTAGGTAAGGGCCCGTATATCCGCCAGCGAAGCGTTGAAGACGTAATGGAAGAAATCCGGGCCGTTAAAAAGCGTAACCCTGGGCTGCAGCTGATAAGGTTTTGGGACGAGATATTCCCATGGAACAAAGCCTGGATTGATAATTTCGCGGCAGAGTATAAATCCCAAGTAGGCCTGCCCTTTGAGATATGGGGTCACCCAAAGTTGAGTGCTAACGTGGGGATACATGCCTTGGTAGATGCCGGCCTATCCAAAATAGTAATCGGCATACAAAGCGGTTGCCCCAAAGTACGTAAAGAGATATATACAAGAAACGAAACCCAAGAAGATATTTTGAATTGTTCTAGGATTTTCTCCGAAGCCAAGGTGCCCATGGTTATTTATGATTTTATCTTAGGACACCCCTTCGAAACAGAGGAAGACTTGAAAAGAACTTTAGACCTTTGCCGTAGCTTGTCTAAGCCATTCACTTTACAGCTGCATGGGCTAAGCTTCCTTCCCGGTACGCCAATTGAGGAAATTGCTGTGTCTAAAGGTGTTAAAACCTGGGAAGAAATAAGGGCAGAGCAGAATCGCCCGCTAAGGGAGCAGTATCACTCTTTTACCTGGTGGCGGCAAGGCCACGACGCTTCAGGCAATATGAAAGTATATTGGTATACACTAATTTACTTGACTCAATTCCCGGCCGGGGAGCGCATAATAAAATCAGCCCTTAAAAACGAAAAACTTAAATCTAACCCCCGCCGGTTACTAATGTGGCACCGTGTCTTTAACTATTATCAACGGCTGCAGATGGGTTTAAGGAAACTGGGCTTTATGATACGGCAAAGATTATAGGCCAAGGGCCTTAAAATAAAACCGTCAAGGAGGACAACAAATGTCAAATTTGAAAGGTTCAAAAACAGAAAAGAACCTGCTGGAAGCTTTTGCAGGCGAGTCAATGGCTCGCAATAAGTACACCTATTTTGCAGGAAAAGCAAAAAAAGATGGCTACGAGCAAATAGCGGCCATATTTGAAGAAACCGCCAACAACGAAAAAGAACACGCAAAGCTTTGGTTTAAGCTGCTTTGCGGCGGTGCGGTGCCCTCAACCAGCGATAATTTAAAAGCGGCAGCGGCAGGCGAAAACGAAGAATGGACCCAAATGTACAAGCGCATGGCCACAGAAGCCAAAGAAGAAGGCTTTGACAAAATCGCATTCTTGTTTGAGCAGGTCGGCAAGATTGAAAAAGAGCACGAGGAAAGGTATCTGACTCTCCTAGACAATGTCAACAATAACAAGGTCTTTAACAAGACAGAAAAGAACGTATGGATATGCAGGAACTGCGGCCATCTAGTTGACTCAGCCTCTGCCCCAGAACTCTGCCCGGTATGTGACCATCCCAAGGCATATTTTGAGTTGCGCGCGGTTAACTATTAATATAAAGCTTAGCCAGCCGGTTTTGGCCTTAATGGTAAAACCGGGAAAGCAACAATGCCCAGTATGCTGCATAGGCTCCGATTAATTTGAAGAGGTAGAATAACCTAGCAGGGGTTGTTTCGCTAAGAAGTGGCAAACCGATGTGCGCTGGCTTCTTAACGAGACAACCCCCGTAATGACGGTAACTTTGATACAATTACAAGCCCTGGAAATCATCGACCTTCCAGGGCTTGTGCATTTGTTATTTTGTAAGAAACCATGCTTCCCATTTTGAACCAACGAAATATTCCATTTCGATTCCCGCAAGGCCATATCCGGCGGCGGGTAGATACTCGGTCATACAACGCTCCATAAATCCACCAACGTTTTGTTTATATTCGTCTGGGATAATGAATACAATCCAAGAACCGCAAGGAACATTTACAATGTCGAATCCATCTGTGTTGTCTGCACCATTGTAAATAAAGCCTATAGTATAATCAAAATCCTCCGATTTTTCGGCGGTTATGGAAATGCACATACCATGTTCCTCATCTTTTGCATATCTGCCGCAAAATTTTTCGCACATTTTTGTGCTGTTCCATTCATGCCAAAACTCGCCGATTTCGCCATAAAATTTATCGTTAGCGGTTGTCATGCGTTTGGTACGCCCTATAACTCGAAAGGCTCCCTTTTCCTCTACTCGATAGTCCATAGGTACAACTCCTTTTAGGATGAATTGGAAGACAAGGCGTGGAAATACTTTAAGTGTCACGCCATCGTTGCGCGCAGACTTCGGCGTTGTACCATGCAACTGATTAAAAGCCCTTGAAAAAGAAGCAGGGGAATCATAGCCATAACGCACGGCAACATCGATAATTTTGTCTTTGCTGACCTGAATATCGTGTGCCGCAAGCGTTAATCGCCGTCGCCGTATATATTCTGACAGTGATACCTGAGCCATGAAGGAAAATATACGTTGGAACTCCCAAACAGAACAATTCATATGTTGTGCTGCTACTAAGTAATCTATCTCGTCAGCTAGATTACCTTCAATATAATCAAGTGCTTGGTTCATACACTTTTGCCAATCCACTTCGCTCACCTCCTGCTAAAAGTATATCAATGGACATGTGCGGTTTCGTTGCTTTTGGTGTATTCTACTGCAAAGAAATGTAGGCGTATCAACCATAACGTGAATACCCCAGATTATACCTTTGATACAATAACATATCATCAAGTTCATAGCAGCGTACCCGTCACAACTCATACAGTAAATGACGGGTTTATTTAATCAATGCCTGTTATATTTTTAATGGAAAGGGGATGGGGATGGATACAACAGCATGTTTGAACACAGCAATGCGTTATATCGAAAAACGCCTATTTGATGTTATTGACTTCACTGAAGTAGCACGAATCGCATGTTGTTCGGAACATCAATTCCGACGTATGTTTTCGTATCTCGCAGGGATGCCATTGAATGAATATATCCGCAAACGCAGATTATGTTTTGCGGCAGAGTGGCTTCATTCGGGTGATGAGAAGATAATCGAAATATCTCTTAAATGTGGTTATGAATCGCCCGATGCATTTGGCAAAGCATTTCAATCCCAGTACGGCATTTCGCCGTCTGCGTTTCGGAAAGATACTACCTCATTAAAAGCGTTTCCACCCTTATTTTTCCACCTAACATTAAAAGGAGGCATTGAAATGGATTATCGAGTTGTTGAGCGTGGCGAGTTTTATTTAATGGGAAAAGTTGGTCGTATCCCGCTTATTTTTCATGGGGCTAATCCTCATACAGCCAACGTATGGAAACAGCTGAGGCAAGAGGATTTGCTCGTGCTGATGGAATATTCGGAAATTGACCCCAAAGGTATTCTGACCGTGCATGAACAAGGTGCTGAAGGTCACATTTTCAAGTTTCAGGAGGGCGATGAAATCCTTTATGGCGTTGGCATTGCAATAGAAAATCCAATGCCAAACCGGTTCAAGGGGCGTTTCGATACGCTACGCTTTGAAGCGTCTACATGGCTTGTTTTTTCGGGTATGGATAATACAACTGGCAGCAAAATCCCAAGTGCAAAAGAAGCCTATGCAAGTATTGCTGAGTACATGAACACATCAGAATATATAGAAATAGGCGCACCTATTATTACATGGACAGAATCATACGATTTTTCTAAACCCAACAGAAAAAGTGAATTTTGGGTTTCTGTATGCAAGAGGAATACAGGATCATGAAAATTTTCAGCAAGATTCTACTGCAACTCACACCTATACAACGTATACTTACCTAAACCGTGTAAATGTTCTGTTACCGTGTTCAAGTATGGTACTGCCCCCCGTTGTCTTGACAAAAAAGCTGCACCCCTTGCATAAAGGGTTCATCCGAAGGCAATAATCCCAATACGGCTAAATAGGGCAATGCTGGAGAGCAACCCAACGCATGTCGTGGCTTTATACGGTAAAGGCGGCGAGTCAATTACATGTGACTTGCCGTTTTCATTTACCGGTAATGCCCAAAGCGGTTAAACTCCGGGGGTCTGGGGGCAGAGCCTCCAGTATCATTTACGATTCAGCCAGTCTGTCAAATGCGAGCTGCCGTTCTTCATAAGGAGTCATCCCATTTCCTTTGATTCGCTCATAGTTATAGTAGTGAAGAAATTCGTCCGTTAAAGCTAACGCCTCATCAAGAGTTTTAGGTTTTTCAAGATAGATACACTCTGCCTTAAAAATACTAAAGAAGTTTTCTGCCATTGCATTGTCTCCCGGTGTGCCAGGTTTGGACATGGATGGCGTTATGCCATATTCCTCAACTACTGCCTTATGGTCATATGAACGGTATTGGCCTCCACCGTCACTATGCAGAAGCGGCGGTATCTTGGTTTTTTCAGCTTGCATTGCATCTGTAATCGTGTTTCTTACAAGTGGATAATCTTGCCGTTTTGCTGTTTTGTAAGCGACAATATACTGACCACACAAGTCTCGTATAGCTGACAAGTATGCTGTCCCGTCTGGCATGATAATATATGAAATATCTGTCACCCAGTCCGTGTTTGGTGTGTCGCTATGGGTTTTTCGATTGAGTAAATTTTCATACTTTAGGTTTCCATTCGGCTTGTATTTCAAGACTTTTCGCCTGCGTATAACCGACTGAAGATTGTTACGGCTCATTATCCTGTATACTTTTTTATCATCAACTTTTAAGCCCTTCTCACGTAGTAACCATTTTTGTACGCGCCTATAACCCAAGCGGTTTTTATTAGCTTTCTGGCATTCCTTAATTAGATTAATCAGCTCTTGATCTGGATTACCTTTTTTCAAGCGATTGCGATAATCATAATAGCCTTGCCTTGACACATTATAAAAATCACACATTTTGCTTACGGGATACTTTTCAGATAAGCGTTCAATAACCGCGAAAATTTGTGCCTTCCTCACTTTTCGTCGGCCAGTATAAGAAAATTTCTTAACAACTCCACCTCCATTTCAAGCCGGGCAATTCGTGCCTCAGATGTGTTTTCATTTAGAGATTTTGTTGTGTAATAAAGTGTATCCCTTTTTACTG
>Ga0123355_10012443_pt1 | contig 13175 bp, 17 predicted proteins | sample TergutEmb28metaG_3_FD_89872 | JGI IMG/M metagenome (GOLD analysis project Ga0123355, IMG submission 89872) | Embiratermes neotenicus P1 segment gut microbial communities from Petit-Saut dam, French Guiana - Emb289 P1 | ecosystem: Host-associated > Arthropoda: Insects > Digestive system > Gut ... | reverse complement strand
GTCTGTAGGTAGTTTCTGTAGATGTGAGTAATTGGGAGAGTTGTGTAGCGGTGGCCAGCTCTCTGTAGGTAGTTTCTGTAGATGTGAGTAATTAAAGAGAGTTGTGTAGTGGCGGCCAGTGGTCTGGAGGTAGTTTCTGTAGATGTGAGTAATTGGGAGGGTTGTGTAGCGGCAGTCGGCTGTCCATAAGTAGTTTCTGTAAATGTGAGTAATTGGGAGATTTGTGTAGCGGCGGTGAGCTGTTTATAGGTAGTTTCTGTAGATGTGAGTAATTGGGAGAGTTGTGTAGCGGCGGCCAGCTGTCTGTAGTTGACGTTTAGAAGTGTACATGCAAAAATTCTGTTATTACTGGAAATCTTATCACAAAAAAAACCAACACACTTTGTGGTGTCATTGAGAAGTGGGTGTGGTATAGTGAGGAATCTGTAAATTTTTGTTAGAAATGTCATACTGATAAATTTGACTCAAGAAACTTATTGAATTTATAAGTTTCAGAAAAAGTATTCCTTTTGTGTAAAAGTTTTAAAAGAAGACTTTATTACACTAACACACACATTATTACACTAATACACACACACACATTCGTATGCCGGTGGCTCTTGGTTTGTGATGCTTTGTTTGAAGTGATTCACAGAAATGGTGGTTTTGAAACCGGGAGACCAAAAGTTTGGACTACCATAACAAGTTTTTAAAATTTGTAGCAATAAATGTGGGATGTGATGTAAGGAAACAGCACAGCCAGTCAGAAGTGAGAGCTGTCTGCATCCACCAGGGACTGTTAGTTTTGATGAAGCTACCTAAGATTAAGATCTGCCATGTCCATTTAGAGAAGTGCACCATGTGCTCTCAAGGCCACTTCACAGCCATGTTGCCAAAAGTACACCATATGCTCTCAAGGCCACTTCACAGCCATGTTGCCAGAAGGGCTTGGGTGACACGAGAATATTGTTGGATTGGTACGCATACTGTTTTTGCCCTACTGTTCTCTGTTTTTTCAAGAGAATGGGTTAATGTTTGAAATCAGGAGGTGAAAATCCAGAATGCAGCTCTCTCCTTTATGCCACCATCAGCTATGATTAATGCAGGGCCTTACAGTGGCATTTAAAAGATCTTAAAGTCTGGGCTTCGAACATGTCAGAGTAAATGCACAAAATTAAATTTTTCTTTTTAATTTCATTAAATATATTTTGTTTGTTTTATAATTACATTTAATTGATTTTAATTCATAAAAATACTGTTTGTACACTCATTGCATTTATGTCAGAGCTCTAAAGATTTTACTGTATTATTTATGTCCATTTTGAGAGTGGTCTGGAATGTAACTGATTGACATACATTATATAATTAGGTTCATTTTACACCAATTTGCTGTGCCAGTTCCTCCAGGAACAGAACCCCATCATAAACCAAGGGCTACCTGTGCAAGGGTTTCCTCTGACCTCATTGACCATTCATTTGGCCAGTAGATTATTTTCCTACATGCCTCAAGTTTCAGCTAAAACTGCATTGACTTGCTAGCATAAGCTACACATACAGCCTGGCCCTAAGAGGGTTACAGATGTTAAGGATTAGTTAGAGGACATGCAGAAGTGATATGTGTTCTGTGATGGTGTTGTATATGTACATAATAGGTACCGTGGGTTTATAAATTTGGTTCATGTGTTGTATAAGCGAGACATAGCACTCTGTGTCAGTTTGTGCAGTGGACTGGTTCAATTTGAGGTCTCGCTATATAAACTATCAGTTGCACTCCTATTCCCCTACTGCCATGTTATTGGCAGTAGGATTATAAAGTGCAGTACAGTTCTTAGATTGTTGTCTTATTACTGTTTTGTGCAGATGAAATGCATAGTCCAGTGAAGTTCAGAAAAAGAAAGTAACAGAAACTCTGCAGCCAGTAACTTTATTTTTACTTCAGTATGTATGTTGCACCTGTGTTGTGGACTGTACACATCAGACCTCCATGTATTCAGCTTCGACTGTAGCACCAGGGGTGGTGTTCCTGTATAGAAGAAGTCGCTGTGAAGTGTCTGTAGTCAAGACACAACAGCTTGATTCACAGTGCCATGTTTCAGACCTTGTGCCTGTCAGTGTGTGTAAAGGACTTCACAGATATGGAAATGAATGGCATGCCACATTGCTTGGTGGACCATGACAGTTAAGGTGCCATAGCTGGGATGCTGTTCATTGACCACCATCCCTGCAGTCTGGATTTTGCACCCAGTGGTTTCCATTCCTGTACACCCCTTAGGGTGCGTACATACCAACAGAGTCAAGTCCAGTCAGGCTTACAAAGATGCGGCAGTCACTCTGTGGCTTGCTTACAATGGCAGCCGCGGCAGTGTGTACACACCAGCAGAGTTGAGTCAAGTCACATGAGTCTTGCCGAGTCATGAGTCTTGATGGCGCATGTTCCATTTTCGTCAGTCAGACTAGTGATCGGGCGTGACGGCTGCTGTCTTGAGGAAGAAATGGATGTGGAAAAACGTATTCTTTTAGTTAAGGACTGCGAGGCAATTTACGATGCCTCGCATTGTGGACGCCGGAACCACGTCTTACATTGATGATGATGTTCATAACAACAACACTAACAACAGTAATAATGTTCTTATTGTTATTAGGCCGTCTATTTAAAGTTTGTATACATTATTTTTGGCGTAGTAGAGAGTGACAACCGACTTTCAACTGGCTTCAAATTAAAGATAGTGTAATGTGTTTGTAGTGTATTATTATCATCATCATTATCGTTGTTTTAATCAAGATATAGGTGAAAGAAGGAAGTAATAAAAGTAACAGAATGTGCTACTTCAAATATTTTCTTTACTCTAAGTTAATTATTTTCAGATTACGTTCGTGGCTTCAGGGGGAAAGCTTCTTCCCCTACAAAGTACAAGGGATACTTATGCTTGTACCTGGAATGTTGTTCACTGGAAGAACATTTAGGTCATAAGAACTAAACGCCTTTCCAAAACTTCTATCCAGTTTTTTTAACAGCTGTCGCCGTCTTCCAGAAACCAAATGCCATTCCTCCCTGTTTCTCCATTGATCTGGTTCTAAATTTCTTATTATGGCTGCTTGTATTCCTTCCATCCTCGTTTATCTTGGACGTCCTCTTTTCCTTCTCTCCCAAGGTATCCAGTCCTTAATTAATTTTGGTAGTCTGTCCTCTGGCGTCCTTTTCCAGAACTTTGTTTACTAAAAACGCTGCTATCGTTTTCACATCCACGAACTTCCACATCAGTCAGTGCAAAGATGCAGTTTGTATCAGCCACACCTAACAAGTTCATTGAGTGAAAGCTTTTGTAATTAAAATACAAAAAATCTGGCATGTGATGGTCATTTGATGCGACATTGTTTCCTGTCTCTGCTTCCTATGCAATTAGGCATTTTATAAATTTCGTTATTATTATTATTAGCTGCAATTGGGTTGTCACCCGATGGCAGTGGTTATTTTACATGTATAGAAAATATGAAATTGGTTACTACTAAATTTAAGTCGGTAGGGCGACATGAGAAGCATGTAGTGGCAACTTGGAGTCTTGGGAACTTTCTAAGCATTTCGTTGAACTGATCTGCAATTCGCACCCGTATTTCAGAAGTAGGGACTGTTCTGTATATATTGGTTGCAGTACCTTCCAAATGGCTTTTCCGGACTCACGTACAATGCCCTGTACTGTATTCTTTCCAACTCGAAAAAAGTATCCCAAAGACGCAAGTAATTCCCCATTGGCAAGGTACCTGAAACAGACTTTCTTTTCACACTCCCAGGAATGTAAGAACAAGTGACAACTTAAGAAGTATTCATATGGGGGAAAGAAGAAAATAAAAAAAAAAATATCAGGAAGTGGGGCTGCAGTGAGAGGGAAATGGCCATATTATGGTGTCATGAATTTTTTAGAGTACTACTTGCAGCGTAGAACTGGAAATTTTCCAGAGACAGCAACTGCAACTGAAGTTGCATTCATTGATCCAGATGAAACTGAAATCGGCAACTCTGAACAACTGGGAGGAGAAAATATAATTCATGACCATAAAATGGAAGGAGGGTCGAGTCAAATAGAGCAGCCAACAGGAATTAAAAGAGGAGGGAAAATGCAAAAATTAACTGCTGTTGATATAGGCAAACAATACTTGGACTCCTTGAAAGAAATCGGAAATGAATGGAGTTGACCTTGGTTTCGAATATCTGTTACAATTCTAATTGAACGAAAAAGACATGGGCTACTCTCTCTCTATATGTGTGTGTGTGTGTGTGTATGTATATAAACTAAAACTAAACTCCGTGGCTTTAGTCCGCGAGCGAACTATACCGACAGAGCGGCCGCCGCCGGTAGGCGAAGTTAGTGCCAACTTTTGCGGAGTATGTATATATATATATAATTGAGGAAATAAAAAGTAAATAGGAGTAAATAATGTTACTGTCTAGTACACTAAGAAAAAGGGTAGCTCTAATAATATAAAGAAATCCCTTCTTGTCTCCTACAGATTTTTGTAGGACGAAACTCAAAAAATTGCAAGTTGTTCTTCAGGTGTAATTACCCTCTTATAGTTGGTGCTTTGCTTTTGTATTTCCTCTCCCACCAAGTGTGACAGACGGTAGAACTCCTCGATATTCATTTTAAAAACCCCATGGAATTTCTCTTCAACCTTGAGCAGATCCGGATACAAGTGGCTAAATATTTCGAAATCTGGTCTGTTCACGTTTATTGGGTGAACGCACATGTTCCGTTTCTTCCGACGCCACCTCCACATAATCGTGTGCAAAACAAGCATGTTAAAATTTTCCATTGCTTTAGAGTTCTTTACTTCTGCACAGTTCAGAGAGTACTAAAAACCCAGTGGGACTCGTGGAGACTTGATTGGACTCGACTCGGTCAGTGTGAACACCCCTTGACTAGAAGAGTCTGACTGGATTGGACTCGACTTGACTGTGTTGGTGTGTACGCACCCTTAAGAAGCACCTGGTTGGCAAGTGATGTGCAACAGGCATCAGCATGGATCAGGCTGTCAGTTTGGCTACACACATTTGACTCCAATATCATCTGTGACTGGATACAAGCCTTGGTGCCACAGTAGAATGAATGCTGAAATGTCACTGGTAATTGTGTAGGTTTGATGTGTACCGTCCGCTACCTTTGGCCATGTTTTCAACATTTACTTAATTCCTGATATTTCAGCCTTACATAGAATAGTTTCTCCTGAAGCATGTGCAGATGTTTCCTCATGGGGCCAGCTGGTACGTTGGCCGCAATAGTAGATGTGGCAGTCAGATGGTTTGACATTTGTGATCAGTAATGGTATATTGTGCTGTAGTGCACTCACATTAACTGTCCAATTTCTGCTGTTTATAGCGAGAGATATTTGACAGTACCCTTGTCTTTTCTCCACAAGGTTGCTCAGACATCAGAGCCTTCTACTGATGGTGTCAACATTACAGCCGTTCCTGCCAGAAGTAACTGTGTGTAGGAAGTACCGAGATTTCACTGTGTTGGAATTAAAACTTTGAGTGACAGTTGTGCCTTCTTTTGTTGTGTTTCAGGAGGACAGTAGCAGCCAGGAGAAGGAAACAAAAGGTACTGTATGGCAGCTGGAGCAGGTGTTTGGTTATGTTGTAAAGTCAAGTGCTGCAGTGTGTGTGGTAGTATGCAGGTCCCATAGTGAGTGAAGTGTTTGTAAGATACTGAAGAGTACAAGAAGAAATAGCTTCTGTTTGGTTAGAAGAGAGGAGCTGCTAGTTGGTAGTAACACAGCACAAATGAGGACTTGTCTGCTCTTGTCTAAGAACACATAGGCACTTGACTTCACATTGTTTTTGTATGGCGGGTTTGTATCATGTGTTTTGATATGGGCAGCTGTGTTCTCAGTCTCACAGATGATAGTCTGCCATCCCCCACATCACATGAAGATGTCAACTGTCGGCACGAAGAGCTAGTTTTTGTCTCGTTAGTAAACATTGTGACAGGTTGGAGCAAGGGGCCCACCTGTGTAGGTAAGTGTGGGGTCAATGGCAGAGTAATGCTTGTCCACTCTTTCAGTAGCTAATGACTTCTGCGGTGATGGTGGAGTCGACTTGCTTCCTGTCCAAGCAGCAACGACGGCTTCGGGAGCAGGCACTGATGAACGCCATCGTAATGCTTCCTTGATTGTCCCTGTAGATGAGGATAGTGCGGTGGCAGGCTTGACTCTGCAAGAGGCGGAAGCAGATGCAAGCAAGAAGGATTCACTGGGCAAAGAGGAGAACAAAGTAACTGCAGAGGAAGAGTCGCAAAACAAGAGCCAAGAGGATCAGAGTGAAGATAAATCTGGCGCAGGAACCAAGAGGTTCGTCTCACACTCACGGGGTTTGTATTGTAACAAACGATCGTCGAGGTACCCTCGCAGCGAGTTTCACCATGATTTTGAGGATGACAAGTTGTGTGGTAATGTATTGAGGTAGAATGGAGTCCGTGTATGTACCTGTAGGTATGTTTGGGGTTTGTAGGTTAGGTACGTCAAGATGGACCCATGGCATGATGAAGACATGTGACCTGTTCTCTTCGGATCATCAGTTCATTAAGTTTCAAAATATTGTATTCTGAATTGGTGAAGATTAACACAATGAAATTTTATGCTCTACAAAAGTCACGTATTTTGTTAAGTAATTCAAGCACAAGGACACAGTAATTCAGTTGGTAGGTGCAAATGGTGAATGGTTGAAAGTCACAAAATTGAGCATTCATATTTAGGGAAATATTGGAGAACTAAGGGACTGCTGGTGCTCAGAAGATGGCTACATTGGGATGCATCTTAAATCCATAAAATTGTTTGAGAAGCTGTGGTATGCTGCCTCGAGATGGATGTGGAAGCTCGCTGTATTGTGGCATTGTGCCACAGACACCTTGATGGCAAGATGGCACTCAGAAGAAACACAGGTGCTCATCTGATAGAAATGGCTGCACGTAATTTTGTTTTGTTATGATGCTCAGTACACTTTGTGTGTTATAATATAGGGATATGTCATTGGGTGGGTGGGGGCAATGTGTGCATAGTGTTGTTGGAGGACCACAGTGGATAGTGGGTGGGATTGAGAGAGTGTCAGTTGTTCTTCAGTGTAGATGAGATGGGTAACTGGCTGCCAAATAGGCACTCAGTAACGTTAATTGAATTCTAGGTTACATAGTGTTAGCAGTTCATAGCTTGAGGTAATGAAGTTAGTGACATTGTTTGAATGTAACACTGATATTTTGTTTGTGGTTCCCTCACAGTTCTGTTCCTGTTGACTCAAAGTCACCAAAAGATGAGAAAGGTGAGTTTTCTAATGGCAGATTCACTCACTGTTTGTTAATGTGTAGTGGAATATACTGCGCTAGACATTGTCAGGAACTTTCTTGTAGTTTCTGCCTGTTCACTGTAACCATTTATAAAGTTCTTTGAAAGAAACTGTGTGCTGATTAATAACTGGCAAGAATTTGTACTGTAATTAGTACCCAAGAGAAAGTGTATTCCATTATTCTGTGGTTATTTTATTACATTGGTTTGTGGACATTAGCTTATCATGTCTAATTTTGTGCTCTAGTGGACAAAAAGAGCAAGGTGTCTGTGGGAGGAGCCACAGGTGGCAGTAGTCGCAACCTGTGGGTGAGTGGACTGTCGTCTTCAACACGTGCCACAGATCTGAAGCAGGTGTTTTCCAAGTATGGCAAGGTGAGGCATAGCACAGTGTGGTGGTCCAGTTTGAGTTGCAGCTGCACTGCTTATGTGGAGCATTTTCATTGTTCTGTCTACACCTCTGGTTTCCTACCTTTGTTTCAGTGGTTGTAATACATACATACATGAATCCTATGTGTCTGTTACTAATAGCCACAAAAGTTGAACAGCCTGCACTGAATAAAGAACACATACATGTCTGTGTGACTCATACCTGTGTATGTCAGGGGACTCAACTGTATGCAGAATGAGTACAAGACAGATGGTATAAGAATGTCACATGCAGTATTCATATGATCTTTTTTTGTTTCTGCAGGTTATAGGTGCCAAAGTGGTGACAAATGCTCGTACACCTGGTGCCAGATGCTATGGCTACGTGACTATGGCGACAAGCGATGATGCTTCAAAATGCATTCAGCATCTGCACAGGACAGAACTGCATGGTCGGATGATATCTGTTGAACGGGTGAGCCACTGTGCTGTAGCTCTTTGTGTCAAATTGCTTTAAGCTTTCTGTGTAGATTGCGGCAAGAAATATTGCTGGGATCAAGTTCTTATCACACATTTTACCGAGTAATTCTTCAGATGTACATTGTGGGCTGCTGGAAGTGATACAGCAAAACCGCACTCATCTCGATAGTGTGGCGGGGTGTTCTGAACTGTTGTAATCCAAATTTGTGTTGTGATGATAAATATTTTGGGAATTTTGTTCTCTTGGGGTACGACACCAAATCAGTATGTCATAATTCTTAGAATTTTGAAGGAATTTGTGTGTTGGTCTTCAAGGTTCTGCAGGTTCAAGATCCATTCTTGGATCTCTAGACCTTTGAAGATGACACAACAGTCCTTCAAAACTTCAGGATTCATTTGCTAGTGATACAGCATCATCATCCAGAATTCTCAGCCACAGTGCTGTTAAAACCTCAAAACTTGCAACCTTGTCATATTGTTAAAACTACCATTCTTGAGTATTGAACATGGTCACTTTGTATTGTTTTGCATGGTTCCTGAGCTGGGAACTCATTCTGGGCATGATAGAGGATATTTGTGGCTGTAATTGCTGAGATACCATTAGTATAAAGGTAAAGGGGTTGGGAAGTCATATGGGAGAGTGAAGATGTAGGTGCGCACTATTCTCAGCACTAGATAGATGTGAGTGGTCAGCTTCATGGCGGTTGCCACTTTGCGCTGGGGAAGAGAGTAAACTAGATGCTCAGTGTGCCACATATTCAGTCAGGTGATTTTGGGGAAGACAAAAGTCACTGATCTGTCCTTGCATTGAAACTGCAGTATGTAGAACATTGGACCTGTTGTCACTGACCAGTCTGTATTGTCATTATGTAGGTATGAGGAAGAACTGAGCACGTCAAATCCTGTGGTGAAGACCACGCTAGGGTTGGCTGTATTATGTGATATCTCGATTGGCAACGTTTTAGTGTACATACACATTTTTTATTATTTGTGACCAGTCAACAGTGTGTTACAGTTAAAAATATGTTAGCCTGAAGTGCTTTGTGTTGTGTGCGTGGGAATTATTTCTCTTATTTTGTGTTGTCTTCTGTCTAGGTGTGCATAAGTTGACCTTTTCAGCGTGTTATACACTGAACACCTAGCAAATATTGACCAGTGGAAGTTGCTGAGTGCATGATAGAGACTTTTCTGACATTACCCATGTGTTATTTATCCATAAGGTTAGCCTGGGGGTTAAAAGGACCCATCTGCACTGTCAGGTCAAAGGTCTCACCAGTTGCAGCCAGTGCTTTATTTTTAGGCAAAACTGCTATGAGATTACATTTGTAGTAGAGATGTGTGGGGCTTTGGCAAATGTGGGAGAACAAGAACTGAAAGCAAAATTTTGGTAAAAAACCTAATTGTGGATTGGAGGATAGTATTGAAATGCAATATGATAAAGCGTACTAAGAAACTTGCTTTCAGAGCCTGCCCAACATGTGGTATGTTCTTGCAGCTTGGAGATGGGCATGGGTCATTCCTGTGAAGGTAGTCATGTCTGATTGATGGCTCAGAGTTGATGGCATTCTGTCCAGTAAGTGACTATCTGGTGGAGAGGCAATTTATGGGAGACAGTGTTACCCTTTGGGCTACTGAGCAGATAGATTGTTGGATAGTGTGTAAGGTGCAGCATTGGTAGTTGGTCTTCTGAGTGGGTAAATTGATGATAGTGTGTTAGTTGCGCCATTAGTAATTCGGCTACTGAGTGGGTAAATTGGTGGATAGTGTATAAGGTGCATTGTTGGTAGTTTGGCTGCTGGGTGGCTAAATTCACTGAATTCATACTTCACAGTGTGGTAACATGATCACAACACAAGGAAGCAGCTGTGGGAGAGCCCAAGGCTGTTTCCTTGGTGTGAGGGGAGTATTTGATAGGACAGTCTAAAACAGTAGCCATAGCTGCCTGAAGGCACACAGTTGAATGTCTCATTTGTGGTGAAGGTATGTACAGCGTCGTCATGTTGTGTGGCAGTTACTGCATGCCAGCTTGCTGCATCTCAATGGGCTACATTAATGTGTCAAGTGAGCCGACAGCAAGTGACAGTCATATAAAATAGTGACCACTTATGATTGAATTTCCCACTGTTGTTACCTCTCATATCAGTTGCTGTGTGCAAGTGTGAATATTTTCTGCTGGACACAGAAGGCACATTATTCCTTGCAGCTTTTTAAAGCTAATGTGGTATAAAATGGCATGGGAATATTATGATTGATGATAAGTAGCTATGGTTGTGGAAGTTAATGGTTATCTGTTCAAACTGCTGTGTGAATTGCATTCGGTTGGTCATCAGGGCAGCCAGTAACCAGCTAAACCTGTGTGCATATTGTCATCTTACAGTTATTGTGAAGGTTTGATGTGAAACTGTGTCATTGGGTAAGTAGACTGACATGGAGGCCAATCAGCATCAGGTGTTCACTGGTGTGCCAGGTGACCAGCCAGCACCAGATGTGCTGTAGGAAGGGAGATGGTCATGGGCTGACTGGTGTGCCAGGTGGTCTCTCAGCATCATATGTGCTCACTGGTGGACAAGGTGACCAGTCAGTGTAGGTTGGCTGAAGTGCTTCTTTATATACAGAAACTGTGCACAGTTGACGGCATTGCCAAGTGTCAATAGCATAACAGGCTGCATACTGGCTGCTCTCTTCTTACAGTGCATTCTTGCAACACTGAAGAAGTCTTGTCTCCTCCTGTCCCTTTGCTCCTGCTTTTTACTGTAGTTTTTGATATTCTGAAGGATCAAAATGATATCAAACATTGTAAAGACTCCTGTAGGACACCTTGGGCCTCAAGATGAAGGCTTTATGATCCTTTGGAATATCTCTAATTCAAACAAAATAACACAGTGTCAAACTTCAGAAGACTTGGTTGAATCTGAAGCAGCAGTTATTTAGGAACCTGAAATTTTGTGTAAAGCTGACATGTTGATGTGAGCTGGTAGTTCTCATTTCTGTGTAACTGGAATGCTTTGACAGAGTGTAATGTGATGATGTGAATTGCTAAGCTGGTTGCTTTGCAGGCAAAGGGAGATGCCACGGGGCCACCCAGGAAGGGCGAGAGCAAAGTGAGCAGCAGCTCGGTGAAGAAGGTGGAAGAGAAGAAGCGTCATGAACGCAGACCGAGTACAAATGTCATGAAGCAGGAATCATCTGACAAGAAGAAGGAGGGGGAGGGGGCTGACAAGGGTGAGAATTTGAAATTTGTTCCTTCAAATTAAAATAGATGTGTGATTTCAGGCTTGTGCTGCAGCATTATTGAAATGTTGCACAGGGTAGGTAGGTAGTTTGTTGCTGACATTTTAGGACTACCTGTTGGTCCCTTCTTCAAGGGTGAAGGGTCTTAAAGAAGAATCATGAGAGGGAGGGTGTGGACTAGCATCGTGTGGTTCAGGAGAGGTAAAAGTGGTGGGTTCGTGTGAGCATTGTGATGGGCTGTTGGGTTGCATAAGATGGGGGTATTTGCTTGACTAACTGAGGAACTCAACAGCTTTTTAAGAAGGACTCTGATCTATGGATATAGTTGGTTATCTCCTATTTATGACTTGTGCTGGGGCTTGTGCTGTGTGCAGAAGGAGCAGAAGTGAAGGAGGAGGCCACAGACGATGGAACAGCGACAGTGACGGGTGCGGAAGGAGAGCAGGCTGTGTCAGGTGATGACAAGGAGAAGGCCACAAAAGGAGCGGAGGGAGGAAAGAAGGAAGGGGGAAAGCGCCGCAGCCGTGAGGCGTCGCGTGAGAGGAGGGAACATCGGCGAAGCGCAGAGAGCAGCCATTACTCACATCACAGCCACAGCCCGAGCAGCCATCGCCGTGGGTCTCGCCACCATGCATCTCCCACCAGAAGGCCTGGGGTCCTTACATTTGCCCAGATACGAGTGAGTGTTGATGCGTGTGATGTTGAGGCTGTGCAATGTGGCATGTACAAGATGTGTACAGCGTGATGTTATCTGTTAAATATGTAATGCACGTTGTAGATTGGAATACATTTAGGTCACCTGAAGTGTACTTGCCACCAGTCAGTGTTAGCTTCATCATATCGTGGTAAAATATTACAGCATTTTGGAGGCAAAAATTGTCTCCATTTTCAGAGTAGTGGAGTGTTTGCTGGAGTCATATGGAGGGAAATTTTATGTTGATCATTCAGGATGAGTTGATGTGGTTTGGCCAGTCGCAGTTGTGGAGGGCAGGAATAGGGGAAAGAATTGTCCCAAGCCACTAGATGTGGAGATTTCCACCATAGTTCTTTCTCGTGCATCACCAATGGGAGATGTGAGGAACTTCAGATGGTCACTGCTGTTCGATCTGTTTTGTTGTGACATTGAACATGATGGGCCAAACTGCCTCAAATTATCCTGTATAATTCACAGTTTTCTTCTGTATGACGTCAGCATCCAACAAAACTAATTCACTTACTCTGAAGGTGGTGGCACTACATTTTCTCCCAAAGTGCATGGTGCAGAAGGCATATGAAGACTGTCATTAGCAACTGGCATGAAAGCCTGAAACTTTGTATCAATGTGAACTTAATGAATTGCATTCTGCAACTGCAATCATCATGATTGAACATTAGATAATACTGACAGAATATCCAAGCCTTTGGGATATGTGCCCTTTTGCAGCAAGCAGTTCCGACATTCTGAAGGATCATACCGCCATCTATCTTGAGGGTCAAGCAGTTGCGTTCCAGAAACCTTGAATCTTCAGTGAGACTGCTCTGAGGACCTCAAATTTTGTATCGTGATGTATTTTGCTCATCTTGTATTAGTGGTGAAAGTGTGTCATGATATGAGTCATGTGACTGCACCGACTGCCTGATTGAACATGTTGTGGGGCTTTACTTTGTGTGACGCCAGTCCACGTCATTTCCATTTCATTGCTGTGGGCTGCACTTGAGCCATTTATGTGAGTTTCCAGGGTGTTTTCAGCCCAAAGATCAGCTTTTTTTGGGGGGGGGGGGGTTGTTTTAAGTTCCTTCAGGTGTAC
>Ga0123355_10012442_pt1 | contig 13175 bp, 13 predicted proteins | sample TergutEmb28metaG_3_FD_89872 | JGI IMG/M metagenome (GOLD analysis project Ga0123355, IMG submission 89872) | Embiratermes neotenicus P1 segment gut microbial communities from Petit-Saut dam, French Guiana - Emb289 P1 | ecosystem: Host-associated > Arthropoda: Insects > Digestive system > Gut ... | reverse complement strand
GGGAAATAATCCGCGAGCATCGAATATGAGCCCGGGGCGTGCGCCGAGCCGCCCGCACCGACCAGCATGCGGCTCATGAACAGCTGCACGAAGCTCTGCGCGAGGCCGCCGAGCGAGGTGATGCCGCCGATCAGGGTGATGCCGCCTGCGAGCACGTACTTACGCGGGTACATGTCCACGAGGCGGGCGAGGGGGATCCCGACCAGCACGTAGAAGATGACGTTGGCCGGCCCGAGGAGAAAGCCCAGCTGCTCGTCGGTGAGCTGAAAATCGCGCTTGATGGCCGGCGCCATCATGCTGAAGATCGTCGCGTCGAGGAAATTCAGCGCCGTCGCGAGGATGATTACGAACAGCCCGTAGTACGCGGCGCGGCGTGCCGGCCACCCCTGCGCCTGTGCCAGCTGGGCCTGTGCTTTTGCATCCGCGTCCGCCACCGGGCTCACCCCTGCGGGTACCTCAGCGACCATGGGCTCCCCCTCTCGCGCTCGCTTTGCCAGCGCCAGACTGTATGTGTTAGATACAATATTGACTTGCGGCGGTTTGTCCAGCGCTTTGTGGCCGCGCCCTGCCGGGGCGTCGGCGGCCGGCGCCGCCGCTGAAACGAGAGGGGGCCGCAGTATGCAGAACCTGCCTGGCAAGACCGCATTCGTGACCGGAGGCGCCAGCGGCATTGGCCTCGGCATTGCCAAGGCCCTGCTCGGTGCCGGCATGAACGTCGTCATCGCCGATGTCCGCAAGGACCACCTCGGGCAGGCGGTGGCAGAGCTCGGCTCACCTGCGCGGGTGCTGGCGCTCGAGCTCGACGTGACCGACCGTGCCGCCTACGCGCGTGCCGCGGACGCCGCCGAGGCGCGCTTCGGCAACATCCACATTCTCTGCAACAACGCCGGTGTCGGGGTGGTCGGCCCCACGGAGCTCGCGACCTTTGCCGACTGGGACTGGGTGATGGGCGTCAATCTCGGCGGGACCATCAACGGCATCGTCACCGTGCTGCCGCGCATGAAAAAGCATGGCGAGGGTGGACACATCGTCAACACCGCCTCGATGTCCGGCCTCGTGCCCCACGGGGGCGCGACCATCTACGGCACCTCGAAGGGAGCCGCGGTCGCCATGATCGAGTGCATGCGTCCCGAGTTCGAGCCGCACGGCATCATCTGCTCGGCCTTCTGCCCGGGAGCGGTGCAATCGAACATTGCGGAAGCGGGCAAGACGCGGCCTGCATCCCTTGCCGACACGGGTTATGCCGAGAGCGACAAGCGCCGCCAGCAGGCCGGCAAGCTCTTGCATCTGTTCCGCACCAAGGAAGAGGTCGGCCAGCGCGTGCTCCAGGGGATCCTGAACGATGAGCTCTACATCCTGACCCACAGCGAATTCCGTCAGGGAGTCGAGGATCGCGCTGCAGCCATGTGCGCGGCCGTGCCCGATCTGCCGGAGAACGAGGAATACAAGCACACCTTCGGCTTCCTGTTCCGCAACCCGATCCACGCGGCCGAAACTCTGCGCCACAAGCGGGGCAGGACATGAAAGACTTTGCAGGGCGCACGGCCTTCGTCACCGGCGGCGCGAACGGTCTGGGGCTGGGTCTGGTGCGGGCGCTGCTCGCCGAAGGCTGCAACGTCGCCATCGCCGACATCCGCCGGGGTTCCATCGACGCTGCGCTCCAGGCGCTCGCCAACCCCCGGGCGCTGGGCATCGAGGTGGACGTGTCCTCGCGGGCCGACCTGGCACACGCCGCCGATGCCGTGGAAGCAAAGTTCGGCGTGGTCACGCTGCTGTTCAACAACGCCGGCGTCAACCTGTTCCAGAGCATCGAGGAGTCGAGCTACGACGACTGGGACTGGATCATGGGGGTGAATCTGCACGGCCCGATCAACGGCGTCATGACCTTCGTGCCGCGCATGATCCGTGCGGGGCAGCGCGGCTACGTGGTCAACACGGCCTCGATGGCGGGCTTGCTCGCCGCCGGCACCTGCGGCATCTACAACACCACCAAGTTCGCCGTGCGCGGCCTGTCCGGATCCCTGCGGGCGAGCCTCGCGCCGCACGGCATCGGCGTCTCGGTGCTGTGCCCCGGGCTGGTCAAGTCCTACATCTACGCGAGCGACGAGATCCGGCCGGCGGCGCTGAAGGCGGGAGCCAAGCCCGTGAACACCGAGTTCGTGAAGCGCCTGGCGGAGGTGCACGAGTTCGGCATGGAGCCGGACGTGATCGCGGCGCGCGTGCTGGAGGCAATGCGCGAGGATCGCTTCCACATCTTCCCGCATCCCGAGTTCAAGGACGAGCTCAACGAGCTCTTCGGTGAGATCCTCGGCGACTTCCGCGACTACCCGGTCGATCCCGGCCATGCGCAGCGCATCGATTTCGAGAAGACGCGCCGCGAGAGCTACCGCAAACAGCGCCGCGGACTCAAGGGAGCCTGAGCCGTGCGCGTGGACGCACTCGATCACGTGAACATCATTACCCCGGACCTCGAGGGCACCGCGCGCTTCTACGCCGAGCTGCTCGATCTCGAGCCGCGCGACGGCCCGCCGCCCCTGACCCACGACAACGCGCGCTGGCTGTACGACCCGGCGGGCCGCGCCATCGTGCACCTCAACAGTCTCGATTGCCCGCGCGCTTATGACCGCGAGGTCAGCCGCGGGCCGACCGGCTCGCTGCACCACGTGGCGCTGCGCTGTCAGGGGTACGAGGAGCTGCGGGCGCGGCTCGTGAAGCGCGGCCTCGATCACAAGACCAACGAGGTCGCCGCGATCGGTCTGCAGCAGATCTTCGTCCTCGACCCGAACGGCGTGCTGCTCGAGCTGAATTTCTTCGGCGGCTGAGGGGCGGTGGCTCTTGTTACTCGAATACCGCAACCCGCCCGATGACCCGTCGGCGCTCTATGCCGCGCTCTACGGCGGCGAGGTCGTGCGCTTTTCCGGTCTGCGGTCCATGGCGGCCATCGTGGCCTTCACGCGCGCCTTCCTCGAGGAGCGGCTGGCTCCGCACGTGCCGGTGGAGATCCACCGTCATCTCGGCGCGCACGCTCTCGCGGGACGGCTGAGTGAACTGCAGGCGGAGTACGCCCGCTCCGGCGAGGTCAAGAGGCTGTGGCGCAGCCTGTTCGAGGCCGTCGGTCTCGATCCCGGGGACACGGCGCGCGACAGGCTGAGGCTGCGCTTCCAGGTTCACAGCGAGCCCGGGTCGACGGCGGCCTGGTCGCGCAGCACCGCGACCGTGGGCTTTCACCGCGACACCTGGGGCACCAATCTGTCCGCGCAGGTCAACTGGTGGGCGCCCGTATGGCCGATCACCGCGGAACGCACCTTCGCCATTCACCCACGCCTGTGGAACGTGCCCATTCCCAACGACAGCGTGCATTTCGACCTGGCAGATGTCATGGAACGGCTGCGTACGGCGCCCGAGACCGTGGGCTCAGGTCAGCTTGCCCCGCGCCCGACCCAGCCGGTGGACTCCGCGGGCGGCGTGCCGGTGGTGCTGGATCCCGGCGAGATCATCGCCTTCTCCAGCGCGCAGGCCCATGTTGGCGTGCCCAATCACACCGATCTCACGCGCATCTCGCTGGAGACACGCACCGTGTCGATCAGCGACGTGCGCGCGCAGCGCGGTGCGCCCGACGTGGACGGTGAGGCACGCTGGGCCGCTCCCGGCCTGTTCCGCCGTCTGAGCGATGCCGTGCCTCTCAACACGATCCTCGGCTGCGCGCAGCTGGTTCCGCGGACGCCGCCGATCAGCAGTGCCGGGCCATGAAGTGCCGGACTTCCTCACCGATCTCGTCGTTCTCCGGTACGGAGCCGAAGCCAAATCCCCCGTGCGGCATGGCTTCCCAGACGTGCAGTTGCGCCTCGATCCCGGCGCGTCGCAGTTTCCTGTGCAGCAGCACGGAGTTGGACAGAAAGAGGTCACGCGTCCCGGACTGAATGAGAGTCGGCGGAAAGCCTCCGGCAAAGTCGGCGAACAGAGGAGACACGTAGGGGTCGGTCAATTCGTGTCCGGCCGCGTAGAGAGCGTTGCACTCGGGTAGGCCTGCCTTGAGAGTGACGTCGAGCAGCTCGTTGGTGCGGAACGTGTCGCCCGCCTCGGTCAAGTCCACTTCCGGTGTCAGCAGGACTACGGCCGCCGGCGGCGGCAGCCCCCGCTCGCGAATCAGCAGCGTTACGGCCGCTGCCAGATTCCCGCCGGCCGAGACGCCCCCGACGACGATCCCTCGCCCCCCGGCGCCTGCGAGCAGCTCGCGGTAGACAGCAAAGCCATCCTCCAGGGCTGCGGGAAACGGGTCGCTTGGGGGCGTGCGGTAGTCGACCGACAACGTCGTCGTCCCGAGCTCATCGGCGGCCTTGGCGCCGAACGCCATCGCAAATCTTCCCGCGCCGAATACGAAGGCACCGCCATGGAAATAGAGATACAAGGGCTGCGCGGCGTTGCCCGGCTCCGCCGGCGTGCAGCGGTAGGTCGTCACACCTGAGAGGTGCTGCGTCTCTACGCGGCAGCGGCAGGCAGCGAGCATCTGCGCCGCGAGCGGCTCCCAGAACGACTCGCTCGCTTCTTTGGCGAGCCGCCACCCCTCGAGGTCGCCCCGCGCCGGACGAGACAGGGCGGGCGTGCTGGCGGCGGCCGACAGGGCAGCGCGTGCCTCGACGCTGATCGTGGCCGGAGGCCCGATCGCGCGCGCCGGCAGCACGACCGGCACGAGTTCCGGCACTGTCTTCAGGCCCCGCCGCGCGTGCGCCAGCCCTGCTTGTAGGTCTCGCGCGCCGCGCGGCTGTAGGGCACGGGGCTCACGATGGCGCGCACCTCGAGCTGCTGGTGCGGCTCGACCGTTGGTTTGCGCGTGCCGCCGTTCTCCTCGCCCCACACCACCTTCACCTCGGTGCCGACCGCAATATCGGGTCGCACCGTGGCGAGGCTCAGCGCCTGCTTCTCGTTGTAGCTGTAGCCGCTGAACATCGAGAGTCCCACGGTGTTCCCGCGGGCGTCGATGACCCGGTCATAGTTGGCCGAGGCGTAGTTGGCGAGCGGCAGGTCGAAGAATTTGTATTGCTGGCCTTCCGGTTGCAGGAGCGAGGCCATGATTTTCGCCATGTCTTCGGCATTCCAGGCGAGCGTCACTTTCTTGCGCTGCGTGTCGGCCTTCACCTGCTGCAGCGCCTCGCGGCCATGGAATTCGTGATCGAAACGGATGAACGAGCCGTAGCCGAGCTCGAAGGGGTTCAGGTAGTAATCCTCGATGTTGGCGGAGACGAAGCTGCCGCCGATCGAGCCGGTGGCCTCGTAGCTGTCGGGACCGAGCCATTGGCGATAGGGCTTGAGCTTCTCGCCGCTGTAGATTGCCGGTAGCGGCGAGGGAATCCAGCCCGACTCGAGCGTGTTCGCCGGGTAGGCGCGGCCGCCGCACGGCACCAGGCCGAACTCGCGCCCGGCCGCGAGAATCGCCGCGCGGATCTCCTCCTGCTCCGCATACGCGCCCCAGATCTCGAGTCCCGGCGCGCCGGACATGCCGTGCCGGAGCGTACGCACCTGCCGGCCGGCAATGGTCATGGTCGACATGCTGAAGAACTTGAGCTGCTCGAGCGGGCCGCCGTTCAGCTTCTCGATGACCGCCCAGGCCTTCGGACCCTGGATCTGGAAGCGCCACACCGAGCGGGTCACCGGCTTGCCCATCGGGCGCATCGGTGAGCGGTCATCCAGCTCGACCTCGACGTCGTACCCGCCGGTCGCCGCGTGGAAGCGCAGCCAGCTGGCAGCCGGCGCCCGGCCGACGTACAGGAGCTCCTCAGCGTCGAGATAGAAGAGGATGCCGTCGCCGATCACGTGACCATAGGGCGTCGTCGGCACGTACTGCTTCGCCTTGTTGACGGTAAAGCCCTGCATGGAGTTGATCGCGGTGTCGCTGAAGAGCTTCAGCGCATCGCGGCCGCGCACGTAGAGATTCACCATGTGGTGCGTCTGGTCGAACAGCACGGCGCTGTGCTGCCACGCCCACTGCTCGCTGCGCCAGTTGCTGAATTCTGCCGCGACCACCGGGTAGACGTACGCGCCGAGCTGCGAATTCCGCAGCATCTGCACGGGATTGCCCGCTGCCGCCAGGATCTCTTCGAGATTGCGCGCCGCCATGACTCAACCCCCTCGGGCCGGAACCCACTGCTTCCGTGGGTTCCGGATGATATCGCAGTTTGTAAGTAAGACAAACGATTTGCCCCGGCCCGCTGAGGCATGCGCCTGGCCGCACCGCCCCCTCAGGCGGGATTGGCGATCACCACTTTCCCGAACAGATCGCCCGAGGACTGGTAGGCGTACGCGGCCCGGGCGTCGGCGAACGCGAACACGCGGTCGACGACCGGCTTGAGCGCCTGGCTGTCGACGAAGGCGTTGAGAGAGCGCGCCATGGCGGCCGAGCCCACGAAAATTCCGCGCAGCGTCGCGCCCTTGACCATGAGCGGCATGGGGTTCGCGTCGCCCTGCATGGTCAGCACGCCGATGAGGGCGATCTCACCCCCGAAGCCCACGGCCTGGATGGACTGCGCGAGCGTACCGAGTCCGCCGACCTCGACCACGTGATCGATGCCGCCACCGGCGAGCTCCGCAGCCCGGGCACCCCACTGCGGTTCCGAGCGGTAGTTGACGGTGGCATCGGCGCCCAGTTGCCTGGCGCGGGTGAGCTTGGCGTCATTCGAGGACGTGGCGATGACGCGCGCGCCGACGGCCTTGGCGACCTTCAGCGCGAGCAGCGAAACACCGCCAGTGCCGATCAACAGCACGCTCTGGCCGCGCTCGAGCGGACGCTGCCCCATCATGAGGGCGTTCCATGCGGTGACTCCGGCACAGGGCAGCGTCGCGGCCTCCTCGAAACTGAGCGACGTCGCGAGCTTCACGACGCCCGTCTCGGGAAGCGTCACATAGTCCGCGAGCGTCCCCCTGGCGGGGGGGCAGCCAAGCGCGTCTCCCTTGTGCGCAGGGGGCGGGCCATCCAGCCAGCCCTGGAAAAACGTCCCGGCCACCCGGTCTCCGGGAACGAGAGTCCGGACTCCGGCGCCCACAGCCTCGACGACTCCGGCGCCGTCGGACAACGGCACGCCGGCCACGGGGATAGCGCGGCCGAAGTAGACGCCGCGGGCAATCGCCTGATCACGGAAGTTGAGGGAAGTCGCCCGCACGCGCACCAACACCTCGCCTGCGGCAGGCTCGGGACGCGGCAGCTCCATGAGCTCGGCCTGATCGATCGAGGTGCACCCCGCCGGCAGCTGCCAGGCGCGCATTCTGGTTGTCGTGCTCATCGGGCCCCCGACCAGGTCCGTAGTCCCGGCGCCGTGCGGTCCTCACCGGCGAGTGCCCGCGCCACCGCCGGCCGCGCGCGCATCCGCTCTCCCCAGGCGACGAGCCGCGGACAGCGCTTGCCGATGTCCATCTCCGGAAACATGCGCGCGACCGCCACGCCGCAATACGCGAAGAAGTTGATGTCAGCGAGCGTGTAGTCGTTGCCCGCGATCCACTCGGTCTCGCCCAGCTGCTTCTCCACCTTGTCGACCGCGTAGCGGATCTTCTCGGTCGCATACGCGAGGTCCTGCTCGCTGAAGCCCGAGCGCGCCGTGCGCCACTTGGTGCGCTGGTCAGGCAGCGGGATGCGCTCCATCAGGCGCTCGAACTCGCCGCTCGCGACGCTGCGCGCAATGATGCCCACCATGCGGTGCCAGCCGTGCATCGATACGTAGTTCATCACCTGCTCGTCGCAGAATTTGTTCCAGTAACGCATGCGCGCCGCGCCCACCGGATCGCGCGGCCGCAGCCGCACGTCGGGAAAGACGTCTTCCAGATACTCGTTGATGACGCTCGTGTGGGTGATGATCGTGCCGTCGTGATCGAGCACCGGTACCTGCCCCTCCGGGTTGATCGCGACGAACCACGGCTCGTGCTGCTCGAACTTGTGCAGGTCGACGTAGATGCTCTGCCACGGCAGCCCCTTCTCGATGAGCGGAATCATCGACTTCAGTGAGTTCGCCAGCGGCTCAGCGTGATAGTACTTGAGTGTCATGAGCGCCTCTGCTGTTGGCTCCCGCTGCTCAGCTGGGCCCCGCCTCAGGTGAGCCCGAGGAGCCGCGCCGCGTTGCCCTTTAAGATTCCCGGCAGCACCTCGGCCTTGAAGCCGACCTGCTGCGCCGCCTCCAGCCACTTGTCGGGACGGATCAGCGGAAAGTCCGAGCCGAACATCATCTTGTGGCGCAGCGGGCCGTTGGCGTACTGGATGATCTGCGGCTGGAAATATTTCGGGCTCCAGCCTGAGAGGTCGAGGTAGACGTTGTCCTTGTGCAGCGCCATCGACAGGCTCTCGTCGACCCACGGCCAGCTCGGGTGCGCGAGCACGATCTTCATGCCGGGAAAATCGACGGCGACGTCATCGATCAGCATCGGCTGCCCCCACTTGAGGCGCACACCACCGCCGCCGGGAAGTCCGGTGCCCATGCCCGAATGGCCGGTATGAAAGATCGCCGGCAGCCTGTGGGCCGCGATCACCTCGTAGAGCGGGTAGGCGCTGCGGTCGGCGGGGTGGATGTCCTGCATGATCGGGTGGAACTTGAAGCCCCGCACCCCGTGCTTCTCGATGAGATCAAGCGCCTCGCGCGCACCCTTCCGACCCTTGCGCGGATCGATCGAGGCGAACGGGATGACGATGTCGGCGTTGTGCGCGGCGAAGTCGGCGATCTCGTAGTTGCTGACGCGCTGCGCGCCGATACTGCTCTCGCAGTCGACCGTGAACAGGCAGAACGCGATCTGCAGCTCGCGATAGAGTGCGATGATCTCGGGGATCTTCGGCCGCTCGCGCGGCGCCTTGAAGTACGCCGACGCCGCATCGTAGAAGCGGCCCATGAGGGGATCCTCGGGATCGTGACAGGAGACATCCGCGTGTACGTGCACGTCGATCGCGCGGACTCTGGCGAGATCAATCATGCCGCGCGCTCAGGCCAGCATCCCGGGCACGGCCTTCCTCGCCTGCTCGATCTCCGCCGCCCGGTCGCGCTTGATCGGCACGTCGCGCCCCGCCTGCACGGCGGGCCGCGCACCGACCAGCGCCAGCCAGCGCTGCAGGCTTTTGAACTCGTCAACACTGACACCCGACCAGTCGTGGCCCGAGACCCACGGCCACAGCGCCATGTCGGCAATGGAATAGTCGCCGGCGATGTACTCGTGGCCGGCGAGCTGCCGGTCGAGCACGCCGAACAGGCGCGTGACCTCGCGCTGGTAGCGGTCGATGGCCGGCTGGATCTTCTCCGGGAAGTAGCGGAAGAAAACGTTCGCCTGCCCCATCATGGGACCGATCCCCGCCATCTGGAACATGAGCCACTGCAACACCCGGCTGCGCCCCTGTGCGTCTGCGGGCAGGAACCTGCCGGTTCTTTCCGCAAGATGAATCAGGATGGCGCCGGACTCGAATATCACGAAGCCATCATCGTCGAGGGTGGGAATGCGGCCGTTGGGATTGAGCTGCACGTACCAGTCGGCCTTCTGCTCGTTGCTGGCGAAATCGATCACCCGCACCTCGTAGGGCAGGCGCATCTCCTCGAGCGCAATCGAGACCTTCCAGCCGTTCGGCGTCGCCGCCGTGTAGAGTTTGATGCCCATTGCTCGCCTCTTTATCAGCCCCAGCGGTTGATCTCGGGACCCACGCTCCAGCTCGCGGCCGGCTCCGCGGTGCGGGCGAGTGCCAGCGCCTGCGCCACGGCCGGGTGCCCCCTGACACGCGCCAGCCACGCCGCCGTGCGGGGCCGCGCGGCGAATGCCGCGGGCACGAGCGGCGCCATGCCGGCAAGCCAGGCGTAGCTTTCGAGATCGGCGATCGAGAACGCGCCCATCAGCCACTCGCGCTCCGCCAGGCGCTCCTCGATTCCCGCCACAACCTGTTGGATCTTGCTGCGGCTGTCGTCGAGCTGCTCCGCGGAGAATTGTCCCGAAGTGATCTGCTGCCAGCGCGCCCGCAGGTCTGCGCTCGCCATCCTCTCGAGAACGCCCTCGTCCAGGTGCGGCGGGTGCGCGTGGCAGCCGAGCAGGGCGGCGGCCGGTGCGGTGCGCTCGATCAGCTGCCGGCACCAGCGCATGGTTTCCCAGCGCGCGTAAGGGTCGGCGGGACGGAGTGCGGCGCCCTGACCGACATCGTCGAGATAACACGCGATGAACACCGAGTCGGTCATTGCCTCGCCGTCGGCGACCAGCACCGGACCCTCGCCTTCGATGCTCATCGCCACGAGCGGCTCGTGCGCGCACGGCAGGGTGTGCCGGCGACCGCCCGCGAGGTCGAGGTACTCGAGTTGCGCCGGCAGCCGCTTGGCGAACAGCGCCGCGAGCACGGTGAGCGACGGGCCGTTGGGCTCGCCGTGATACAGCATCAGGCTCATGCGAGCTGTCCCGCGCCGATGTGCGGCTGCTCGAGGATGGCGACGCGTTTCACCAGGCTGGTTCTTCCCAGCGCCCAACAGGCCTTGGTCGCCGGACGCGCGTAGACCGCGCGCAGCCAGCGCAGGATGTTGGGCGTCAGCTCGTCATTGGACAGTATCGGCTGCGCCAGCGGCAGCGCGTAGGCGAGATTGAACCCGTTGATGTCGGCGAGGCTGTACGCATTGCTCGCGAGCCATGGCCGCCTTGCCAGTTCCTGCTCGAGCATGGCTATGCCGAGCGCCACGCGGCGCTGCGACTCCGCCATCTCCTCGGCGCTGAATTTGCCGCTGATGGCCTTGCGCCAGGCGATGCGGCGTTCCGGCAACGGGATCCTCTCGACCGCCGCCTGCAGCTCCGCGGGATCGCGGCTGCGCACCGCCGGTCCCACGAACACGCTCCAGCCGATCATCGAGAAACTCGGACCGAGCCACTGGTCCAGAAACTTCATCCACCAGCGGATGCGCCAGCGGTCGCGCGGATCGTCCGGCATGAGCTGCGGACCTGCGAATGCCTCTTCGACATACTCCATGATCGCGGTCGACTCGGTGAGCACGCGCTGCCCGTGCACCATCGCCGGGATCGTCCCCTGCGGATTGATGGCGAGGTAGTCGGGTTGGTGCTGATCGAAACTGAGCAGATCCAGGTAATGGCTGTTGAATGCCACACCCTTCTCCATGAGCGCCAGCATGGGCTTGCCGGAATTGGCGTTCGGCTCCCAGTGGTACAAGGTGATCCTGTGCATCCCGCCGCTCTTCCCCGTTTGTAAGTGTTGCATACCATTGGAGCGGCGGCGGGTCAAGCCGTACCTCGGGTCTGCCCCCTCTCAATCAAAAGCCAGGCCGACGTAATTCTCCGCCAGCGACCGGGACGCCGCGGCGGAGCGGGCCAGGTACTCCAACTCCGCCGACTGCAGTCGCCGCCCGAACGGATCGGCGTCAAACCGGTGCAGGAGCCGCGTGAACCACCAGGAGAAGCGCGTGGCCTTCCATATCCGGCTGAGCGCCCGTGCGGAATATTCATTGAGCAGCGTCTCGCGGCGCGTGCGATAGAACTCGATCAGGCCCCGCGACAGCAGGCCGACGTCGGCCGCGGCGAGATTGAGGCCCTTCGCCCCGGTGGGCGGCACGATGTGTGCCGCATCCCCCGCCAGGAATAACTGCCCGAACCGCATCGGCTCGGTCACCCAGCTCCTGAGCGGCACGATGCTCTTCTCCAGCGATACGCCAGTCGTCAACCGCGCGCCGTGCTCTTCCGGCAGCCGCGCCCGCAGCTCATCCCAGAAACGGCTGTCGGGCCATTCTTCGACCCTGTCCGCGAGCGGGCACTGCAGGTAGTAGCGGCTGCGGCTATGGGATCGCATGCTGCAGAGCGCAAAACCGCGCTCGTGGTTGGCGTACACGAGTTCCTCGTGCAGCGGCGGCACATCGGCGAGTAGCCCCAACCAGCCGAAGGGGTAAGCGCGCTCGAACTGCGACAGTCTGTCCGGCGCCACGCTCGCGCGGCAGACGCCGTGGAAGCCGTCGCAGCCGACGATGAAATCGCAGCGCAGCCGGTGGCGCGCGCCGGCATGCAGGTACGTCACCCGCGGTGCTCGCGTGTCGAAGTCGTGCAGGGTCACGTCGCGCACCTGCCAGAGCACGCCCGCGGATTCTGCCGCGCGGGCGTCCGCGAGATCCCTCTGCAGCTCGTTCTGCCCGTACACCAGCATGCTTCTGCCGGTGAGGCCCTTGAGGTCGATCCGGTGACGGCCGTTGGCGAAGGCGACATCAAAACCGTCGTGGACGATTCCTTCGCGCAGCATCCGTGCGCCAACGCCGGCCTCCTGGAGCAGCTCCACGGTGGTCCATTCGAGCAGCCCGGCGCGCACGCGCGCCTGCACGTGAGCGCGCGACTGGCTCTCGAGCACGACCGCATCGACGCCGCCGCGGGTCAGCAGCTGCGCCAGCAGCAGCCCCGCGGGTCCCGCGCCGACGATGGCAACCTGGGTCGAGTGCATCTCATACCCCTGGCGCGGCGCGCTGGCTGTGCGCGGAGGATGGCGCCGCCCGGGCATGGCGCCGCAGTGCTTCGATGAGCTGCGTCTGCACCGCCGTGGGTTGCCAGTCGCGGCGCACCGTCAGTCCGATCGGTCGTGTCACCGCGCCCAGCGGATGCAGCAGGGCAACCAGCTGTCCGGTGGCGAGCTCGTGGTGGATCTGGTGCGCGGACAAGAGCATGACGCGCTCGCTCGCGAGCAGCAGCGAGCGCGCCGCCACCAGCGAGTTGCATTCTATCGGCGCCACCGCGCGTGGCGTGTCCAGGCGCTCGATGAGCGCCTCGAAATGCCGGCGCAGCGGCGAATCGCGCCGCGGCGCAATCCAGGGAAAGGCCGCCAGCGCCGCCAGGCTGGGCGCCGCGCCGCCGGCCAACGGATGCTGAGCCCCGACGACGAGCGCCAGCGGGTCGTCAAACAGATGCTCCTGCACGATGTCCTCATGCGGGACCGGTTCGCGCAGGGCGCCGATCAGCACGTCCGCGCTGCCGCGGCGCAGTGCAGTCAGCATGGTGTCATAGGGACCGTCGAGGATGGTGATGCCGTGCTCGGGTCGCAGCGCGGAGAATTCGACGACCGCCCGCGCGACCAGCACGCTGCGTGCGAGGGGCATCGCTCCGATGGTCGTCGAGCCGCTGCCGCTCCCGGCGCTGGCTGCGACCTCGGCGCGCGCCTGTGCAATCTCGGCAAACGCCAGCCGGGCGCGCAGCGCCAGCTT
>Ga0123355_10012440_pt1 | contig 13176 bp, 6 predicted proteins | sample TergutEmb28metaG_3_FD_89872 | JGI IMG/M metagenome (GOLD analysis project Ga0123355, IMG submission 89872) | Embiratermes neotenicus P1 segment gut microbial communities from Petit-Saut dam, French Guiana - Emb289 P1 | ecosystem: Host-associated > Arthropoda: Insects > Digestive system > Gut ... | reverse complement strand
CTATAATGAGATCACGTACTGCACAGAACCTACATACAGCTACATAACTATAATGAGATCACGTACTGCACAGAACCTACATACAGCTACATAACTATAATGAGATCACGTACTGCACAGAACTTACATACAGCTACATAACTATAAATCAATGACAATACACACATTTCACCAAAGAACATCACCTCACTTCACTTCAATTCACTTCGCTACACTTCACTCCTTATTTTTCACGTCACTGCACCTTTGAAAGTTTCGTCACCACGCTTCAAAACCCCTGCACTTCTCCTCACTTATAACTACTTTTCTAACTCTCTTTCTAAATATACGTAATTTACAGGGGAAAATCTTCAGTGCCTCTGCAGACAGATGCTAAAGAAGGGCTCTGCTTCATGCAGATATTTAATTTGTTGGTTGGTTATTTAGTTAGTTGGTTAATTAGTTAGTTAGTTAGCTAGCTGGTTAGTAGTCAAACATAAACTGTAATTACAAGGACAAAGGTGAAATAAAGTGCCTCACAACCAAATAGACACTAAGAATAAAAATGGAGAAACTTTTAAATAGAATAAAGGCAAAGAGAAAAGAAAAGAAAATGTGGGAAGAAAGTAGCAAGTATGCGGATATTAATGTATCCTTTTTGTATGGTTTTGGCCACATATTGACATTAGAAGTGAAAAATATGAATACATCTGATTCCCTCATTTAGGTACCAGTGAAACCGGAACAAGGCTACCAAATGGTCGTAACATCAGTAAGTTGGAGACTGAGACTCCCCCTTTGCCGTATAATACAAATAACAAGGTTATATCCGAAGTCTGTAGCAGACAGGGAGCCAGGATCATCGGCGGTGCGGCGGCAAGACAGGGAGACTTCCCCTACCAGGTGAAATATTCAGAACCAAGAAGTGTAATAGTTATTGCAGATACACAGTTCATTCAGCACAGCGAACAGTACACATACCATACCTATTAAATGTTGCCACACCACCGCATAACACGTAAAGAAGTAGTATTTTTTACCGAATTTTAACCTAAATATAACTTTAGCTAAGCTCTAAAGAAGGCTCCCAGATGATGGTCGTAGACCGAAACATGTAGGAGCAAGCCAAAGTGGTTTTTAATGTAAATTTAAAACTTTGCCAAGTTTAATAAAGAGTGCATTTGTTGGTGAATGAACTTTATAGAAATCAAAACGCACGGTACAATGATTAAAAAAATAGTTATTGTAGATTCAAAACCGCTAACGAGAATTGAATCTCGGCCAAAGTAAATTTAAATCAACATGTCCAAAATAAACTAATGTCTTGTCATTCAGGAATAAGTTTCCTTCAGTAAGAATTATCATAAAATTCCCTACATTGTTGGCCGCCTGCTTCCCTGCGTTGTGAATATTTTGCTTCTGTATTGTTAATGTGTCCATTTTAATATGCAATGGCAAGCTTTTACGTTTGTATCATAAGTAGAGTGTGCATCATTATAAGGACTGTGCAATATAGCATATTCACTCTTAACATAAACACCAAATAGACCTACCTGAAAACGGTATTTAGAACTTGATTTTTTTGAAGAAAGACTGAAACGTAGAAGTTGGGTTACAACAGTTACAATAACAGCTAATTTAAATAATCTTATACTCTATTTTAACCACAAACAGATGTTAAGAATTGTGATATTTAATCTTCATAACAATGATTTCAAACATATATATAGAATATCTACCACTTACTTTGACGCATAAGCTGCATATGATATAAAACGTACGAGCTCCCTGAAGATGGCCAACAGCTAAGACTGAAACATGTTGGAGCATTAATTAACAAATTAAAAGCGTTGTGCAAAAAGTGGGTACTAAATTTTATGTGTATAACTGTACAGTAGATCACGTGAACTATTCTGTGGATCGTATCAACTCTGCAGTATTTAGTAGGTATGGAGTCCAAGCTGACAACGTTATGCCGATTTGAGAAATGCTAAGTTGTGTAGCAACAAATAGCGTATGGCTAGATGACTAAATGACAGGACGGGGGAAATTGACGTAATAGGAAACAAAATGCCTGGGTTGGGGGGAAGGACTTAAAGTAGTGACGAAAAGCAGTCTTGTAGCAACGGCTTTGATACCCTGGAACTACAGTAAGAAAAAAAAATCTACAAAACTCGTTAAGCGACACTCAACGGCCAGGCAAATATCTGGTCGCTGGGAAACAAATCCCACCATTGCAACCAATCGAGTGCGGGTGAAGACATCCGACTTAAGGGTCATTGGGAAGGGTGTGTAGGCGGCCCTCGAAGACTTAAGTCCAGTTCCTGGCCATATTAAGATATTAGTAATAAAGCAATTCTAATCTAACCTACAGGATAACGTACTGTGCTGACAAGAATAAGACAGGCGTGAATTCCTACCTTATTTACAGAAAAGGTGTTATTAGGCCTACTCGTAACCAAATTACGTAAATTTAATATTTTCATTTCCAGGATATATAAAAATATGTGAGACAGTTTCGTATATTTGGTATGTAGCGTAGTTTGTTAATCTGTCTTATTAGCTACAAACAGTTTTTCTTTCAATCAATACAACAAATAGAATTTTCGTTGATAACACAGAACCACATTCTTTATACAATTACATAGGAAACCATTCGTATAATTATACGTACGGCTATTTGTGCAATAGGCCGATTCCGGGACCGCGCGGTTTAAAACGAGGTTCGGTGGCAGTTCGCTTGCTAGATTGGGTTCGAATCCCACCGGTGTCATCGATGTCTGTCTCTTTTGAATGTCGTGTGGCGTCAGGTCGAGGACTCTGCGACAGGCTAACGACTCGTCCAGAGTAGTCATACCGAGTGTGTTATGTCTAAATGAGTGTGATGGCGAAGCCTCAAAAATGAGGAGGTACTGGCCCATTAGGTGCTGTCGCGCCGTGAAAATTAATCGGTGCAAGAGTCTAATAATGCATGTTACAATTGAACCGATAAGGTATGATGATAATGATGCTTTTTGTGCAACAATGTTTATCTTTCTAGGTATCAATTCGTCGAAGCGGGTGGTCACCAGGGCACGTCTGCGGTGGATCTATAATCGACGATCAGCACATCCTGACGGCTGCTCATTGTGTTTACGGGTGAGGAATTATAAATTAACGTGCACATTGTAGATCAGGATTATGTGATATATATATTATATTAGTACCGTCAATACACAACATATATAAAGACTAGATGTTTCATTACAACTGGGTTACACTTGGCGACATGTTTCGGCCGTTAAACGGCCATCCTCAGGCCAACTTAGAAAAATGTTGTTAAGGTACAGTCAAAATTGTTATTCAATGCGATCCCATTGTTTACATTAAAACTTGATAATTATGGAATTCTTAGTCGCCAAGTGTAACCCAATTATAATTAAACATCTGGTCTTTATATATGCTGTGTATTGACGGTACTAATGTAATATATATTTGATGATACACAACGGAATGACCCCCTTCAAATTTGGAGCCAGGATTATGTGAACTATGTGTCGGCGTCCCTTTGTTGAATTCTTCGAGTATACACAGAATGGCGGAATTAACTCCGACATAGCCTGTAATGCTTTAGGTGTGATTTGAAAAAATGTGTGGCCAAGAACGCTGGTCCAAGGGGTAACCGGTTCAGACTTGTCTTTGAGAGGTACCCATTTCAAATATCGTTCCGTACACTGAACACACGAAGGTTTTTCGCGTGTTTCTTCGTATCGTCCAGAAATGACCCAACATTTGTTTACTATCACTCAATGGCCGATTTTTTTCCACATTCTTTATTACTCAATATTTACTTTATTCATCGTTATAAAATTACTGAGACAGTCGTTATAAAAACCATAAAATCAAGAAGAATGGGATAAGCAGGGCATGTAGCATGCATCGTGGAGAGGAGAGGTGAATATATGGCTTTGGTGAGGAAAACTGGGAGAAAGAAACCAACTGGAAGACCTAGGCGTAGATGGGAGGATAATATTGAAATATATCTTCAAGAAGCGGGATGTAGGTATAAACTGGAATGATCTGACGAAGGACAGGACCAGGCGGCGGACTAGTGTTAATGCGGTAATGAACCTCCGGTTTTCTTAAAGTGAGGAGAATTTCTTCACTAGCAGTTGCATATTCAGGAAGGACTCTGCTCCACAAGGCTAGTTGGTTGGTTGGTTGGTATGTTAGTTAGTTGGTTAGTTGGTTGGTTAGTTGGTTGGTTGGTTAGTTAATTAGTTAGTTAAATTACAAATGAGTAAACACAAGAAACAATTCAGAAACACTTGCGGCATTTTCATTATCTCTCAGCACGTAAGAATTCCACTTTAGAATGACAGAATTAGTTTGTACAAGTGTCACTAGAATGCGCCGCTAGGACTGACTGCATCACAACAAAGTAACCCGTGTGCTGAAGGCAGCCACGACAAGTTTGTGTGTGGGAGGTGCAGAGTTAACACTGCCCACAGTTTAGAAGGCTATCAAATTAAATGCTTTGGTCTACAATTACGCCATGGCGGACAGAGGCTGTAATTTTACATGTTCTCTTTTGAGTGTGTGAAACATAATCCTTTACTACGCGAAATGTTGATTTTGGCAGCGTTCCTTGTAGCGAAAAGACCAAAAGTTCATACACAGTTTGGTTGGAATCCTAAGAGATGTTAGTGTACCTGGAACCTTTTTCAGGACAGGGGGATAAATTTGTTCTCAGATTTGTGGATGCAGGACGCGATTATCGCCGGAAGATGCGTTATCCAGGCAGCACGCGCATTCTAGTGGTCAAAGACAGAACTACACACTACCAGTTTCCTTTGCTCCTCATCAATGTATTGCGTGTTTCCGTTTACGGCTCCATACACAGTGAATTTTGATTTAAGCTCTGTAATCTCTATCTCTCTCCAGTATTTATGTGCGGCATTTCAAGTTCTCTACATCAATAAGGAAAGTTTATTCAAATAATAACATATCTATATACTAATATATACACGTATGATGTGAAGTACGTGATTGGTTGGCCGGTCTGGTACTGTACTTAAATCTCAAGTTAAAAAGTCGGCGTACAAATGTCGTACCAAGATGTTACTTTCCTAACAGGTCTATAAAAGTCCTGAACTTATCAAATATTTCAATTTTTCTGAGAAAAAAAAATTTTTTTAGAAAAGAGGTGCGAGTGTTTTTGACATGCCAGTTGAATTTTGAAAACATTTAGATCATGATGTGGACTGTTTATAATTTAACATCGTAAGGAGTAGTAAATGGCGATTTATTGTTGTTGGAAAGTAATTAATCAGCTGAACTGATTAAATTTTAAAAATACATTTGCATGTAGAACCTAGCTTTCTAATTCAAGGTAATGAAATATTTCATGAAGGAATTATTTCCGTGCAAATCTTTCATTAAAAGAAAATTTTGTCGAAGTTAACGTAAATAAATATTATTCATTTCATTGCTTATTACATATATTGTTCAGAGTTCGGATAATCTGAATAATAGATGTAAAGTCTCTCTAAATGACTGTGAAGGGAATGACACTTACAGACGAATAGACACTGATGGGATTCATAATGTTAAAATCAGCAGTAGTTAATCTTAATTTTAAAAAATAACAGAATTTTAAAAAGTTAAACCACGGAAGCAGTGTTTAGAATGCTTATGATTTTGGATACACTCGTACTATTTCAAATCTCTGGTTGAACATCATCAATATTTATAAGTATTTTATCACTTTTATTAATTCTGTCGTCATATAATAATCTCCAGCGATGAGATTTTAACATATATTCGCTTTTTTCTGCTTCATCTCTCATAAATCGTGTTATCACTCAATGCTACAAAAGTTAGAGAAGCATGTAAATTTGGCTAAGTTCTCAGACAACATGATGTGATGACATAATGAATACACAGACCTAGAGGTTGTTAGTGTTCTCAATCACAGAACTGATAGAATTGAGTAATTATCTCAATATTCACTTCGCTTTGATTCTAAAATTCGTTCCTGCGGTACCTGTCCTACAGAACACTGGTTATCAGAGTTTGCTCAGCGGATCCCAAGGGATCTGCGACCAGTTCGCAGAAAATCCGAAATACATACCTGTAACGACTACTTTGAATTTTACTTAATTTCTAAATTTAGGAAATAAAGTTTTGTGAAATATAAACGATGAACTTTCTAATTGGCCGTATGTGTATTTCGTAAGACTACTGGAATACCTGATCATGAAACTCCCTATACCCACAAAGCGAGGAGCGATCTTTTTAATTAAGGTAAAATTATGCAGTTAATTGTTACATATGCTACAGATATGTATTAATGTCTACCTAAAATCAGTGTTTAGATAAAAAATTTTAATTTTTAACATCTGTCGTCCAGACACTGTAGTTGCATAAGCAAGGGTGTGAGGATCCGTGAATATTTTTCGAAGACAAACGGGAACAGAAAGCAAGAAAGTATGGGAAACTCTGGCATAGAAGAATAAGTAAACAGGCAACACATCAGGCAATTCTCTTCAAGATAAATATAATGCCAGAAATTAATTCCCGACCGTCCTGTCTGCATTCACTCACTGCATTAACCGGACTATCCGAACTCATTTGCGTAAGATCCACACAGCTGGCAACAAAACACAATGGAATAAATATAAATGAAAAGATTTAGGGACTACTACTGACGATGTGGTGCTTAACCTTTTAAAAGCCGAGTTAAATCCCATCTGCCATCTGCTGGCATTATTAGGAGCTCACCATATTCTCCACGTTAGCATGATAAGGGTTAACTTCGTGAATTATTGTTTTAAAGCAGTTTACTCGTACTTTTCCACAAAAGGAATATTATTAGGCAGTTATTGCAACAATTTATAATTCCAGGTCTTGCTGTTCAACGAGCTGGTTTCTTCTAAAGTAATTCCGTGTTTAGGCGCGTTCGGAAAATTGCGAGAAGCAACTTCTAGCTTCGTCATCTCTCTCAGTCCTTCCGCCCGTCTGCCTGTTTATCTCTCCACGTCTCTGTCCCAATGGAAAAGCTCGCTTCTCACTGGACAGATATTCATGAAACTTGACATTGAACACTTTTCTAAACTCTGTCTATAAATGTCAATTTTCATTAAAATAGAACTAGAAAAACGAGCATATTACATAAACACCAATATAAGTTTATTACGGTACGTCACTCAGGTCTTCTTAGAATGAGAAATATTTCATACGAAAGTTTTCAAGGAATTCAAAACAAAAATGTTATATTCAATAACTGCTAACAAATTTCCTGCCTTATAATAACATAAACTATACAAATGTGGCACAGACGGACAGACCACAGGTGAAAATATAATACGGCGAATGCGCTATACATGCTGGGTAACTAAAGCTGAAAACATATTCAGCATATGTAATACTTGTGGCTCCCCCACAGCAACAATAGTCACACGAACGCGCCTCAGTATTAAGTTACACGTGCATTAGAGTACGTTTGAAACGTGATGGCACACGCACAGAAACCAGATTTGGTTTTGCAGCGAAACGGATGAGTCCATTTAAATCGGCGGGGTGGGGGGTCAGTTCAGTCGACTACTGGAAGCCGAGGTGTGCGCATCAGCGACAGTAATGGCAGTAATGCTGGATACACCATGTTCTGAGGTAGAGTGCAAGACTACTAGCTACCCACTCCACTCGCATGTTTCCCCTTCACTTCCCCTACCGTGCGTCACCGTGTGCCATCAGGTTTCAACTGAGCTCTACATTTCTCGTATATTTCAAATCCACGTCTTCAGCATAGCACAATACAAGATCTGCGCTCTTCGGGTACATACATTACGCAGTGAATGGTGGTAGTTCCTTACCGACGACGTTTCGGTACAACCTGTCGTTCTTATTTTGAAGAGTGAAGAGATTACTCTTTGCTCTTGAAGATGGGACAGACAGGTTGTCCCGAAACGTCGGTAAAGATTCACCACCATACGCTGCGTAATGTCGCAGAAGATCTCAGATCTAATATACTTGGCGGCGGAAGTGTGAAATCACGCACAGCGCAGTATAAGTTCAAGGGTCAACAGCACCTTTAAAAAACATGAATTGTTATGTTTCACTTCACTGTAAAATTAAATCTCCTCTTTTTTCAAAACAGTAGCTCTGTGTTTCGGTTTAATTGTGAGAACGAGCGTCGGTCATTTTCGTAAAGTTTCTAACGACGAAAACTTTGGTTTCTCTACGAAAGGCGGAGATTTTTCTTAATTCTCCTCATACTGAATTTCATGCATCAAAATTAATCATACTTTTTTAGAATGCATAGAAGAAATACAGCATTTTGTATCCAGCTGGTTTCTGTCTGTTTCCAGTAAGGGCCCTGGCGACTTTAGCATCGTGGCTGGTGATGTGATGTTGGACCGCTCCAGCTGCACCAGCGTCCGGCGCTCAGTTAGCGCAATATTCATGCATAAGGAGTACAACACTAATACTTTTGAAAATGACATCGCTCTCATACGGGTACGTCACTGCAATCTGCCCTCCTTTGGAGTCCGACAGTTGCTAAGCTCTTCAACTAATTTTTCTCCTCTGTATGGTTTGTAGTTTACAGTGTTGACAAGAACCTGCCACTGGAAACTGTTTTGAAACAAATGAAAACAACCTTTGACCTCATAACCCGCTTATGAACGTAGTATTCAGGGCGAATTTAATACTGTCCATTTGCAACTACGTATTACAAGTGGTCTTTAACCCGCCGGTTTCCCGAACAAATTCACGTTGGTACTTTCCCCCATGTAGGTTACATTCTCATAACTTTCACCTTACTTAACACCAAAAGACTTGTAATGTAATAAAGTCTGAAGTACTGCATTGCGTACTGAATACACTACAACTGACTATTTCAGAGACAGGAAAAATTACAACTATATATATATATATATATTTACATTCCAAATGTCTATTTCAAGATTTAGGTGGGTAATTATAAATGCTATACGCAAGGGTCTCTAAACGTAACTTCTATCATGACAAAGTGAGACAAAAGGGGTGGAATTAACTAAAACTTGATATATCGACGTAAGCGGATATTTTTCTCGTATCACTGTATAAGCTTACGGAAACATCAGATGTGGATCTAATTTTTCAATTATTAAATTGCTTGAGTGGATAAATTTTCTCGTTCCATGTACTATTCGCAGCCGCAGCCTTGTATCTATTACTGCTGTTTTCTTCTGAACAGATCAGCAAACCATTTCCTACAGACAATAAAAATATTATGGCCATCAATCTGAGAAACATGACACTTAATGAAGGCACTGCTTGTAACGTGACAGGATGGGGCAAGACAAGTACCGTGAGTAGCTGAATACACTCATACCTATAAAACTGTAATCTGTGAGTATTTTAGCTGAGTAGACGTAGGTTACTGAAGCTGTAGTAAGACGTCCAGCAGTTAACAAGTTAGGATATGTCAGCGGAGAGGAAGGCTCTGGGGACCATAAATGTTCTAATTGTGAAAACTTCCGAGGAAAACGAAGAGGATTTTACACACACTGTAAGTTTCGCCGTGTCCTAGTAACAGAGACTGAGAGAAATGTGGAAAAAAGAGGGTGATGTCTTTGAGATATTATACCAGCTTCAGTCTCGACGGTCCTAGGAAGAAAAAAAATTCAGGATTGTTATTGTCCATCCAAAATTCGAAACGGGTACCACACAGATTAAAGTCGAAAGGGCTATATAATTAACAACACATTATTATTATTATTATTATTATTACTATTATTATTATTATTATTATTATTATTATTATTATTATTGCATATATAGCCTTCCTTGTGGTAGTCTTTCAAGGGATTTTCCAAACAAAATTATTTCTGTGTTTTCTACCTGTCTAGCTACATGCCTTCACAATCATCCTCTACTTGTTAACTAAAACGCACGAATTCATATTCAGTGTGTAGCACATGGCAGGATATTTCTCTGAAAATTTTAAGTTTAAGGAGTCAATAACTAGGAAATATTGTCTGTCCTGAAAGGAAGTGCCGTGTACTTCGGTAACCAGTTAAAGTTCTGCTTCTGAGAGGGAAACGAAGATGATGTCTGTCTTCCTTATGGGCATGTCACACGGGGATATATAAATTAAAAGTTAATCATAAATATTCTAAAGACTTGTGTTTTCTCTGAATAAGAAGATTTCAGGTAACAGGAGACACCAATATTCAGCTTGCTTTCAGTTGTTCTGCGTTCAAAAGGAATGTTTAACTTTGAGCTGGTTTTATAATAGACCCCTTTGTCATTCATTTTTCTTTTAAATTCCTCTGCCACTTAAGGCGCCAAAATTGCCTGGAGTATTTAAACTGTTTCTCATATTTTTAATGTGTAAATAATCTTTCTTCTCATCATTTCCTAAGTTTAGAGAAGGGATTTCTTTTCCTTTGAAATTATAGAGTTTATTCCAAAAGAAACACAAAAGCCTATGTATGTATGTGTTTTAGATATGTTACAAAGAAATCCAAAAAGGGACCGGCATAGACAGGCAGCCATATTAAAAGGGAAGAGTACCACCATTCGTTAGCAGAGGCTGTAGTAAAGCAATTGACAATGAATGATAGTAGCTTAACTGATCCAGCATTCTTCCCTTCTGAGTTTAGAGCAACCCCGCGTTGCCAAACAACCTGCAGTATGTGGAAGTTCCAATCATACCAGCTGACAAATGCAGTGATAGTAACGATTACAACATCGGCGATGGTATGGTGTGTGCAGGATGCAGTGAAGGAGGCAGAGACGCTTGCCAGGTAAGTAACACCAAGCACGGACCGCCGGGCTTTAATTTAAGTCTCTTTTACAATTAAATTAAAAAGGTGATTAAAATGTAATAAACATGAAACTTAGTTTTCGTTTTCCCGGAAAGGGCAGGAGTAATTACCGTGAAATTCGTGGACTATGTATTGCCATTGGCGGGATGATTAGAAAATGATATACTGGAAGGTTTTCGAAAGGAAGCAGTTGTGGGGTAATCAAGTTACGATCCATTCATTTGCTATAAGGGCTGAGGAAAGTCATCAAAACCATCTGTAACAAAAGTTGTTTGCCTCGGGAGAGTTCCGAGCTGGTAAACAAAGGGCTAAGCCAATCCTATCTGTTACTACAAAATATGACGTAAATTAACAACGTTACTTTCAAAATACTTGCCATTAAAAAGTTTGCAATTTTATGGGAGGAATTAAGACATAAATTCCCGCAAGACATACAACTGATAAGTAGTAAACTTGTATTCTATTTCCCAATAAATGTTTTTGCTGTATGCCTCCTTCTGGATTTCACACCATTTCAGCGACAAAACCCACTTTTCACCTTATAACACACTTGACAGATCTGTGTTGGAAAACACTGAAATGTGAGAGACAGATGTGTAATTTCGTACTGTGATAGAAATAAGAGGTGAAAAACAAGGCAGGCATTGTACCTGAAACATAACATTGAGGCCCGTTCTTGCAACAATTGTTGGAGTGGAAAAGTTATAATTGTTACATATTTTAAGAGTGCGCTTGTAGCTTTAGCTATCCAGCATGCAATGCGCATGCGCCATCTGGTTATCTGCGGCCTGCCCGGATCCAGAGTATTTTTACACATTATCGCATAAAGAGCAGGATTTGAAAAATACTGAACGTGAAACGCGTGTTTTAATTTTCTATACTTTGAAGCATTTCTCATTCTAAGAAGAAGTAAGCAAGATATTATCATAAGTGTGTACTGGCCTTCATGTAAAGTACCCGTCATTCTCGTCAGATTGTAATGAGACTTGAACTTTCCCGATAGATTTTTGAAAAACACTGTAAAGAAAACTGAAGAATAAAAACCAACTAGAAGCTACTTATTATTTTATTGTACTTCTTATAGGCTGAACATGTTTCGGGCACTACTATGCTCATCATCAGGAGCTCGCGACTATAATGCTCATTACCACATTGGTCGTTTCGTTCTTCGTTTGTTGTAGATTGGAGGTTAGGTGCGGTTAGGCTGGAGTAGTTTTCGGGTTGCAGGCTAAAGCACGTGCGCTGCACGGCAACATCCGCACCACACACACGACCTACGCAGCGGCTCTCACGACCACCACCCATCCAAAAACTCGGTGCAGAAAACCATATGCTGCAACTCAACATCCAATGCTCCTGATGATGGGCGTATGTGTCCGAAACATGTCAAGCTAAGAATACATTAATAAAATTACCTTGTTGCATCAAGTTGGCATTTCAAGTTATTTCGTGAGGAAGATGCACTGTCAAACAATCCTCAGATTTCAAAGAATTGTTGAAACTGAATTTGTCTGATTTTCTTGAGGGCATTTTATTAACTCATGTATTATTTTAGAACTTTGGAACGTTACAACGCTCAACGGTTGTGCCCGTTTTTCTGGACACAGTGGCACTGTGTCAGGTTTCCTACCGACTACTTCGGATATATCCTGTCAGTTTCTAGTGCTATCTATACTACATTGCTCATCTTTCATCGACGTTGTAACGTACGCAATTAAGAACGTCGTCAAATAAGAAGATTAAAAAAGTATTTGATCTTTTTAGGGTGATTCCGGTGGCCCTCTGCAGTGCGAAGGATACCTGGTCGGTATCGTGTCCTGGGGACGTGGATGTGCGTTGGCAGGTTACCCTGGCGTCTACACTAATGTCGGCTTTTACGAAGAGTGGATCAGCGAAACAAAGAGTGGTTAGAGTTCTGCAGATTAATTGCACGGTTTTATCTTCAATATTGTATACTTCTTATCCGTGCTGATAGCGACCATGCCCACAAATTGAGTTCTTAATTCCACTTCTAGGGAAGTGTATCTGAACTGCCGAGATTTCGAAACACATCGGTCTGGAGAGACAAGTTAAACAGAGATGGTTTTGTACAATATTTTGTAAGGCTGTGAAATGTGACATCTTATTTTGAATGCAAATATTCTGTGGAGTGGCTACGTGAAAACTCAGGGAGTTGGAAGACCTAAGTTCTGGCAAATCTAAGAGGAATAAATACATGCCTCATTTTATGTTTATGGGACCGTGCACCATCTTTATAGTTGAGTAAAGAGAGACCAACTTTATGCCACTTATTTTATTATATATTCAATACTCATTCAATGCTCAACATGTTTCGGCCGTTAATACGACCATCTTCAGGAGTCTGCGACTAACTGGTTGTTATTTCATGGATGGTATCTGGTTT
>Ga0123355_10012439_pt1 | contig 13176 bp, 11 predicted proteins | sample TergutEmb28metaG_3_FD_89872 | JGI IMG/M metagenome (GOLD analysis project Ga0123355, IMG submission 89872) | Embiratermes neotenicus P1 segment gut microbial communities from Petit-Saut dam, French Guiana - Emb289 P1 | ecosystem: Host-associated > Arthropoda: Insects > Digestive system > Gut ... | reverse complement strand
TCCGCATCACATCGATGATGCGCTCGTAGATCCTCACCAGATCCCGGCCCGGCAGCGGCCCCCGATTCGCCTGCTGCACATTGTCAAACACCGTCCGCTCGCGGTCCGGCTGATAAATCGGCATCGAAGTTTCGCGCTTTGACTTCCCAATCTCGACCACGGCATGCACCCGCTCGCTCAGCAGAGCGACCAGTTCCCGGTCGACCTCATCAATTTTTCTGCGCCAGTCTTCGATATCCATGGAATCAGCCGTCAGCTCTCAGCAAAAACCATCCGGATTCCCGCCTGAAGTCTCGTGGCTTGGGCGAGACCTCGGGACTCGATTGCCGCGCATCACCGGATCGAAGTCGCGGCTTCCCCTCTGCCTGCCGTCAGACTCCGCACAAACTCCCCCACCGCAGCCGCTTCGCCCCCGCGATGCCTCTCAATCGTCTCCACAATCGCGCTGCCGACAACCACTGCATCAGCAAACTCTCCAACTTCGGCAAACTGCTCGGGAGTCGAAATCCCAAACCCCAGAGCCACCGGCAGCCTGGTCACGCGCCGCAATCGCTTCACGAGCTTTCGCGCATCCCCGGCCAATTGTCGGCGCTGCCCGGTTACTCCGGTACGCGAGACCGCATACACAAACCCCCGCGAAGCCCCGGCAATCCTCCGCAGGCGCTCGTCCGGACTCGTCGGTGCCGCGAGGAAAATGGGCGAAAGATCATGCTCCCGCACCGCCTCCAGGTATTCCCCGGCCTCTTCGACCGGCAAATCCGTTACCAGCGTCCCGTCCACACCCGCCGCTCGCGCCACTTTCGCGAATTTCCCGAGCCCCATGCGCAGAACCGGATTCAGATACGTGAACACAATCAGCCCGGTCGATTGCGCCTCGACCCGGATCTCTGCCGCCAAAGTCAAAACCTGCCCGAGCGATGTCCCCTGCTTCAGCGCCCGCTCGCTCGCCCGCTGAATGACAGGCCCATCCGCCAGCGGATCGCTGAAGGGCACGCCCAGTTCGATGACGTCGGCCCCAGCCTTAATCGCCGCAAGAATAATCTCGCGTGAGGTCGCCAGGTCCGGATCGCCGCAAGTCACATACGCCACCATCGCCGGTTTCTTGTAAAAGGTCAGAGGCATGAAATGATTGGGTGATGGAGACATTGCGCCACGGAATCAATGTCTCGATCTTTCAATGACTTAATCGAGTTTCAAATTTTCGCGCAGTATCCCGATGTCCTTGTCGCCGCGCCCGGACACATTTACGATCACGACCTCGGACTTTTTCATCAGGGGCGCGCGCCGGATCACTTCCGCCACCGCATGCGCCGACTCCAGAGCCGGAATAATCCCCTCGATTCGTGCCAGCAGAGTCGTCGCCTCCAGCGCCTCGGCATCCGATGCCGGAACATACTCTGCCCGTCCCGCATCGCGCAGCGCCGCATGCTCCGGCCCGATCGAGGGATAATCCAGACCCGCCGATACCGAATGTGTCGCCGCGATCTGTCCGCCCCCATCCTGCAACACGTACGAGTAGGTCCCCTGCAGGACACCGGGCGACCCGCCGCGAAACCGTGCCGCATGCTGTCCCAGCGCCTGGCCGCGTCCGCCGGCCTCGACGCCGATCAGGCGAACCTTCTTATCTTTAATAAATTCGTAAAACACTCCAATCGAATTCGATCCGCCGCCCACGCAGGCAATCACCGCGGCGGGAAGTTTGCCCTCGGCTTTCAAAATCTGGGCCCGCGCCTCGCGCCCAATGACCCGATGAAAATCCCTGACCATCGTCGGGTAGGGATGCGCCCCCAGCACGCTCCCCAGCAAATAGTGCGTGGTCCGAACATTGGTCACCCAATCGCGCATCGCCTCGTTGATGGCATCTTTCAGCGTGCGTGAACCGGAGTCGACCCCGCGCACCTCGGCCCCCAGCAGCCGCATGCGGAAGACATTCAGCTCCTGCCGCCGCATGTCCTCGGTGCCCATGTAGACAACACAGTCAAATCCCATCAGGGCGCAAACGGTGGCGGTCGCGACTCCGTGCTGCCCCGCGCCCGTCTCGGCAATCACGCGATGCTTCCCCATCCGCTCCACCAGCAGCGCCTGCCCCAGGCAGTTATTGATCTTGTGGGCTCCGGTGTGCAGCAGATCCTCGCGCTTCAAGTAAATCCTGGCCCCACCGAGCTTCTCGGTGAGCCGCCGGGCAAAAAACAAGGGCGTCGGGCGCCCTGCATAAGTCCGCAGCAACAAATCCAGTCGTGCCTGAAATTTCCTGTCGCGCCGGGCCTGCTCATACTCGCGCTCCAGCTCCTCAAGCGCCGCCATGAGCGTCTCAGGCACGTAGCGCCCGCCATAAATCCCAAACCGCCCGGGTTCACCAGGACCAGGCGAACCGTTCCGGGAAGAAAGAGCATGAGGGCGCCCCATCCGGGCCGCATTTTTTGCGGCCCGGGCGGGAATTTTGCCTTTCGTGATTCTTGCAGCCGTGGCCATCCCTTAACCCGCCTTCCGGTCTGTCTCCCGCACCGCCCGTAGGAACGCGCGCACCTTCTCCGGATCCTTCTTACCTGGCGAAGCCTCGACGCCGGAAGTGACGTCGACTCCCCAGGGCCGGAAGACCTCGATCGCGTGACCCACATTTTCGGGGGCTAATCCGCCGGCCACAACGAAAGGGACGTCAAGCCGCTTCATCCCCTCTCGTATGAACCCGGCATGCCCCCAGTTGAACTTTTCGCCGGTGCCGCCCGGTCGATCCGCGCTCCCCGAGTCAACCAGCACCGCGAATACGCGTGCGAGCGTCGGCCCGGGGAGGAGAAACGAACCAGCCTCCAGCGCCGGTTCCGCCATCGCAACGATTACTTGGCAGTGGGCGTTCCGAAGAAATTCATCCCTCAGGACGGGAAGCCGGTTGTTTGCCCCGGGATAGACCTGCGCCACGGTTAACCCAACGTCATTTGCGGCGTCGATCAGAGCCTCCTCCGTCGTCCCCACAAACACTCCCACTTTCTCGATCTCGTCCGGCAGCTTCTCCACGATCTCTCGCGCCCTCTCCACGGTCACGCAGCGCGGACTCTTCTCATAAAACACAAACCCCACCGCGTCCGCCCCCGCGTCGACAGCCACGAGGGCGTCCTCCAGATTCGTCATCCCGCAAATCTTCACCCAAGTCATCGAAGCTCTGTCACCCTGAGCCAAGCCCGGGACTCCGTGCCCGCTTGCGCCCGATACCCCAGCCCGGCTAGCGACGGCTCACCGGCACTCGCAGCAGATCCCGTAACGCCGCGCCCGGCGAAGGAGCCCGCATCAGCGACTCACCCACCAGAAATGCGTCATACCCCGCCGACCGCAACCGCACCACATCCTCGGAGGAATGAATCCCGCTCTCGGCGACGCGCACCACGCTGGCAGGAAATTTCCCGGCCAGGCGAAAGGCCGTCTCCAGATCGACCTGGAAGGTGCGCAGGTCTCGCGTATTCACGCCGACCAGATCGCAGCCGGCGTCGAGCGCCCGCCGCAACTCGTCCTCATCATGCACTTCGCACAGCACGTCGAGGCCTTGTGCCCGCGCCACTAACGAGAGCCTGTCAAGTTCCACGTCCGTCAGCGACGCCACAATCAGCAGCACGGCGTCTGCCGAATGGGCCCGCGCCTCCAGAATCTGGAACTCGTCGACGATGAAATCCTTCCTCAAACAGGGAAGCGCAACCGCAACCGAAGCCTTGCGCAAATTCTCGAGCGATCCCTGAAAAAACTCCTCTTCGGTCAGCACGGACAAAGCCCGGGCGCCCGCTGCCTCCAACTCCCGCGCCAACTCCTCCACCGGAAAATCCGCCCGAATCAATCCTTTCGATGGCGAAGCCTTCTTCAACTCCGCAATTACGACGATTGCCGGGGGCCCCGTGTCTCCCCGATTTCTGGAGAGGGCCGGATTTTCCAGCGCCCGCCGGAATCCGCGCGGCACATGCCGCTCGGCCTGCCGTTCAAGCGCACCGAGGTCGGCGCTCCGCTTGGCTTCCGCCACGCGCGCCCGCGTCGCCCGAACAATCCGGTCAAGCACCTCGGCCATAGAGAATCTTTGATTATAAGGGACGCGCCGGTCTGATCCCTGCGCGGCAGCTAAGTCTTGACCTGCTTCATAAAACCTGCCGCCTGGCCCTGGTGCCGGCCGAGGCTGCCAGACGCGGGGTTTTCGCGACGGGGTCAGGATTGCTCCACGGCCTCAAACCCCTCCGGCAGCATGGCCAACACGCGCAAATCGATCACCGCATGCACGACGATCGGCAGCAACAGGTTTCCGCTCAGCAGGAACATCGCTCCCAGCACGAACCCAATCACTGTGGTCTGCACCACTCCGGCAATCCCTTGATAAAGGTGCCCAATCCCAAAAATCAGCGACGACACCACCAGCGCCCGGGTTATATCCAAATGAAACGGCATTACGTGCAGGTAATGCAGCAGGAACCCGCGATACACCAGCTCCTCACAAATCCCCGCCGTGATGCAGACCAGCCACCACCACCGCCGCTCTTCGCCGGTCGAAGGCAGGATGAATGCCAGCCGCCTGGCGGCTTTGCCCGCCCTGACGCGGATCTTTCCGCTGCGCATGGCCAGCACGGCGGGCAGAATAATCACGATCAACAGCCCGGCAATGAGCCCTTCCAGAAACACGCCGCCGCGAGTTCCGGGCGCCAGCCACGCCGACTCGTGCGCCCCCCGGTCCATCGTGCCGGCCGCCCTGAGACCGATCGTGATCACAGCCACCAGGGCACACGCCCACGAGGCCGCGACTATTTTCTGATAAAAGCGGATCTTCTTCCGCGGAGCGGTGCTCGCCTTCAGCCGGGGAATTTCGAACCAGTCCCAAAGCGGGGTCACCACCACGAGAAAGAAAACCAGAAGATGCTCGAGCAGGAAGGTTTCCCTCATAAAAGCCCCATCCTTAAATGTAAATGTGAATTTACATTTGCATTTACCCGGCGTCAAGCCTATTCTGGACCTCCTGCCATGCCCGGCCGCTCCACTCTCGCTCCCAAACAAAACCGCAGTCGCGAAACCTTGCGGCGCCTGCTGCGGGCTGCGGCCGAGATTCTAGAGACCAGGGGCCTGGAAGCGGCTACCATCCCGCAGATCGCCGCCCGTGCCGGCCTCTCCCCCGGCGCCGTCTACCGCCGGTTTCGCGACAAGGACGCTCTTTTGCGCACCCTGGTGCTCGAAACCCTTCGCGCCGCCAATCAACACACGGAACAGAGATTGTCCTCCGACGCTGCCCGCGAGTGCGCGTTCCCGGACATGGTCAGAACCCTGATTACGAATTCACTCGAGAGCTATCGGAAGCACGCCCGCCTGCTGCGTGCCTTCACGCAGTTTTCCGACTCGCATCCCAGTGCCGCCTTCCGAAAGCAGGCCGACGATCTGGAGGTGCGCAATTTCCAGCGTATGGTGAACTACCTCCTCCTCAAGCGTGCCCAGATCCGGCACCCCAATCCCGAACTGGCCGTTTCGTTTGCCCTGATGTTGGTGGGACTGGCCCTGCGGGAGATGGTGATTCTCGATGTGCTCTCGCCAGTCTGGTCGCCACTCATGCCACGAGATGATCAGCAGCTGGCCGAGGAACTGACGCGAACATTCCTGAAGTATGTTGAGTTCGACGGCGTGGCGTAGCCCGGAACGGGGCTGCGGAAACCGCTCGGAGCACCCGCGCACAACTCTACGCTATTCGATTCCCAGTGATCTTTTGACCGACGTCCCATACTCCCGAGCCTTCTCCAACACCCTGGGCTCATCGACCGTCAGTAACTTCCGATCCCGCATCACCACCTTCCCCCCGATCACCACCGTCTCGACGTCGCTGCCCTTCAGCGAATACGCAATCTGCGTGTAGATCTGATACATCGGCACGCCATTGGGCTGGTCCAGACTGATGACGACAAGATCCGCCTTCTTCCCCGCTTCAATCGACCCGATGTCTTTCTCCCGATGCAGCGCCCGAGCCCCGTCGATCGTCGCCATCTCCACCACGCTCTTCGCGCTCAGCGCCCGCGGATCCATGTTCGAGATCTTCGCCAGCTTCGCCGCCAGATCGATCTCCTCCATCAGATTCAGATCGTTGTTACTCCCCGCCGGCCCGTCGGTCCCGAGGCCGACGGCCACGCCCGCTGCCCGCATCTCCGGCACCGGCGACACCCCGCTCGAAAGCATCATGTTGCTCGAGGGATTATGCACGCACCCGACCCCGCGCTCCGCCAGCACTTTGCGGTCCGCCTCATCGACGAAAATGCAATGCGCCGCCACCAGGTCCGGCCCCAGAACACCCATCTTGTCCAGATACCCGACCGGAGACATCCCGTTGGCTTTCTCCGAGTCCTCCCACTCCTTCTTCATCTCCGCCACATGCATCAAAATCGGCGCATGGTATTTCCTCGCCAATGCCGCCGCGTCCACGAGCGTCTGTTTCGAGCACGTATAAATCGAGTGGGGAGCGACCGCCGCCTGAATCAGCGGGTCCCCCTGCCACCGCTTCAAGAACTTCTCGGTCGAAGCCACCATCCCGGCTTTCGATTTGTTATCCGGCGCCGGAAAGTCAATCCAGGTTTCGCCCAGCACCCCGCGCATGCCCGCAGCCTTGGTCTCCTCGGCCACGGCATCTTCGAAGTAATACATATCGGCGAACGTCGTGACTCCCGCACGAATCTGTTCCGCCGCTGCCAGCCGTGTCCCCCAGCGCACAAAATCCTCATTCACATTCTTGGCTTCGGCGGGAAAGATGTATTTGTAGAGCCAGTCGTTCAAGGTGACGTCAGCAACTAACCCGCGAAACAGCGTCATGGGAGCATGGGTATGCCCGTTGATGAACCCGGGGAGCACGAGCCCGCCATGCGCGTCGATGACGTGGGCGCCTTTGAATCGACGCTCCATCGCGGAGCGCGGCCCGACCGCCACAACGGAATCTCCGCGCACGGCCACGCTTCCATCCTGATAAATTGCCCGCGCCCCATCCATCGAGACAACGATCCCGTCGGTAACCAGCAAATCGACTCGCTCTTGCGCGCGTATCAACCTCGGGGAGCAAAGCCAGAAGGTGATGGCGACGAAACCCCAGACTCTTCCGCGTGCCCTCATTTTCAAATCTCAGGACTCCCCTCTCGAGGCTGCCCCACCCTGGTCTCGCGGTCCGGGCGGAACAGGGTGGGATCTTGGCTTCGAATATCCCCGCTAGACCTCGCCCTTCTCCACATTCTCGATCTCCGTATCCTTCACCGGCCTGCTGCGAACGACGCTGAACTCGCGTACCCGATGCAATGAAAACGTCGGTACACTCCGCTGCGCCTTGATTCTCCCAAAGTCCGCCCCCTCGACATCTTCAAGTACGAACGCAGGCCGCGCATCGTCGTTCACAGGTTCAATCTTGACCCCATTCATCTCCAGTCCCTTCACATGCCGGAGAAAGAACCCGTACGCCGGAGTCGTCCCAAACATGGTGGGCTCCGGATAATCCTTCTCCTTCTCCGCCAGCACAAGCTGGGCATCTGCCTTGGTCCCGCCGCCGGTATATACGATGGTCACGTCGCTGATCTTCACATCCTCGATCGGATGCCCCGGAATTCCCGCCAGAATCGCGCCGACGCGCGCCGAGCGCGCCGCCTGGATCGAGGTAATATGGCTCAGCTGCACCCTCCGAATGGCGCCCACCGAAGCGGCTGTTGGCCCCCGCATCCGCGCCCCCAGCCGCAGAAAAATCGGTGCGTTGTACACATCCCGCATGGCGATGTTCGAGCAGCTCACGTCTTCGATCAAAGCTCCATCCACGCTCTCGATCGCCAGCCCGTTCGATCCCTCAAACACGCAATTGGAAACCGTAATGTTCTTGAATCCCCCATTCGACTCCGTCCCAAACTTGATCCTCCCCGTCCGAAAAACTTTCGCGTCATCAGCAAGCCGCTTCCAGGTTCCATCGAGCAGCCGGCCTTCATCAAAACTCCCGCTCACCAGGCAATTGCTGATCGTCACCATTTCCGTCGCGCGAGCGTAGCCGAGAGCAAACGAACTCTTCAGGCAAATGGCATCATCCCACGGCGAATTCACCGAACAATTGGACACGCGCACATTGCGGCAGCAATCAATATCCATGCCGTCGCGGTTGGTATCGATCTTCAAATTGTCGATCGAGAGATTGTCCACGCCGGTCGCCAGAATCCCAAAGTGTCCGCCATGCAGGATCGAAAAATCCCGCAGGATTACATTGCGGCAATTCTTCAGCGCAATCGCCTTGTTGGCGACTCCGGGATTCTCCGCCACCGGCCCTCGATCCCGCCCCGCAGCCCATCCCCGGCTCAGGCCCCTGCCCCAAATCAATCCCGGCCCAAGGATGGAAACGTCCTCGAGTCCCTCGCCCCAGAGCAAACTGTTGTGCCAGTGATTGTGCCCAAAATCCTGATACTCCTCCCACGGCTTATTCGACTCCGCCGGATCGTAGCTGCGCGCAGGGTCCGACGCCGGATCGGCGGCGATGATCGTCGCCCCCTGGTCCAGATAAAGCGCAACCTTGCTCTTGAGATGAATGGAATAAGAAAGATAATTTCCGGCGCGAAAATAGACCGTCCCACCGCCGTGCAGAGCGCACTCGTCGATCGCCCGATTGATGGCGGCGCCGTCGAGCGTCTTGCCGTCGCCAGTCGCCCCAAACGCGGTCACGTCGTAAACCAGCGACCCCGTGCGGCCCATTTGTGCCGCGTCCTGGGCCGGACAAATGGGGGCTTTCGCCATCGTCGCTGCTCCCACAATCCCAGCCATCCCAGCGTTCTTCAAGAACAACCGCCGTCCATCCAGTCGCATGGTGTGTGTCCTTAAGAATGAAAATCCGGACAGGATGCTCCGGGTGCCCCGCCCTTGTCCCGCGGTTCTGGCGGGACCGGGTGGAGATGTTGACTTTCCTCAGTTCGCGGCAAGCCGTTTCAGATAAAAACGAAAGAAATCCTCTGCGTTCGAGTCCAGACAAACCTGCGCATTCGCCGTTCCCGGTTCCTCGCGGGTAAATCCCTTCTCGTCCACGCGAATGCGAATCGGCGTCACCGGACACAACTCCGGCTTCAACACAAACACCACGGTCATCGGATCAAACAACGTCGGCGTCTGCTGCCCCCACAAGTGATACAGCACCGCCAGTTGATCCGTAACCGCCGTACCCTGGCTGAACAGCCAGGCCCGCTTCACCTCATCCAGCTTCAACTGTGTCGAATCGAGCGGCATCACAAACAGCGGCACCCCGGAAGAAAACAGTTTCTCGGCCGACGCCACGTCGTTCAAAATATTCCACTCCGGCATCGCAGGCACCGGCTCGGTATATCCCAGGTCTCCATACCCGCGCCGGATCGACCCGCCCATCAGCACCACGCGTTTCAATTTCCGAAACGTCGCCCCGTCCCTGGCAATCGCTTCCCCTACATTGATCAGCGGCCCGATCGCAATCAGCGTAACCTCCCCGGGTTGTTTCCGGATCTGGTCGAGAATAAACTCGGCCGCATCCCCGTGCGACCTCTTTTGAAAGCGCCCAGCCGCCGCATATCGCCGTTGCGACATCGGATTGCTGGTCACGGTAGCCTTCCCCGCCATGACAGGAATGTCAGTCCGTCCGACCTCGCCCAGGAATCGATCCACAATCCTGGCCCGTGTCTCGGTATCCCCAAACGTGGTAGTCACGCCCAAAATCTCCAGCTCCGGACTCTTCACCGCCAATGCCAGCGCAAAGGCGTCGTCAACGTCATCGCCAATGTCGGTGTCGAGAATGACCTTTTCTTTAGCCGCCTGCGACCAGGCCAGAGCGGCACACAAAAAAGCGAAGATACAAATCCCCGCCGCTTCACGAATTCGCACGCCCACCTCCGCCAACAATGTACCCCAAAGGGGGGCGCCCCATCCTTGCCCCGCGTTTCCTGGCGGGACGGGGTGGGGTTTGACCCCCCGTCACTGCACGACGCCGGGTGCCCCATTTCCGGCCGGTGTTGCCAGCACCGGGATTTTCACTCGAGCACCCCGTGTCCACCAACCCACAACGTGTTGGATCGAGCACGTCCAACGGTTGTCAGGCGAAGCTAACCCCCACCAGATCAATACGCCCCCAAGGGCCCCCTCCGTGCATTTCCTCGCAGTGCCGCTCGTCGGCAGGAGGCAACCACCATGACCCGCAGGAAAGTTTTGAGCGCGATGGAAGAAACGAATTCCATGACCTGGAGCAAGACCATTTCCGCGCACGCCAGCGTACTGATCTTCGCTGCCGTGCTGATCGTCTGCTCCCTAACCGTCGGCTGTGCCAGCGACAAACCAAAACCCGTCAGCACCAACAACCAGATTCCCGTCACGCAGCAACCGCAAACCGCCGCCGTGCCCGTGCCCGCGACCGTGGTGGCACAGAACGTCAGCAGGCCGGTGCAGAGAAAGGCGCCCAAAAAGCCCACGACCGTGAACTATACCGACAAAACCTACGGAGTGACCTTTGAATATCCGCGCCGCTACGCCATCGAGACCGGAGACGCCGCCGCCGAACTGCTGCTCTCGCATCCGATTCCGATGAACTTCATTGAGCCTGGCGGAGTCGCGCTTGCCGCAGTCGAACTCCCCGAAAGCAACTACAACAACACCGATTTCTCGTCCGCGTTCTTCAACGTGAGCGTCCACAAGTCTCTCACGGCCGATCAATGCGCCCAGTTCTCGGTGCCGCAGCCGAAGATTGTAGAAGAGAAGACCGCGGAAAAAACGGAAACCGGGTCGGAGCCGGCGCCTTCAGCGTCTGCGACAGAAGCCGCGAAACAGGATTCCACCGGGATGCCGAAGCCGGATTCAAAGGCCTCGTCCACTCCCGGCGCCTGTCATTCTGAGGACGGCAGCGAGTGCGGCCCGAAGGATCTGACGCCGGCCGTAGCCACCACTGCCGGCGACGGCGCGAAGTCGAACGCCAGCGCGGCCGAGTCCTCCAAATCCAAGCTGATGCTCGGCGACCTCGAACTTCGCTCCACCGAAGCCGTGTCCGGTGAAGGCACGCGTCAGAGCGACTCGAAGTACTTCCATGTCTTCCAGAATGGAGCCTGCTACGAGTTCGCCCTCAACGTCACCACGGATGCTTCGGAACAGGGCATCGCCAAGCACGTCGACCGCGACAAAGTGTTCAGCCGCCTCAGCCAGATTCTCTCCACGGTGAAGATCAATCCAGTCGCCGCGCCCGAAGTGACGGCCGAAGAACCCGGCCCGGCCGCCCCCGGAACCCCCGCCCAGTAAAGGAGGACCTGTCCGGGGGTACCCCGCCTTGTCTCCGGGGTTTCGGCGGAGACAGGGCGGGGATTTTGAATTGGCTCAGCACGGTAAACGACTCTGCATGAGTCGATGGATTCCCGGCCACACCAGCTCCCGCCGCGGAGAAAATCAAGCTGGAGCCGCAGAGACATGATGTCATGTCAAATTCCCGGGTTTACGTTCTCGGCCTTACGACAGGGGTCGAGGCAAAACTCGCTCGAGGCGGTTCGTATTGCAGTACCACGTGCGCGCAAAGGAGCCTATCTTTTTCTTCCGTCTTCCGCCGTCAGAGCGGGAAGTACCTGTTAATCGACGACTTCATCGCGGATGTGCCACTATTGAGGCTCGTCCACCAGGAACGACAAAACCTCGCCAACACCTCATCGGGCGGAGACGGAAGGCTCGTCCAGCCGCTAATGTCTCCACCCTGAGGAGGAAATCGGCTCCCAGGCTACGACCGCCAAACATCACGAAAGGAACAACTGCCGTGCCCAGAAAAGCTCAAGCTGCCGTTGCCCGCCCACTCTTCGCCGAACCGGTCTTCGCCGAAGGCGTCCCCACTCCCGACCCCTCGCAGTTTAAGGTTACGCCCAATGACAGCGCAGACTACACATCCCAGGTCAACGCCCTGCTCTATACCGAGGTCGTCTCCTTCCCGCAAGCCAGGGGCAACCCCGGCGACACCTACTCCCTCCAGGACGCCTGGGGACCGAACGGCGCCGCAGTCATCCAATCCATCAACTCCGCGCAATCGATCACCTTCCAGATGATCGGAGACAGCGGCGCCACCGCCCAATCCACGTTCCCCGCCATGATCAAAGTCTCCGACGCGGTCACCAACGACTTCCACACCTCCTCCGCTGCCAACCGCCCGGCGTTTCTGTTTCACCTCGGCGATGTGGTCTACAACTTCGGAGAATCCAGCTATTACTACGATCAGTTCTACGAACCCTACCGCAACTATCCTGCTCCCATCTTCGCCATCCCCGGCAATCACGACTCCTTCATCCTGCCCGGCACTGCTACCGGCAGCGAGCCTCTCACCATCTTCCAGCGCAACTTCTGTGCGACCTCGACTGTCGTTACGGTCGAGGCCGGGTCCCTCCACCGCACCTCGATGATGCAGCCCGGCGTCTACTTCGCTCTCGACGCTCCCTACGTCCGCGTCATCGGACTGTTCTCCAACGCCCTCGAAGATCCCGGTGTCATCTCAAGCCAGGCCTCCAGCGCGACCGCCGTGGCGAAGGCAGCAAGGAAGGGAAAGGGAAAACAGGGCAATACCGGCAGTGCCAGCGGCGGGGCGCCAACCTGGCCGGTCGTCCCCGACTACCAGCTGGCGTTTCTCACCGCACAACTTGAAAACATCAAGAACGCCAACTACCAGGGCGCGGTGATTCTCGCCGTTCACCATCCGCCGTTTGTTTACACGCCGCAATCCGCCGTATCCGGCGGAGGTCAACACTACGGCAGCCCGTTCCTGCTGGCCGACATCGATACCGTCTGCAAGAGCGTTGGAGTCTATCCCCATGCCGTGATCTCCGGACACGCCCACAACTACGAGCGCTATACCCGCAACCTGACGCTCAACGGCAGGAACTATTCCGTACCATTCATCATCTGCGGGGACAGCGGCCACAACGTCACGTCGCTGGTGCGATCAAGCTTCGGCAAAAAGGGATCGGAACCGGGCGACAACACTGACGTCAGCTATATGGACAGCAATTCAATCGTCCAGTCCACAGGCCTGACTCTAAACCGACACGACGACCAAAACTCAGGCTTCCTCAGAGTCCAGGCAACAGCCACGCAACTGACGATTACTTTCAATCCGGTGCCCAAGTCCGGAGCCGCACCCAAACCCGACACAGTCACCGTGAACCTCGCGGCACACACGGCCGCGTGATGTCTTAGGGG
>Ga0123355_10012438_pt1 | contig 13176 bp, 13 predicted proteins | sample TergutEmb28metaG_3_FD_89872 | JGI IMG/M metagenome (GOLD analysis project Ga0123355, IMG submission 89872) | Embiratermes neotenicus P1 segment gut microbial communities from Petit-Saut dam, French Guiana - Emb289 P1 | ecosystem: Host-associated > Arthropoda: Insects > Digestive system > Gut ... | reverse complement strand
GGGGTGTTGCCGTTGTTTATTATTTTATGTGAGGGGGGGGGGGGGGGGGGGGGGGAGACGACAAAATAAGATTTTGGAACAGGAACAGGCCATTTTGACTGAGGTAAATTATGACAGCGATTACAACGGACGACAATATTCCAACTAACCAAACACAAATCGGCACAATATCCCCGACTTACGTTCCGAAAGATCGGGCGCAAGCCGAATTTTGCCACAATTGGAACTCAGTATACATACGGCCAACTGTAGCATACATACACGTATATACAAAACAGCCCGCTTGCAATCCAAACTCCAACACAATGGAACCAGATCCCCGCAGCATGACCGCCCCACCGCCCGTGTTATCGCCCAACAGTATTCTTCCGCAACCTTCGTCTCTCTGCGCTTTCATCCTCGCCAGGCGGAATTCCGGGTCCGTTAAAAAAATGTTATTTAATTTTTCTCGCTTTCATAAAATTTCGTAAGTCTCAAATCGTGTAATTTGAATTGCGCAAGTCGGGTAGTATACGTGAAGCAGATGCTGTTGAAAGAATGTCGTTGAATAAATCAGGTATTAATAAGGAAATAAACATAATATTTATAAAATCAACACAGAGGTTACGTGCAACCATATGTAAACAATGTGTGTGATACTTTCTGCATCCACTAATTTGTATAACCCCCCGGATGCGATGAAGTCTTATATGCTAAATTAATTCCTGCGCAGAAACAGTAAATAACTGCCACATTAAACTGTGATGTTCTTATTCCGAAACGAGAAACTATGGTGGTGTTTTACGGAAGTAATTGTTCCAAAATAACAGGTGAGGCAATGTACGTATAACGTCACAATGTGGCGTGTTTGAGTAATGTTTATACTTCGACCATTCTAACAGCCTGATAACACTTCACTCGACGACAGCACTATTATGGCGGTTTAATGTCGCCGGCAACAATAAAACGTACTTAGGATTTTACGTCAAGTGTCCAATGTCGTTGCCCGTCTGTAAAAAAAAAAAAAAATTTGGATTTTCTCTGCAGATTTTCATAGAAGTAACCAACAGCCCAATTTCAAGGTAATCCGTCTAGTGTTCCGACAGACGGACGGACAGAACGAAGATACTAGGCGCTTCTTCCCCTAACATCCCCTATATGTAACACCTCACGTTGCCACACATAACGTACAAACTGAGAACCGAAAACAACAGAACACAATGTATAGAGCTTCTTGGCGCTGTCACCGTTTAACACCACCTGTTTGTTAGGAGCTCACGCCGTCCCAGCCACACACGAAATAACAGCTGCATCAAACACACACACACACACACACACACACACAAATCCTAATAAAAGCTGTAGAGCTTAGCGACACCTAATTACGTTTCAATGCTCAAATGATACAACACTAAAGCACTAAAGGCGTTGCGATAGAATTCTATACTTGGGGCCTTCAGTCTCGATGAACAAGATTCTCTCCTGGACCTTCATAGTTATGTTCTCAAGCAAAGTGGCAAAGCACTGACGATACATCGTACACCTGTGCCATTCTGAATACGAAATGTAACATACATCATGCGTTAATCCCCGAACCAATCAGCCGGGGACTGCAATGGGTGTCAGTACGATCCATCTATTTGAACTGAGCAAACTGCTGTTGCTGTTCTATACGGCTTGCCCATGTTTATTACTCAGGTACGAAGAGACTATTAGCTTCGTCATGTCCGTCTGGCCGTCCGTCCGCAAGGAACTCGGCTCCCAATGGAATGATTTTCACGAAGTTTGACATTTGAGTATTTTTTCACATGTCTGTCTGTCCGTCCGCATGGAACTCGGCTCCCAATGGAAGGATTTTCATGATATTTTATATTTGAGTATTTTTTTAAAAAATCAGTCGAGAAAATGCAAGTTTCATTAAAATCGGACAAGAATAAGGGGCACTTTATATGAAGACCAATATACATTTTTGTTCATACTTCGCTTTCCTTCTTGGAAAGAAAAATGTTTCGGACAAAAGTCGTAGTGAAAATCGGAACACACATTTTAGTTCAGTAACTTTTTTCCGAAAATCGTGCCGTTTATGAGATAATGTGGAAAAATACTTCACAGCCCTACATACCACAGTGGACAAGATGGCGCATGCGCACTGCATGCTGGATACACACGCACGCGCACGCGCACGCGCACGCGCACGCACACAAACACTCTCTCTCTCTCTCTCTCTCTCTCTCTCTCTCTCTCTCTCTCTCTCTCTCTCCCCGAATATGCGACAGACCTACTTATTGCTTTCCACTGCAACTACGGTTGCACAAACGCGCCTCACGAACAGTGTCTTGTTCCTTTGTACTGTGTATTGTGAACAGCTCTAGCAGAAGAGTCCAATGCTCTTCCCACCCAGTCGGTCGAACCGCAACGCAGAAGTTCGCAACAGACGCGCGTTGTGTAGGAAACTTGTATTTTTAAAGAGTTAGGAATATGCGTCCGATTATTGTAGTTGGGACAGCAATAAACCAGTCGTAAGTGTACAAAGAATCTGTATATACCTTGATAAAACGCTTCGCTTTCGTGAGCAGCCCTAGCGTAGTGTGTCGGGATGCCTCTGGTCCCAGTGGCACCATCTCTTTCAACTTCTCCAGACAGTTGCGTAGGTGGGCTCGCCTGAAACACACCGTTCCTTAATTCAACTACAGAAAAGAATATGACACACAAACAATTATGAAATATGCAACAATGTGATTTATTGAAGTTTCTTTAGCTCGACATGTTTCGGGCGCATACGCCCATCATCAGGAGCACTGGACGTTACGTTGCAGCATATGGTTTTCTGCACCCAGTTTGTAGATGGGTGTTGGTCCTGAGAGCCGCTGCGTGGGTCGCGTGTGCGGTTTGGAAGGTGCACGGCACCGCACACACGACCCACGCAGCGGCTCTCAGGACCAACACCCATCTACAAACTGGGTGCAGAAAACTATATGCTGCAACGTAACGTCCAGTGCTCCTGATGATGGGCGTATGCGCCCGAAACATGTCGAGCTAAAGAAACTTCAATAAATCACATTTCTGCATTAAGGTGGCATTTCACTTTATTTCATGACGACGATGCACGGTCAAACAACCCTCAAAACACAAATAACTGTTCCAGCTCACCATCAAAACATCTCCTAAACCCCTACTAGTACACCTGTACAGTCAGTGCCCAATGCACAAAGCAGTACGTACACTCGCCACTTGGCTGGAGTACTTCAGGATTTCAAAGGGTCAGCAGTTTCGTAACTTGCACTCTTTACTAAAGGATGGACAGAAAAAGGATGGTGGAAATGCGTGGAACATGTAGCACGCCCAGTTGCGAAAAGAAATGCATACTAAATTTTGGCGGTAAAACAAGAAGGCACAGATGGGGGGGATATCACAACGTATCTAAAGTAGAAATATGTCTCAAGATGTGGAATTTGGTTCAGAATTGTGACCACTGGCGGACTGCCGTAAGCAAGGTAATGAACACGATTTCCGGTTCTCACAGCGGTTGTAATTAAGACTTGAATCTTCCAGGTAACGAATCCTCACATTCCACGAAAACGGCGACGTTACGCGTAGCTTCGCCAGAAGGAATGCTCCACAGAGTCAGCTGCACGTCCTTACCAACACGAAACTGTTTCGTGTATCTTTTATCGTTATGCTGAAAACAGATTTGGGCAAAAACGATAAATACTATGCCGTACTTCCGACATTTCAATAGCGCAATCCCAAATTATTCAAATGATTATATTTTTAGAATGTCGTTGTGCAAACGCGAGTCAGCACCGTGGGAACTGAACCGAAACTAAGCAGTAGTTGCACGTTAACAAAATCGACCAAGCTCTGAATACCCTGCCGTAGGCCTATTGAAATTCACGTAGACCTCAATTTATTTGCACATTACCACATTATATACAACACCAAAACAATTTATATACTCAGTTCACGCATTTCACGGCAGCAGGAAAACAAGTCTGGCCTACACTTGGCGCGTTCCCTACCTTTCCTGGAAGAAAACCCATTATTATACGGATCCATGCTATATAGGCTACTTCCCTCAACGTAATACTTAAATACCTCAACCTCGCAGAGTTGGCTTGTCACCGCACCTGCCAGCTCAGAACAACGCCTCTTGTACTCTTTCCGCATCTACCCATTACAGAACAACAACTGAGCACTATGAAAGATATCGACAATTACAGGGCGTTAAAACAGTGCATCAGCGACGGTGTTTTACCATCCTGTTCGCAATCTGCATAGGTTTAACTGATTGTAGGAGCGCACGCAGTTTTACAGCCTTTCTTGAGTATAACGCCTAGCGGTTTACGCTTCACATAACGTTTTCGAAACCCAAGTACGAAGCATTACATGATTCGAACGTCGCTTACAGTGTGACTATAAGTTGAAGGATGTGACATCAAACGCCCTTTCTATTATCTATTGCCTTTACGACGCGTGGTAGTAACTTTTATAAATACAACATAAAATATTAAAACACGTAGCCGTATCACTTCTTAGCAATAAAACATCAGTTGGAACAGACTTCTTTATGCATTGTACCGCGTACGGTCCCCAAGTAACCCACAGACAGAATAGCAGAAAACGTAGGCAGGGAAGCATTACACCTACATTACATATTACAGTCAAGTGATTAAAATTCGCGTTGATAATTCGCCAGAAGGTCACGTCATTCGCTATAAACCGAACTACCATTGTTCTTACACAAAATGCTCTTCGTCCAAGCGCTCTTCTTACAATAAACCGTTTTCAAACACGTAACTTGCTGACTCATTACGACAATACTACAAACAAGAGCAGATGATTTACTGTCTTTTTATTACCCACTCCACAAATAAGGAAGGGGTTACGCGTAGGCCCAACAAATTTTCTCGACTCGCTACGGGTTGAATCGAATCGCGGTGGCAGGGGAGATTTTCCGCACCAATGCAGGCCCTGCAGCCCTTCAGCCTCCTGTACAATGGGTATTGGGTCTTTGTCCCGGGAGTAAAGTGGCCGAGGCGTGGCGTTGATCACCTACCACACCTAGCACTGAGGTTAAAGAAAGAGTAGAGCTATACCTCTACTCACCCTCTAGGCTTTCATGGCCTATTACAGGGTGAAATTTGTCCTTTGCCTTTACCTACAAAATTTACTACAGTACAAACAAACAGTCCAGTTTAACTACAACATTAAGCTTCAAAAGCCCACACAAACTAAAAGAAAAGTGGAAATACAGGTTACACACCCAATCAGCACACCGTTAGTCAAACCTCTCAGGAAAACAGGTGTATATTATCTTGTAGTAAACTGGGTTAGTACAGATGAACACCTAGACTCTAGAGGAATCAAGTACACAGTTACTGAAAGTCACCGTCATTGTCATCGTCGTCGTCGTCGTTTCCGCCGCCGCCATGTAGCTACCATGCAGCTGGGCCACTTGTTGGCCAGTTCCGGTCCAACACACCCAAAATTCCCTTCAGTGGCCTTCCCCAGCTCCTTCTGCCTTTTGATGTGTAGTTTTTTATTATCCTAAGTAATCTGTTACAAGACCTTCAGTTTACCTCTTACATTCCGCTTCTTCTGTAGTCCTGTACACCATCCAAAACTGACATATTTAATCTCTTTGCAATCTCTGTATTTGTTTTATAACCTGTCCAAGTGCATTCTGCTGTTTTTCTCATATATTTCATCCATGCTGCTGTTATTCTGTACTAGTGTAAGTACTACTGCCACCGAGTGACAATTCAATTGCCAACAACAACAACAACAACAACAACAACAATAATAAATTCTTCCTGCGTCTTTTGCTTTAATGGTCCAATTTTCATTGCCGTATAACACAGTTTAAGGGCTACTGTATTACTGAACGTGCATGTTAAAACCTTGTGCTGAGAACAACACACCATTCTTTGTTTTATATTCCGGTAGTTAATCTGTAGAACACGTCAAGAGATGCAAGTACGGGGGGGGGGGGCAAGGGCAGGATTACCCACAGACCGATAAGGGCACAATAAGAACACAGAGCTTCACTAGCAGCCAACATCCGGGAAGTCGCTAGAAACTGAATTTCACGGTACACCGCTTGGGGACTGCACCTATAATTCTTAAAACGTAACGGAAAATATGATTACAGTCATTAGACACCGTGATAACGTGCGTCACCAGTCACAAGCTGATGACTCTCCTCGGAGGAATTCATGCTGTCCATCTTCATACAGTCAAGCTAGACGGCAGCACTTGCTTATGCTCGGGCTGCCAGACGAGGGTGAACAGAACAACTGGCGCACATTTGTCCGGAACAATTACAGACAATTATGCAGGGTACAATCCTCGTCACAAAGCAGGAAGCATTACGTACAGTCGCCAAACCATTCTTCAAGACATGAAAGTTCGCTCGCACGATTATCATGTCGTCTGGTGTGCTCCCCCCACCCTAAACGGAATAGTGGATCAGTTGACAGTTATCACGACATTTCTTATGAAACACGCTACTGGAGACACCTGAACATGCGACCTCTCAATTTATTTAGCCGGTAAATAACGAGACAGACGCACAAATCTGTGCCACAGAAGCGACGTCAGCACCACTTTGCATCGAGTTCTAATATGTTCCAATATGATGTATTGTGACATTCTAGAAGGAAACACGCCCTTCTTATTAGTCATTTTTAAGAACGTGAAATGCATGCTGTACGAAATTTATAGCTGTTTTTCAGTACTGTGACAATAAACAATGGTCACTAGGGCAATGAACCTAAAATTTTGAATGAAAATAAACCATAAACCATGCTCATACATTCTGCATTAAATATTAAAAAAACTCAACATAAACATGGCAATGATAAATATCTTCAAGATTATATCTGAGAGATTCAGCGCTGTCAAAATCCCAAACAAACTGGGATGACGACGATGACACCACCACCACAATCACCACCACCACCACCACCACCACCACCACCGCCGCCGCTGCCGCCGCCGCCACCACCACCATGTACCACATTTGAAGTTAAACGCAAAAAAAAATATTTGTCAACTGACCATCAGCGCACGAGCTCCGCAAGGCAGACCATATAAAAAATATACTGATTTATAATGTCGAATTGCGTGATTCCTTACGCGGTATGACGCTTAGAGCGGTGAGGGAGTCATCAGTCAGTCGAGTGAGCTGTGGAGTGAGTGACAGAGAGGATCGTGTTACCTGCCTGCCTGCCTGGACTGACTAGTGAAACAGGTTATTAACTGAGCTGGTTTCTGCATTTAGTCTCCAGCAGAGCTACAGCGGAGGAGCAAGAAGAAGACCTTTTGGGTCCTCCTGACGAAGCATCATGCTGAGGCAGAACGAGTTAGCCATTATGAAGGCTACTTCTACTTTACAGGTTTCGCCGGCCCTTCTCAAGGGGTTGAGGCTGGCAATGGCGCGGAGGAAGAAGCCAGCGGTGCCTGCTGGGAGACGCAGCACCACATCCGGAAGCGTGACCAGAGCTTCCCAACAACTCGCGGACAAGCTGAAGCCAACGAGCTAGCAAGCTCGGGCGACTCTATGGAGCCTGCCAACAGACGCCCAGCATCTGGCGCTGGGTCCGTGTCTCTGCCCGCGAACTTAACAGTCACGGACGAACAAGCTGCTGCCGGCAGCCTGCAACCCGGACAATCCGGGGGAGGGGCAACGTACACGGCTCTATTCTCCGGGCCCGTCGCCAGGTCACAGCCAAGTGGACGGCTCAAGCCCACAGCCGTGGATTTGGACCCATCCGAACCCGGTGCCTCAATGGAGACAAACAATAGGCGCATATCTAGCAACATGTACGGGCCTCTGAGCGGCAGGCCAGATGGCACCACTGCAAACGCCCAAGTAGCCAACGCCTGCCCTGCAGCAGGAGAGTGTCCTAACAAGACGCCAATTTTTATTTCAGGTGTTAGTGACACCCGTTCCTTCCTGGCCTGGATGTGGGCATCCTGCCCTGGTGGTCTGATGGCCCAACTAAAGGGCGAAAAGTTGATGGTCGTCCCATCAACCGCCGAGGGGTTCAGAGCCGCGGTCATTGCGCTTCGGTCCCTTGATGGGAAAGGCGGTGTAAGTTTCCACACCTTCACACTCCTAGAGGAGCGCTGTGCGCAACTTCTGGTGAAGAACCTGGATAGGGGTATGCCTGAGAGTGTTGTCAGAGAGAAGCTGGAATCCCTGAACATTCGTGTTCAGGGAGTTACGGAGCAACCCACAACACCCAAATTGTTGGTCCCCACCCAAACTCCCACCTCCGCACTCGAGGAAATCTCAGATATCCTCCATCACCTTCCCCTCCATTCATGTGTGGAGCTGACTTGTCGGCTCCTCACGTCCATGTCCTCCCTTACCACATGCGCAGCTCGCCCTTGCGCTGACCTGAAGACCGTCATTCTTTTTGTAGCCGAATATGGCAGCAACCCCTAGGACAGTGCGGTGTAAGGCCCTGCGCTTCGGCTGATGGAATGCGCAGTACGCGGCAGGAAGATTGAACTGCAGCATTTTCTCATCCAACACGGTGTTGATATTTGTCTCTTAAGTGACACATTCCTTAACCCTGGTCAAGCCTTCCGGCTTGTCAATTATGTCTGCCACCGCACAGACATACCGACAGCTGGGGGCAGCACAGCCATCTTGGTCCGCCTTGGTATAATCCACCACTCAGTGCCCAGTCCGAGCCTGACCCACTTGGAGGCTACTGCCATCCAAGTTACACTGGCCGGTAAACCGGCGTTAATCCTTGCGACTTACCTTTCGCCTTCCCGCCCACTGATCGGAGCGGACCTGACCGCCTGTTTCGGAGGGGGATTGCCGGTCTTGATGGCTGGAGATCACAACGCCAAACACGTGGACTGGAATTCGCGGCTGAACACTAGACGGGGGAAACTCCTACTGCCGACGAGAACTCCCGTCTGATCTTTGGACCGGACTCCCCAACCACCAACACACACAACCCCTCGGTTACTTACGATGTCCTGGACATCGTTATAATCAATAATCTCTCATTCCCGGGGTATCTGAATTCGTGCTCCGCACTAAGCTCCGACCACCTCCCGGTTCTCATTGACACTGCGTGTCGCTCATCCATTCAACACCCACCGGATCAACCTGACTTCAGGCGCACTGAGTGGGCCAACTTCCAAACTCACTTGGAAGATCTATTTCCGTTCGTTCCGGAATTGCACGGATGGCAATCGACACATGCGTCGAGAACTTCTCCGGCGCCATTCTGAAGGCTTTGGCAGCGTCAACTCCCAAGCGTCGCCCGCGTGACGACCCACGGCCTCCGATACCGACCGCCATTCAGGATGAGATACGCCTGAAAAACCGGCTGCGGAGGCAGTGGCAGATCACCAAGGAACCAGCTCTGAAAGCCGAGGTCAATCGCCTGCAGAGGTGGGTGACCCGCCGGCTCAACTGGAGAAACGAATAGTGGAACGCTACACTCGAATCCCTCGATCCCGAAGAACAAACGCTGTGGAGGATGACCAAGCGGGTGATGAGAGTTCCTACTCCATCTCCTCCCCTGGTCACCCCAGGGGGGATCGCTCTATCAGACTCTCAGAAAGCCCTTGTAGACAATCTGGAGGCTCAGTTTCAGCCGGTGACAGATCCTTTGGTCCCGGCAGTTGATAGGTGGACGTGGCGCTCAGGTCTTACGTCTTAAGCCCTGTCAGCGAACCTCAGATGACCACCCCTGACGAGGTTCACGAAGCCATCAAGGGTATCAAGCTCAGCAAGTTTCCGGGCCCGAACGGTATACCGAACAGGGCATTGAAGCACCTTCCCAAGCGAGCGGTTTCCTTCCTCGCCCGTATCTTAAACGCGGAACTCCGCACACAACTTTCCCCAATCGTGGAAGCACGCTCGAGTGATCTCTATCCTTAAATCGGGGAAGGATCCAGCACTGCTCTCTTCCTATCGTTCCATTAGACTCTTGGACACGACTGGTAAATTATTTGAAAATATCCTACTAGCTAGGATCTTACATGTAGTAAACGGACGCGGACTGATGCGAGACGAGCAGTTTGGGTTCAGACCCAGACATAGCATGCATCTGGTTTTGGCCCGCCTCGTTGAAAGAATAACCAGGAATTTCGGCGAAAAGAGGTTCACCGGCGCAGTTTCCTCGACGTGGCCAAAACCTTCGGTACCGTCTGGATCGATGGCCTCCTCTACAAGCTAACGTTCCTCAACTTCCCTTCTTACATAGTCCATACAATCTCATCCTACTTCAGGGATCGGACGTTCGAAGCATCCTTCCAGACAGCCACGTCATCTCGCCCAAGCATGCGGGCTGGGGTAGCTCAGGGGGGATGATCTCCACTGTCCTCTTCAGTCTGTATGTCAACGACATGCCCTCACCCTCGCATCACGTCGAGTTAGCCCTTTACGCGGACAACACGGCCATCATAGCCACGTACCTCAGGCCGACGCTGGTTGTCAGCTACCTGGAGTCATACCTGAACGACCTTCAACGGTGGTTGAGTGAATGGAGAAACGTCATTAATGTCTCTAAGAGCACCGCGATAATCTTCGCGCTTGCCAGACGGCGCTTCATCCAGCCCCGACCAGTAAAACTCCTCGGGGAACCAATCGAATGGGTCGACACTAATCGTTATCTGGGCGTGACCCTAGACAACGACTAACCTGGGCGCCTCACATCGACCAGGTCAGGAAGAGGACTGCTCAAAGGATGGGTATGCTGGCCCCCCCCCCTGAATAGGAAGAGTGATCTATCCGTCAGGAACTGATTCCTGCTATATAAGCACCTCATCCGGCCCCTGATGGAATATGCGTGCCCCGCGTGGAGGTCCGCTGCCCGCTCCCATGTCCGTAAGTTACAGGTGTTAAATCCAAGTGTCTTCGCTTCGCTACTGGTGCCCTTGGTACCTAAGTAACACGCAGATACACAAGTATCTGGGCGTTCCGCTGTTTGCCGACCACATCAGAGCCCTGACCGAGAGTTTTGACTAATGTTAGCTAATGTGGGGAACCCCCTAGTACGGCAACTCGGCAGATACTTAAGCTGACCGAGGGTCGACCCCGTCGCTTGACGCGAAAGTCAAGGGCGGCAGGGGACAGTAGGCCAGTCAAGGCCATCGCCCGCGATGGCCAAGTCGTCTAAACGATTCGCGCTTGGTCCTGACCAGCCCGGAGTCCTTCGGTTACCCTGACTGAGGTTTTCCGTGATCTTCCTCAGTTGTAAGGCAAATGCCAGGGTATTCGATGCAAAGTCGGGGCACGGCCCGCACTTCCCTGCTCCAGGCGCGGCGGCTTCACCTAAGCGCCTGACAAACGTCGCATAACACCAGTATGCGACAGAGCCAGTCTGGGCTTGGAACACAGACAGTCGACCAACCAAAGTTTATCACTCCCATATCTAGTCCAGGGCACCCTAGGCCCTAGTCTTTGGCAAGATCAAGGGCCTCCGCCTGACTTCGAAATCGTTAGCGTAAGCATAATCCCCTGTTAGTTCAGGTGTCTGTTACTGAGCCCAGCTATGCGGTCAAACGCAGGAATGGCTAACAGACAAGGGGACGTCGACTTGCGGTTTGCGCAAGTCTCCGCCCTCCAGTTAACATTTTGGCTTGGCTTGGCTTGGCTTGGCTTGGCTTCGTTTGGCTTGGCTTGGCATGTCGAATCCTAAATTTACACTAACTACAAATGACACCAACAACCCACGACTTCAAAACCGACAGTCTGCTACAGGAAAATTGTCTCTCGGTTCTGTCCCCAGAACTCAATGTCCACCTGTACTAAGTAGTGTGTGGAGACTATACAAAGGAAGTGTACAGAATACCAGTGGTGATTCAGAAACGTCTTTCGCATACCTCTAAAGAGACCCTGTGAACTACCGGGGGTGGTGTGCGGCTTTTGTAAACCGCTCAAAAACCTAAGCAATTTATAAATCACCACAGCTCGTAACGCAGCATAGCATCATTCCGCCGACTTGAGTTGATGCTGGGGCCGACAGATGTCACGAGACCTTACACGGATTTGAACGCTGTCACGGAAACGACCAATGGATGTCAGGTTCAAAACAGGATCTAACAGCGGGTTCTTGAGGACACGACAATGAACTTTCTGCTTTCACAGCAGACGGCGAATTTGTTGACCAGCTGTGCGACTATTAGTTTTTCAAAAAGGAAATGAATTAGAGTTAACAGGTTGCGCGCTGTGAATTCCGCTAGGTTTACAATTGACTTGTGGCAAGTTACTTAAATCTACTCCGGTACAAAGGTAAAGAAGGTCCACATGATTAATGAAGTAACTCGCCACGAACAATTAACGAGGGAGTCGAAGTATACAGTAAATCAAACAGTTCTGAATTCCGATCGCTTTACTCCCTGGGAAATCCGTTTCGGCATCCATCTGAGAGAAGGCTGGATGGGCCTGGCCGCACTGGCGAACACCAGGATCTCTCTGTCCATACTCGACACAGATTTGTTGTTTGTAATGTGTGTATGTGTGCGTGGTTTGTAATGTATGGGTGTTTTGGTAATATGTGTACTTGTATCTACCTATGTGTACTTGTATTTGCTGCGTTTTGTATTGTTTGCACCGTGTTTTTGTAATGTTTCGTTTATGTACATTTCATTATTTGTTTTGTCTGTACTAGTGTAAGGACTGCTGCCACCGGGTGAAAGCTCAAGTGAAGCAAGCAAGCAATTAAGTAAGTAAGTAAGTAAATAAATAAGTAAGTACGTGCATTTTATTATTTGTTTTGTCTGTACTAGTGTAAGGACTACTGCCACCGGGTGAAAGCTCAAGTGAAGTAAGCAAGCAAGCAAGCAAGCAAGTAGGTAAGTAAGTAAGCAAGCTAGTGAGCGAGTAATTAATAATAATAATAATAATAATAGTAGTAATAATAATACTTACTCCATGGGGCAGAGTCCTTCTTGAGAAGCTAACTGGTTCTGCAGCTAGTCAAGAAATTCCCCGCACTTTATGGAACCCGAAGTTTCATCACCCTATTCACAACTGCCCGCCATCTGTCCCTATCCTGAGCCAACTCCATCCAGTCTCCACCCCCTCCCACTTCCCGAAGATCCATCTTAATATTATCCCCATCTACGTCTAGGTCTCCCCAATGGTCTCTTTCCCTCAGGTTTCACCACTAGAACCCTGTGCACACCTCTCCCCTCCCCCATACGCGCCACATGCCCCGC
>Ga0123355_10012437_pt1 | contig 13176 bp, 12 predicted proteins | sample TergutEmb28metaG_3_FD_89872 | JGI IMG/M metagenome (GOLD analysis project Ga0123355, IMG submission 89872) | Embiratermes neotenicus P1 segment gut microbial communities from Petit-Saut dam, French Guiana - Emb289 P1 | ecosystem: Host-associated > Arthropoda: Insects > Digestive system > Gut ... | reverse complement strand
TGGGTCTCAAGGGGTGTATGGTGTTTTGGTCGGGTATGGAGGAAATGTAGAGAAAGACAACAAAGGGGATGATATACGGGGAGGGAAGGGCAAGGGGCGGGGGGGGGGGGGGATACGAGGCACAGCTACAGGGTGTTCGTGGGCAAACCTGACAGGAAAAATCGCTGGAAGATACAGGAGTAGGTGGCAGTATAACACTGGAAGTAATAGGGTCGTAGTACATGGACTGGATTACTCTGGCCCAGGATAAGGATAAGTGGCAGACATGAACCTTGGGGATTCTATTAATGACGGTAATTTCTCGAGTAGCTGAGAAAGGATCAGTGTCTCAAGAACGAGTCTGCTGCGTGATGTTAGTTGCCCGTGCTGATATTGACCGAGGAGTTTGTAGTTGACCTTGGTAGTTGTTTGTGCTGGGGAAAGCCAATGTCCCTTGTTTGTGACCAGTAACCGATGTATTCAAGTTGAAAATACGAATTTCACATTTTCAGCTCCGTTCGTTGCAATTCAATTACTGTAATTTACACAAACAAATGCACACAGTTGTATTACATTTACAATAATAGTATAAAAACTGCTAACTGCTACATGTTTCGGGTCTTACTGGTCCAACATCAGGCAGTACAGTAATTGTATGACACGATTTATTAATTCTTCTCAGTAGAATATGTGTAGCTAGCCTACAATATATGAAGTTGTCGTGCAGTAGTGTCTTGTGCGTGTGAGATAATATTTACATTCTGTAATGTTCTGAGCGGTCAGAGCTGTGCATAAAATTAACTGCAGGTTTGTTTCAAATGAAACAACTAACAAATAGCGACCACTGAAAAGAAGGCCATGCAGTGATAGAGAAGCAACGATAGATTCATATTTTTAACCAACTCCATATGTTTTTCCACGGCCACTGTCGCCTGTGTCACGTGACCCTACCCACGCTGTGCGGCTGAAATGCATTGACAGTACATTGTATTGGTGTTTTAGTGCTAATTCTAATTAGCCATTAGGTTAAACCAACACGTAAATAAACAAGAACGGAATCAACACCATCTATCCTAAGTACTGGGTGTGCCTACGCAAGTCACGTGATCAAACTATCAGAACTATTTCCGGTACAGTAACAGGGTTCGGCTCATATGCGGGCGTTCGGATGACGCCATTGTTTCGAAAATATTACTGCCTATTGTAAGTATGAATCAAGGATTTACACGTCATCAAAGGTCTTTTGTTAATAGAAAACGCGCAGGCCATGGTTATTTGTTGCAAGTCTTTGTAATCTCGTATCTGCGCCGCAGTTATGGTGCCTTTCACACGTGTGGCAATTACGCGCCAATGTTCTGACTGTGATAACATCTGCCCTCATTAGCATATCATAAGTGATTGATGACAGCTCAAATTGCTCTGCGGTTACTAAATCGATATTTGGCCTTCAAACATTCACCGACATTATTGTACACGTGATCGCATTCCACAATAATATAAACCATATCGCATTTCATCTCAGACCTTGTGACTGCCTGTCTACATTGTTGGAGCACCTTGCGCAGTGACACCTACCGGCAATGCTGTGAACCAACAACAGTAGTTCTGTCGATGCCCGCGACCCTACTGTTCAAATGAACTGTCCGTCCTAAATGCTACACACCGTCAGTACCCAGTTCCACCCAACGTTTCTAGTCAGTTGCACGTTACGGTACGTTCCCGCTTGCAGTGCTGGGCAAAGACATGAAAGTGCGACTTGCTTGACGCAGCAGTCTCTTGAGAAGCTTATAGTTTCCGAGCTACTCAAGAAATACCCCGCATTTTATGGAACACCCAGGTTCATTACCTTATTCACAACAGCCTACCACTTGTCCCTATTCTAAGCCATATTAATCCAGTCCAAGCCCTACCACACTATTTATTCACGATCCGTTTTAATGTTAACCTGCCATCTGCTACTAAGTGTTCCACGCTCTTCCATCAAAACTCTGTCGGTTCCTCCTAAGAACTGGGGTCGAGCAAGTTGGCACAGTGCACCCGGCACTTGTCTCTGCCTAATTAGATTGTCAATACTCTAACAGAACTTCGTGGATACTCCACTCCACGCCACACTGCACACAACAAAACTGACGGACAGCGACACACAGCCACGATGCACAGAAGTGACATGCCCGCGCCGCACAATCCTTTCTTCCCCACGCACACAAATCACGTCTTGTTTTGTGTGACCGATTTTTTATTTTTTTTTTTAATTTACCTCTGTTACTTGTTGGGCGTTTAAGGTCACGTGCACACGTGACAAGAGGGCCGCCCCGCCCTAGGGATGGCCCTGATTGTTGGTCACGTCGAATTTCCGGATAACATGCGACGGTGAAACCAAAAGTACGCACTGCCATCTCCTGGCCGTATGACCGAACTACACCCACATGTCAGAGGTCAGTATCGTACTACGAATGTAATGTGCAGTGGAGATTCTGCGTTTCTGATTAATTGGGATCGATAAAACCGCCACAAGCATAGGAAACCGTTTGCTTACATTTGTTCCAGGAACTTAAGCAACACCAACAGGCACAAAGGCGTACAGTTTATTTTGAATTCAATACAAACTCTATTTGGGAGCACAAAATGCATTATTTAAGGGGCTTCTCATTCCGCACGTACGTCAGCAATAAACATCACTTAATGAACTACTGAACTTGAGTCAGCTGACAGAGATCTGCATAAGAGTAGGAGAGTGGGGGAAGCGACTTCTCAGGCATGCGGTCTCATTGCGATTGGTCGGTATCAGTCACGAAAGATCGAGAAGACTGTACCGCAGTGGGTGATAAAGAAAGGTCAAAATCCTGAACTATGAGACTATTTTAACAGCTTGACTATAAATTGCTACACTCTGCTTGGTATGGAATATTTGTCATGGAGAGGTTGGCAACAGTTCAATGTAGGAAAATCGTTTGTCATAAATGCCAAGAAATATCCTGTGTAGAAAGTGAAGGTGAAATCAAAAGGAAAGGAAACACGGATTCAAATGTGGACTTGGGTAAAAAGTGTGCATACAAATGGAGGCAGCCATGACACTGAAGGTGTTGGTGCGTGACTCACCGCGACAGGCAGCTGCATTGTTGCGTGCAGGTTTGTAACACAAACAACAGTTAAGTCCAAAATAAATGATTTTGTAGGCAGTAAAACGCGTGCTATAACGAATTGTACGTGTAACACTGCACTTGGGCGCGAGATGGCCACGTGTACTTTCCTACGAACAATTCAGCAACTGCGGCTTAATTATAATTTTCGTACGACAATCAGCAGTACAAAAATATTTCAGTGTGCTAGAAACATAAAACTTAGGCAGTAATTTTAGAAGCAATAAGGGAAGAATACGTGTTTCAGTGGAGCACCGCGTGAACACCATTTTGCGAAGTCACATGACGGGCGATGAACAGCAGCAATTTTATTGGGAAAATCACAGCTGAACTGTGATGTAAATGTAAATAATAACTTCAAAATCCTCTTCCTTTTTTTATCATTGGTGAAGAAAGTTTTAAAATAATGTAAAAGCCATTTGTTGGAGTTGATAATTTGATAACGTAGTCAAACCTGTTTTGATACGCACACATTGTTACCTTAAGAGCACACATTCCGTTGTGTTGCGGCTCAATCGAGAGAATAACACAAACCAATGTATCGGTTAGGCAGAGAACTGCAGTGCCCAGATGATGGTTAGAGTTCGGCAGTGATATGCAGTGTCCAGGTTTACTTTGAGAACTATGAACACCGTTTTGACATGTACTGTACAGCACTACGCTGACGCTGCATGTGAACCAACTATTTATGTCTGTAATAAAGTTAGCCTAGGAATGCAGTTGTTATGGCGAAAAGTATATTGATTCGTAAGTACATCAACTGTACAAGTGGGCATTCACAAGACACAGGGAGTGGATAGTACGTGCGGTGGACAGTACGTGCGGTGTTCAGTAAGCGCGGTGGACAGTAAGTTCGGTGTTCAGTAAGCGCGGTGGACAGTACGTGCGATGGGCAGTAAGTGCGGTGTTCAGTAAGTGCGGTGGACAGGACGTGCGGTGTTCAGTACGTGCGGTGTTCAGTAAGCGCAGTGGACAGTACGTGCGGTGGACAGTGTGTTCGGTGTTCAGTAAGCGCGGTGGACAGTACGTGCGATGGACAGTACGTGCGATGGACAGTATGTTCGGTGTTCAGTAAGTGCGGTGGACAGTACGTGCGATTGACAGTAAGTGCGGTGTTCAGTAAGTGCGGTGGACAGGACGTGCGGTGTTCAGTAGTGCGGTGTTCAGTAAGCGCTGTGGACAGTACGTGCGGTGGACAGTAAGTGCGGTGTTCAGTATGCGCAGTGGACAGTACGTGCGATGGACAGTAAGTGCGGTGGACAGAACGTGCGGTGTTCAGTATGTACGGTATTAAGTACGTGCGGCGTTCAGTAGTGCGGTGTTCAGTACGTGCGTTGTTCAGTAAGCGCAGTGGACAGTACGTGCGGCGGACAGTAAGTGCGGTATTCAGTAAGCGCGGTGGACAGTAAGTGCGGTGTTCAGTAAGCGCGGTAGACAGTACGTGCGGTGGACAGTAAGTGCGGTCTTCAGTAAGTGCGGTGGACAGGACGTGCGGTGTTCAGTAGTGCGGTGTTCAGTACGTGCGGTGTTCAGTAAGCGCAGTGGACAGTACGTGAGGTGGACAGTAAGTGCGGTGTTCAGTATGCGCAGTGGACAGTACGTGCGATGGACAGTAAGTGCGGTGTTCAGTAGTGCGGTGTTCAGTATTGCGGTGTTCTATGTGCGGTATTCAGTACGTGCAGTGTTCAGTAAGTTCTGTGTTCAGTACGTGCGGTGTTCAGTATGTGCGGTGTTCAGTACGTGCGGCGTTCAGTAAGTGCGGCGTTCAGTACGTGCGGTGTTCAGTACGTGCGGTGTTCAGTAAGCGCAGTGGACAGTACGTGCGGTGGACAGTAAGCGCGGTGGACAGGACGTGCGGTGTTCAGTAGTGCGGTGTTCAGTAAGCGCGGTGGACCGTACGTGCGGTGTTCAGTAAGTGCGGTGGTCGGTACGTGCGGTGGACAGTACGTGCGGTGTTCAGTACCTGTGGTGTTCAGTAAGTGCGGTGGACAGTGTTCAGTAAGTGCATTGGACAGTAAGTGCGGTATTCAGTAAGTGTGGTGGACAGTAAGAACGGTGGTCAGTACGTGCGATGGACAGTAATTGCGGTGGACAGTAAGTGCGGTGGACACGCAACAAGACTGATACTGTGCTCATCACCACCGCAGCAACAACTCGCCCTTCCAACAACGGCACATCGCAAAAGCCCAGAACGTCCTTCATTTTAAAGAGTCTTTACTCCAATTTTTCAATAAAATTACTCAACTACAATACAGAGCGAGCAGGGTCCCCAACTGAAGGTCCCTGTTTCGACATCAGTCTAGATCAGCGACCCAGAACTGAATTCCAGGTACATTTTATGACGAAGCGTGACCAATTGACAAAGCACAATGCGACACAACTGTGTCCGAGGACCACAGGGTGTGTCGTGCATACGACAGGCATTGTTTGCATTGTATTGCTAATAGCTTCCTAAGCGTGGCAAATAGCAGAACGCCTTGTAGTGAGATGTTAATCTGTACAGTGATACCAACTAGCTCAGTGGAGCACAGCCTTTCGTGACAAGCTTGTAGTGGCTCATAAATCAAATAAATTCGCCGCATTTTGTAGATTCTGATTTTCAGTACCGCCTGGAAACCAATTTACAACTATGCCATATCCTTAGCCAGATCAATCCATTTCATCACTGCCCTTTATCCCAATACATTTCGCCACTAGACCATACTATAAGCCAAGTGAAATCCATTCACCACTGGAACATATCCTTAGCCAGATCATCACAGTGGAACAGTAGTGGCGAATTCTCTAGTGTAGCTACTATAGCGCCGCTATACCACTGAAACACGTGGAATGACTTCCTTTCTCTATTAAAAATTATAGAGAAAACTTGCAATTTTCTTCCGAAAATCTTTACTTCGGACTATATACGTGTTGTGTAGCACAGTTGCTAGGAGCTACGGCAGCGCACTACTTGCTGTTAACCTTGCCGCTTGTGTGAGAGAGCGCGAGAGACATTTAGAGAGACTGAAATGTGGATTTTTGTCCACAGCGTCAATATTATAGCTGTCCTTCCTTAACGGTACTTGGGTAACAGCGAGAAAGGCACTGCGGCAGTGCGACAGACAGTTTGCTGCTGAACACGGCGTTGGAAGATTTCATTAGTGTCAAACTTCTTTTCGCATTCACGCAGCAGGCCACCCGGGTCATTGCTTGCCGACGTTTCGAAGGGAAGTACGGCCGTCCGTGACTCGAACCCTGAGGATGAAAGCGGGGTCCGATAACCCCACAAAACAGAACAACGCGATCCTCATCTACACCGCTGCTAAAACCTAAAAACTCGATTGTCTGGTTGTTATACGAGAACAGACCGACAAACATGGCGAACATCAAAAACGCATTTTTGCAGTTGTATTTTGGGAAGGCGCTGTAAAAGAATTCTGTTGTTTTCCAGAATGTGAAGCGCAAACAACAGTCGGTTCAGTGTTGCTGGACATTTCGTCACGTGCAAGCCGACAGAGCAGACAGAATACACAATACGAACAGCCTTCAGCCCAGTAGGACGGCGGCGTCGAGTTGAGATCTCGTTCATTGTCTGTTTGTTCTTGTTTTGGAGAGAAAGGCGCACACTTGCCAACGATCTTACACGTCAGCTTCCTGGAAACGGAAATTAATGTAGGGTCTGTATTTTATGGACAGCCATCGGTGCGACTTGCTGACGGCTCAACCGCACGAGCGCGACGCGTAGGACCGGCAGTAACTGACAGAGGAATTACAGAGTTGTCAGATAAAATAACTATAGCTAACTCCATGGAGCAGAGTCTGCTTGAGAAGCTAACCGTTTTTCAGCTAGTCAAGAAATTCCTGCATTTTATAGATCCGAAGGTTCATTACCGCATTCACAACAGCCCGCCACCTGTCCCTATCCTGAGCCAGATCAATCCAGCCCATGACTCCTCACTCCACTTCTGAATGATAAATTTATTACTTTCCTCCCACCTACGCCTGGGTCATCCAACTGGTCTCCTTTCCTCAGGTCTCCCTACCAAAATTCTGTATGCACCTTTCCTTTCCCCCATACGTGCTACATGTCACACCCACCTCAGATACGATGATAATGCAAACAATATTAAAATTCGTGAAATGCAAGTCAGCATTCTGTTCAGAATCTTTCGTCTTTGTGCCTGGTGGCTAATAATGTACATATTACAGTTGTCCCTGCGCACGTCATATAGAGCGGGTTTGGACGTATAGCTCCACTCATTCTTAACCTCAGCACCAGATTAAAGTGAGCAGTCAGCTTCATGTGCCCGGCCACTGCACCCCGTGCCCCTTGGGTGGGCCCCAGAAGTTCCTGTCAACTGAAAAATTCTTGCACCTGCTGGCATTCGAAGTTCGCGTCTTTCTGCCGGCAGCCAAGTCAAACGGGAGGCTGTAATTGTGTGTGTTGCTGGTGTCTGAGTGTGAAAATGGTCTGTGCCAATATGGAAAGTTCATAGGCCTGCGGGGTTGAGAGGGAGGAAGTGACAGGCGACTGGAGAAAACTGCGTAATGAGCAGCTGCATTGTGCGTACTGTGCACGCAATATCACGCAAACAAAACGAAGGTTATGAGAAGGGCTGAGCACGAAGCATGCATAGGCAAGAAGATGAAAGCATACTGAATGGGAAGAGAAGAAAAGGGAAGCGAATTATCTGTAAATGCGAGAACAATATGGAAATGGATATCAAAGAAATATGGTGTGTTTGTGGACTGGATTAAGGTGACTTGCTTCGTGAACCGGTAGAGACCTTCCTGATTCAATGAAAGGACTCAACGGGTCCCCACTAGCAGCAAGACAATCTTACGCTGCTCCACGCACTGAGTTAGTTCTGAGCCGCGGAAGGTCACTGGCCTATCCCAGAGCTTGTTCAGGTGATCATGGGTTCGAATTCCGCTGGTTCGATGCTGTTATCTTGCTGTGTCTGGTCTAGAAGGATAGAAAGTTAAGAATTGTATGCACAGCCTACTGTTTTTGGTGCTATTGCTCAATTCTGTTTCTTCACACACCGCAAGACTCACTGACCAACAATACGACCACATGCGTTTTGTTTTGGTCCACATCTGCAGTTAGAAATATTTCTCCATTCTGTTATTGTTTAGCAAGTTCCACTAAACAGCGTGCAAAACTGTAAGCAGGTCTTCGTGTAGAGTGTCTGTTGTTATTGTTGTTGTTGTTGTGTTGTTTTCCGGTGTTGTTACTCCATTTTAACTAGATATTCGAAAAAATTGACGAATTTCAGTGAAACTCCCAAACATCAGTGTTCATGAAAATCCCCTGTGCCGTTCTGGAGCTGTCAGTTGCGCATAGACAGACAGACATGGTCAGCAATCGCATTTTGCAATATTCGGCTTTGAAGGCGCCATCACTGGCTGATGGTCCAAAACACACGACAGGAATTATTCAAACGGCGCGTGCGTCTCCCCTGATTGGCTGAAGGCGGACTGTAGATGCAGGGTCACTTAAATGTGTAAAGTGTGTACATGTGGTCACTGCTGCGTCTGAGGGCTTGCACAAACTGCAAAAGGCTTTGGTAGAAAGAGACTGTTGGAAAGACCGAGGGGAAGATGCGGTTTTAGTATTCAGACGGACCTTAAGCAAGTATGATGGAACAGCATGGAGTAGTCATCCGGCTGAGGACACGGAGAAGTGGCGCACCGTTGTGAACACGGTAATGAATTTGGCGGTTCGATAAAATGTGGAGAATTTCTGAGCTAGCTAAGGAACTATCAGCTTCTTAAGACGGACTCTGCTCCGTGGACTTAATAAAAGATAATGCAGTCTGCCAGTTTAATCCACACCAGAACATTAACCTCAGCCTTAGCTGAAATGAATGATCAGCTTCAAGCTCTGAACGCATGGTTAACTTTGGTCAGGAGACTGGGTGGGCCCGAAAGTCAGTATCTTGCTCCTGTTCGCAATGGACCCTCATTCCTCGATCACCTGTCCCTCAGCATAGACACAGGACCTGTAGAGTTGCCGTGAAAAAATTCGACTTTAGCAGTTTACCCCTGTGGAGTCGAGAAACATCAGCTCGCTGCTGAGGTGTGTGTGATGTACCGGCAGAGAGGAGGCATCGGGACAGCTACTGAATACGGCGATGTCACTTCGTGTGTTACGTATGTGGGTGTACTGTAATAACTTAAGCTCTGAAGAAGGAATAACACTCGGACTAAGTACTCACAACTGAACAGGGCACAGGAAGTAAAAAATGAAGAACGCTTTTTTGTGGGATGTGACGACGTGTAATTTGGTCCCGAAACTTCGTGGAAACTTGGTTTGCTCCACTTTGACAGTAAACTCCAGGAACTATAACGGTCGAGCAGGGACTTGCCAAACAAAACGCAGGCTCAAGCCCGCTCATTACCTGCCTGCAGTGAGACGCCTCCGTTGGAGGAAACCAGAGTTGAGCCTTGACCTTCCTTCACAAGAACCAGAGCTGGGGCAGGAATCTCTTAATCCCCCACTTAAGATCCCTCCTTGCCATGTGACACCCCACTCTCTTTGATGTGTAAAAATTGCAGCCACAGTCGATGCGACGACTCAGTTCACTGGCAAGCAGTGAAAGTGTTGGAGCGCCGACGTCTCGTTTCGCGTGCGTGTCTATCGGACAGTTGAAAGTTGTGTTAGTTATAGACAGATCGGAGGGACTGCAGTCTGCTGCGGTATGGCTGTTGGCCGCACACGCATTGTAAGTACACAGTATCAGAGTATCACAGCAACTGAAACTGCATGATTGGGTCAGAGTCATATCCTTTTTGGTGTCACTACCCTTCCCGTCAGCAGTGCATGACCACATGTCAGTTTGTCCGTGAATAGCCCGCCTTGGTGGGACCTCTGTGACGAGAAGGTGAGTCTGTCCGTTGAGGACAGAAAAAAGCTCCTGTTCAATGTTCCACTGCTCTCTGAACGTTTTCCGGGGTTCTCTCGTTTCTCCTTCAGATAAGAGCAGCGTGTAGATTAAGATGAGTATGGAGCATTGGTGGATATTCCACATGTGCTCCATGACCATCTTGAACACTGAATTTAACCTCAGTAACATTTCAAGACTCAGTCCGTACCGCGCAGTAAACACTCCCTCTCGGTTATAAAAACCAGTCAGTTAATGTTGTATAGGGAAATAATCGCTGTTTGTTCTCAATCCACACAAAACACATAAACACACTGTGTGGGCAGAACGTAGAATTATATATAAATACCCAGTCTGTACCGCGCAGTAAACACACTCCGTCTCGGTTATACAAACCAGTCAGTTAATGCTGTACAGGGAAATAATCGCTGTTTGTTCTCAAATCCACACAAAACACATAAACCTACTGTGTGGGCAGAACGTAGAATTGCTGAATGTTAAACCTGGCGGTACGAACAATATAGCTAATTAACACTGGGCTTGAAAATGTCAAAGCCTGACACCCTAATACATTAAATTTCACGTACATAATTACACGAAAACTGTCATTAAGAATCGTAAAAGCATCAAAAACCATAGGCAATAATACTATAAAATATCAGCATAGTACCTTATTGACAAGGTAGGCAATGTGCTATAATGTGGCGCGTTCGCGTAATATTTGTATTTCCTCGGCTTAGGTCACATTACGACATTTTAATTGAGGTAACGGGTTACTTGACTTTCCCTTATATGTCCTAGTGTGATGGAGGGAAGTTGCTCGTTGCCTTCAAGTGGGCAAGTGAGAAAGTAAGTTTGCCGCAGGAGCGAACGGTAGTGGCGAGCCGAAGGCAACACTGCGACTGGCAGTAACAATGTTCCCATGTGACTCAGTACTTGCACTGTTTCCCTGCCAGTGGCTGTGTGGATAAATGCCAGAGCCGTACTTTCAAATGCAAAATGATCGAGTGGAACAGTAAAAATGCTAGTAAATGCGCGTCGGAGGTGGATCAAGTCCTCCATGTCTGAAGTGGCGCTGTGGTGGTGTCTTGGCCGAGCTTCAAGTTTACTGACCACCGCTGTTTGTTTCCAAGCACTGACGGCCCTGCTGAATGCCCACTGAGTCCGGGGTGAGATGGACGTCTCTAAAACTAACGCGGGGGTAGCGACGTTGGTTGGGTAGCTGCCACAGATCTCAGGAGAACCTATCGTGCCTCGGGGGGTTGCCACATTCCAATCTTTAACCGTCAAACACCGGAACACGATTGCAGACTCGCATGGTGACTGACTAGCCTCTCATTACTCCTAGCCTGTCTCACGTCTTTTGCTGAGAGCTTGGGACAGTAGCTGGAGATGCGTGCGTGGATCGGTGGGTGTCTCATTACTGTGCAAAAGAGTGACAACAACAACAAACCTGTGCGCTACTGTATTTTAATACACATATACAGGTAAGAAGGTAAATGTCACCCTAGAACAGCCCACGAAGGCTCAGGGGAGTGTAGAGGTATAGCTGTACACTTTCTTTAACCTCGGTGCCAGGTGAAGTGTGTGGTCAATGCCACGCCCCGCCCGCTTTACCCTCGGGAAAGACTTGGTACCCATTGTATAGACGGCTGGGTGGGCTCCATGGTGCGTCTGGATGGATGCAGAAAATCTCGCCCCCACCGGGATTCGATCCCCGGACCGCCCAGCCCGTATCGAGTCGCTACAGACACAATGTCTAACTTCGACGATAAACCTCTCCCAAGCTCATACCGCCATTACAGAATTTCTGTATATTTCACAAATCTCGACTCCGGAATGTTCAATGAACTCCCAGACCCGTGTTTAATATCAAAATTATTTTGCCTGAAGTAACAAGCGATCGGCCAATTTACAGCAGGCGTTCAACAGTCCTGATGAAAATGTTGAGCAGACGTCGGTCGGACCTTGGCGGTGACGGTGACCGGTTGACTAGAGTAACAGCTTACTAAAAATGGAGCATCAACTGCAGAAATTTACAAACTAGTTAGCCCACAGCTGGACATATTAAACAGAAAGACGAGCAACAGTTCTTGGGTATGGATTACATTCTTCCCTATTTTCCCGGGACAGTCCCGGTTGAAGGGCTCTTTCCGGCGTCCCGCGAAATTCTGTTTGGGACACCAACTCTCCTATTCTTCTCCATGTCATAAAAATACGACCAATCTAACGATGTATGTGAACGTTTCGAGTTTCCCCCAGTTGCAGAAAACATCTACAGGAGCAGCACAGCCATCAACCGGCCAATCACAGGAAGGAACAGGAGAGGGAGAGGAAGGCGTGAAGATGAATGATAAGTGATTTGGGTTTTTTTTTTAATGGGATCCTTACTCTTGGGGCCATTTAAACCGCTGTTAACCGTTCGGTCAGACTTGATCCCACAAACGTGTGACCTACAGGATGAAAACAAGTTCAGTGGAATCCACTGGTTGACTCCAGTAAATGTCCCAATGTGACCCAAAATTAAAGTGCCCGATATTTTGTCCGATTTTAACCAAATACGGACGTGCTAGACAGATTTTCGTACAAGTCCCCAGTATCAAAATTCACGTAAAGCGTCCACTGGAAGACGCGCTGAAACACGCGGAAAGACAGCCGGACGGGCATGACGAAAATAACAGGTGTTTTTCGCGTCTATACGAAAGCTCTTGCCAAGGCGTGGCGTTGAACACCCATCCTTTTGTGGCGCCGAGTTTAAAGAAAGAATAAAACTATACCCCTTCTCTAGCGCCGGGCTTTCATGGCCTGGTACAGGGTGAACAGACGTGAAGCAAAGGCGCATAAAACCGTAACATTATAACACTGAAGTTGCACTGTCACGCTGAAGTAGCATGGCACAGAAGTGACGTGACACTGAAGTAGCATTGTCACCCTGAAGTAGCTCACACTGAAGTGACGTTGTGACACTGAAGTGGCATTGTCACCCTGAAGTAGCATCACACTGAAGTGACGTTGTGACACTGAAGTTGCACTGTCACCCTGAAGTAGCATGGCACAGAAGTGACGTTGTGACACTGAAGTGGCATTGTCACCCTGAAGCAGCATCACACTGAAGTGACGTTGTGACACTGAAGTGGCATTGTCACCCTGAAGTAGCATCACACTGAAGTGACGTTGTGACACTGAAGTTG
>Ga0123355_10012436_pt1 | contig 13177 bp, 11 predicted proteins | sample TergutEmb28metaG_3_FD_89872 | JGI IMG/M metagenome (GOLD analysis project Ga0123355, IMG submission 89872) | Embiratermes neotenicus P1 segment gut microbial communities from Petit-Saut dam, French Guiana - Emb289 P1 | ecosystem: Host-associated > Arthropoda: Insects > Digestive system > Gut ... | reverse complement strand
AATCCTCCCTCTACCAATGTACCACTGTTTAGTACACAAACAAATTCCTTCACACGTAGTCCTGCATGTTTTCTTCACCAACATAGTTTTGATCTGGCTTCGAACCAGGACCACCGGTTACACTTATGACATGTCCAGAATGTTTTCATCTCTAATCCTTTAAACATCTGTAACCTTCTACTTCCCTTCTGAATTTCTCATCCCCCCTCAATTTTGCCTTCCCTATAATACTGCTTTTTAAAAGTGTCATGAATTGCTTGTATTTTAGGTTTTATTTTGTCTTACTGTCCAGCACTGTACACTAATATTAATTTAAAATCCATCCTACCCATTTATAATTAACATTGCCTTGGGATGTTACAGTGTAATACAATTAACTTAATGTAAATCTCCTATTAATTTCTGTCTAAGTCTCCCCTGTGGCTTAAATTTTATTCTCATAATACATATTTTTACCTGTACAGCACTGTCAAAAATTTGTGTAATATTTATGGTTGCTTTCTTTTTTATAACATAATCCACATACCTGAATTCCTGCTTCATGTCTGCCCCATTCACATGTGTTCACCAGTCAGGGCATGTCATCAGAGATTGCCATTTCCATATTTCATTCTGTTACATCTGACTTCAGTAATGAGGTCTTTCTGATATCCCCAGCAGATAGCACAAAATGTCACTAACAACAGAATTTAAAAATGGCAAGTAAAAGTGTTCCTCCATATCTAACATAACTTAAATTCAGATTTTGGGCAGTAAAGATCTCAAACGAGATTGATTATAAATTACATAAATACAATTTTCTCACATATATAACATGTTTCATCTCCTTCAACAGGGGTCCGTTGGCTGTTTTACGGCTTGTAGGAGGAGGCGGACTGAGGGGTGATGCTCATGGAACAGGTCTTACTCCAGATGTACTGGTGTCACAGTATCTGTCAGTCAATCAGGTGGATCGGGCAATTAATTTATTACTCAGTCTCAACTGGGATTCTTATGGCGTTATTTGCTTAGCTTGTCTGTACCAAATTGCAAATCACCTGTTCAGGCAGCCACTCACACCAGAAAGGGAAGGTGAGAGAGCAGTGATTGACTTATGAACTCTTTGTACTGATTTGCAAGACCTTTAAAATTAGCATGTAATAAAATAATAGTAACGAAACATAAGCCCTGAAGTGATTGTTAGACGACATCATGAGCAACATGTTACATAACTCTTCACAGTTTACTTTCATTGTTATATAGCCCAGCTACAGACAGCATTAGGAAGTTTCCATGTCCCTCTAAGACCCATCTGTCATGCAACAGAAGTTGAATTTGGGGATCAAGTACGGAAATTGACTCGCCGTTTCTTTCACCATTTACTACGGTAAGAAATGAAATTATTATAGCACTATACATTTGTTAATGTTGTTGTTTTGATAGGGACAAGTGAATAAACTCTGTAGTTAGCAGCTGAAGTAGCAAGATTGAAGAATTTCTATGTTCAAAGAGGAAGAAGAAGTACAGAAAATGAGGAAAGGAACAGTCCCAGTCTCTGTCAGCTTCATTAGTTCACAGGAAGGTTCTTATACAGTACACTTAGAACACTGAATGTGTAAGAAACATTGCTTCTCCCTTGGGTGTGGAGGTATGGATCCACAAAGATTTTAGCAGGAAATTAATGCAGCTTCCCTGGATAACTGCAATCAACAAATCACAGTACACTTATACAAGCAGTTTGTTGAGCATGTAGGTCTGGTCTATACGCTAAAATACTACTGAAACAATACACAAGAGTTAAATGCAGAACATCTAAAATGTAAAATATGTATTTGATTTTACAGCAGCTGACCGCAGAAATGATTAGCCCACCCTTTGTAACTTCTGAGGTTGATGTAATGATTAAAATTTGAATTCTCACTCTCACAAGGGTGAGGCCATCCTCATACATAGACAGTGCGGAATTAATTTCCCCCCAAATTTTAAAAAAGCTTGTGAGATTCTCTAAGAGAAAAAATCCTTTTTTACTGAAAACAAAAAGAGGTAGCAGAGGTTGTATTATGCCACAAAAGGTCAGATGAAAGTGGCTCTCAGTAGCAATTTGACCCACTAGAATGTACTTCATTGAAACAGAATTAATCTAAATTAAATACATTTAGAACTGAAGACTGTGAAGCATAAAATAACTATAAAAAGAACTTCCATAATAATTGCGGGATCAGTTACCATGGCAGAAGACAGAGGGCCCCAACAGAGGCCAACATGAAATATGCTGTCAAAAGACACATATTTAAAAATTATTGGTGTCTACCTCAAGAGAATTTATTGCATCTATTCAGTCAATAGTGTGCTGTTTTCAGAGGCATGTTCTTTGAAATGCCTGTGTATTAATTCTGAAGCACCAAACATTCACTTGCGTTATATTTATTTACCCCATTGTAGTCCACATGGGGCTTTTGAGGGGCAAAGTAACATTGGGTCATGTTTCTCTGACCACTTCAGTATTCCCTTGCAAGTTAATCTTCATCAGTTTTCCATACTTGTGCCTCAGCTGTAGCTGGAGCAACATAACCACACGGCTGCTGCACTAAGAGACTCAGCTCATGCCATTTGTACAATTAAAATGTCTTTCTTAGTAATGTTCATTTTCAGTGAGATATGTAATTATGTATAACATAACATTGTGGCACAATTGTGTAACCACTGTTGCCATGGAAACACAACAGTGTGTTCTCTTTGTAATTGTTGTTGAGATACAGAACATTTTGCACAGCTTACATTTCCTTTGCTGTCCTAACAGCCTAATACTTCTGGTTTAAAGAGATTGATTATATGGAGATTTATATCGCTGTCCACAGTACTTACATTGGGGACTGTTGTTATATATAAAAATTCAGTTCATACCTTCAAGAGACCCTCAAGTGCATATGGTGCTCTCCGTGAGGTTTGAACAGAATCTTTATATACAAGATGGGCACTGTCAACAGTGTAATCAGTATTGAAAACGTAATGGAAACAGTGTATTCCTTTTATATTATTGCACTACATGCCTCTGTCAGCAATGCTTTTATGGCAATTTTCTGTCTCTGGCAACAAAGGAACCTATGTAAGTCTTCATGCAGTGTCCCATTTTAACCAAATTGGGATTTTCTTGACAGATTTTCATAATAGATCCAAACGTCAATTCATGAAAATCCATTTTATGGGAGCTGAGCTGATACACGCAGACAGGACAAAGTTAATAGGCAAATTTCACAAGTATGTAAAGCTGGCTAAAAACACACGCATAATAATTATGAACCACTTCCCACCATGCACACAACATCTAGTCCAATATTTTTGACACTGAAGGTCACTGATTACCTACCTTTTATAAACTTATCATAGGTGAAGGCTAAGCCTATGCAAAAGTAACTTTGCTCACAGAAAATATTAAAATATTCTTCTTCATTTAAAGTGTCAGCCGCAATATATATGTATAATATTGTTGCAGGTACCGGCTTTTTGAGAAATCATTTCGACTAGCCATTGATCTAAATGATCATGATATCTTTATGGATATATACTTCTATGCCAGAGCAATGAAGGAAGATGCAATGGCAGAAGCAGCACGAATTAAAGCAGAACAGATTATGAACAGATGCAGCAGTAGAAGCAGTTCTGGAACAGGTGAAATATGACACAGTTTTAAATTGTACATTCAGGTTTATTAACTTGCATTTACAGGTTAATATAATGCTCAGAATTGTTTGCACTTGCTTGAAAGACAACACCTTTGCAAGCAATTGTCCAAGTATTCCATTTCCACAAGGTTTGCCCAACAATATTTTGTGTCCCTTGTTATTACCATTTTTCTTTGTTTATTTAATGAGGCTGTGCCATCAGAATGATTGACATCATAAAATTGTAAATGATAGGAACCTTCATGACCTATTTTAAGATATTTAATAAAACCATAATAGCCTTGGGACTAGCACAACAGCATCTCCAGTCACCATTATATGTCCATTGCCTAGCCCTTATGCACAGATTTCTGGTCAGACTTCTTTATGTTGTTTGAAATACATTATGGTTTTAATTAAACATGGTTGCTGCTGAATAGCTTATACTTTAATCACACATGCAGGGGACTATACACAATTGATTAGTAATCTAGCAGTTAGAAATATGACAGTAGTATGGAACAAATTCTTCAGTTCCATGCATTTCCTTTGACATTTTACTACCTTTACATGTCCATTATAAACTGCACACTGTACTATGGGCTGTTTGTTAGAGAACATAGTTATTTATAAGCCTGGTTGTATTAACTGCTCTCAGAGTCGTTACAGAGTCTCATTTATAATATAAAAACAAATTACTTATCCAGTACATCATCTAAACAAAACAATGGCTGTTTCAAAATACCTGGTTTTGCTTTTCAGATTCACCCCATTGTTCTCACTCATCATGTTCTGGTTGTTCGGGAAGTGATGACAGTGAAAGTCGAGGAAGCTCTAGTGATGTTGAAACAGAAATACCTCCACAGCCACCCCCTCCCCTTCCCTCCAAACCTGGATTAGGACAAATTTATAGCAGTCCAACACGACAACCTAGAGAAAAGCAGAAAGTAAAGTTCTCCGACACAGTTACACATATTTTGGTACCTGTACGTATTGTTGCTGTATGTTATTTCTATTAAGATGTAATGTCTGAGTTTATATCATATCAGTTAGGAAACATTTATATACAAGAGGACTGTAAGCTTCTTTGAAGACTACAGATATTAAACACGGCTCACAATTGTGTACATTTTTCTTAATATCTGCTTGATACCGAGATGTGACATAAGTAAATCTTGGCATGTGATGAGGATTCCACCTTAATATGGCATTAATTTAAGTTTCTCTGGAAGAAAGATAAGATTTTATAGAAGCTGAAAGAATAGAAATCCTCTAAAAAGTTCCATTTTATCACCTGTTGTGTCCTAATAAAGTGAATGCCTATTCTCTATCTGCAAATATGAATGTATGTAACAACCATATTTTTGCTGTTCTGGCATTCTTCATGTACTTTTTGAGTCTTGAATATGAGAGCATGATGCTGTTTAAAATGTCTGGCACCAATCACCAAGTGATGTGGCATTACATCGCAGAAGATAGAGACATCCACTACACAGATGTGAAAGCATAAAAAAAACTTGCATGTTACTTTATATTGGAATGTGAGTCCAGGATCATGAGATCAGACTACTCATAAATGGCTTCCAATATTCCTGGCTTTTTTAAGAACAGCTGAAACATACACAGTAACATTAATTTATCTTCCTCCATAGGAACTCCCACCACCTCTGCCTGAGGATGATGATTTTACATCTCTGAATGGTCCATGTAACAGCAGTAGCACCATCATTCCCATCCAGCCAGAGACAGAACAAAGACATAATTTTTTTGTGTCTGATCCAAATCAAGAATTGGTGAATAGCCTTCCATTACGTCTTGGAAACAAAGATTATTTAAAGGACTTGGCCACATTACCAGGCATGTAACAAATTTCGCATCACTTTACTTTACCCACTAACGTGACAAGGCCTGTGTATGAATTTTATGCATAAATCTGTCTCCTCTCACAGTGTTTATTTATATTCTTTATGGTTTTGAATAATGTGGTATGTAGAGATTACCAGTTACAACCTCTGGATACCTTAATTATAACTATGTTTTATGCTAAGACAAGCATGTGCATATATTTCAGTACCTTTTCAGAGCTTTTCAGTTTATTCTCTTAATCTTATAACATTTCTTTGCAGATGTCTCAGAGGAAGATAATGGGAATGGTACAATCAAGATTGTCCACTTTGGAGTTGTGTAATTGATGCTGCAGCTATATATTTAGGAGCCAATTTCTTGCCATTGTTTACATAAGTCATCTTTCTGAATAGTCAAGTGTTCCAGGATGGGACACTGTGTCATTAGACGAGTAGTTCCTGATGTTTCAAAGGATTGTGCCTTCATCTTCAGGGTTAAAGAGTCTAAGTACTTGACCGTTATGAAGGCATTATGATTCTTAAAAACAATGGGAACCTCTCACCAAATGACAATGTCCCATTCCAGAAGATTCGAATATTCAGTAGCACCACTGTGTGAATCTCATATCTTGCAAGCATCTTTTTGTTTGTACATACTCATAGAAACTCATGCGTGCCAAATAGCTTCCAGAAAAATGTATCTTCAGTCAGTACATATTATTAAAATATAAATGTAATACCATACATTTTATACATACACATTATACTTCAGAAAGGAAAAGTAACTGTGGTTTCAGCATGGCGATACAACTGTGAATCCAATTCTTTTCAGCATAGCAGCTAATTAATATTCTATTTTAGCCTCTACCATAGCACCGTACCCTTTGCTCAGCCTGTGTAGAACACCAAACCTAAGGCACTTATATACCAGTTTCTTACCACAGAGGCCTAAATTCAATTCTGGTGTAGTCCACATAGGATCTGTGGTGCTCAAAGTGGCAATGCAGCAGGATTTTCCCTGAATAATTTCGTTTTCACCTGTCCTGTATTTACTGATGCTCCATACTCATTTATCATGAGCTGGTTCACTAGACTCCATTAACAAGGGACTGGGTCTTTCCCGACCACAATTAATACAGTAAAACAAACTAAAATTAAGAGTTAAAAACTGCTTAAGTTTGTGCTATTACTTTACATTCCTTTGTTACCTGTAAAGGAAATACAAATATTACATTCCCACTGACACTAAATGACCAGCAGCATGAACATCAACCAGCCTTTATTGATTAAAGTCTTCTGCGGTAGTTCACTGCTGACGTACTGGGGTGCTGGCACCATTTAGAGGGAACATTTTAATCCTAAAAAGGGAACAGTACGTTTCTCCCACGTCAGCATGACACACCCTCTTCCACATGATGCCACCATGTTCTCCTTCATTACCTCTAGAAATTAATAATGCAAAGTGCACTTCACACTTTAGAAAGATACAAAAGGTACTGGCTGTTGTACAGAATGCTATGAATACATCTACTGGCATGTGAATCTAAGTTTGTATCCATAATGTATGCCAGATATTCTCACAGGTTGAGAAAAGAACACTGGTTTTCTCTAAAACTAAATAAGGTACTATGCTATTAGTTGCAGTAATTGTGGAAATAATTGATGCTGATACCTAAAAATGACAAGCAATCCAATTACATATTTATACATACACACACACACACACACACATATATATATATATATATATATGTGTGTGTGTGTGTGTAATTTGCTTTTGAATTATAGTTTCTGACTTACGGTGGTTTAGAATTCATACGAGGCCATTTGATTCAAAAGGAATGTATTCTGTGCCAATAAATAATTTAGTAATGCTTCCTTTCACACAAGAGCAGCTGAAATGGCTAACTTATTCTCTGAAATTAAGGTTGCTTTTTCATTCTTATTTTTCTCTGGCCTTATATCCCGTGTTCACTGTTCTGCATCACACATTATCACAGTGTTTAGCAAAGTAGGTTTATACGACATCACAGAAAATGAGAATAATAACTGGAATAAAAACAGGTTATAATTGTACCATCATGGAACACACACTGTGTACTTTATGATAGTGTATTTTTAATAAATTATGATGCAGAGGCCATGGTATATAATGAACACTTTTCAAGGAGCCGCAAGGTTTGTTGATGAGCATCCTATGTTTAGTAACGATATGTAGTGTAATTATTTATATGATCTTTAGGTTACACATCTCCATTGCATTTTAGTCAGAGTATATATATATTTAATATACAGTTTCACACAACACAATTATGTGTTATCAGTGCATTCATTTCTGTACTCTGGGTGTTTTCCAAAGACCAGGGTATCCAACTTTCTTTCACAGAGGGCCACAACCATTATTGCAAGCTGGTTCATGGGCTTCACTAAAAAAATCACAGTAACTGGTATGCCTAAACTTCTAAATCGCTGTGTAATTTTTATTATATATATATATATATATATATATACACACACACTATAAAAATTACATTATATATATATATTTGTGTGTGTGTGTAATTTACAAATGTGGCCAAGGGCCACAGATTGGACACCCATGTCCCAGGGGCTGTGTAAAAACAATGCAGTCATTGCTTTAATATTCACCTGTCCAGCACAAATAGCTCTCTGGTTTCTTATGTGGACTATAAGGATATTAATTCTTGAAGCAATGAATATCATATATCTCCTTGGGTGATTTTGTTCTGTGCACATTATACTATCAGAAACACAAAAAGGAGCATATATATTTATATATGGGAATGCACCTGGCCTTGAAAATATCTTGCAGTATACCGCAACGTACTTTCTGCACCTGGTTGGAAAACCGCACATTAGTAAAGGTAAATTACTGATTTACATTTTAAAGGGGGTCTCATGCCATATATTACACACATATCTGTGTGAACTGGTTCAGTTTTTTAGTTCACACTGAACATGCAGTCACAAACTGTGATGTACTAGAAACTAGCTCACAAGTATTACAATCAGTTGAAGTATTGCTCAAGAAAAGCGCCACAAGGACTTTTCTTTACAATGTAAATAGATTTAATCTAATATTTTATTATGACTTTTATATAAATGAACAATTCTTTATTATTATTATAATAATGAGCACTGTACACAATTTTATATCACATCACAAAAATAACATATCAATGAGATATACCATTGCAATCCATACAGAGTATGAAAGTATAAGTGTATCACTAGTATACAGTTCTTTTAAATATATATTTTTGTACATTTTCAAAATATTGTACGCCTACTTCTTCTTAGATGAACGTCCTAGATCCTCAAGCTGTGATTTCAGTTCTAGCAGCTGTACATCAGGTACGTACCGCACTTCTTCATGCTCTTCTTTGTGTTCACGAACTGTCATGCTCACACCCTCAGGTAAGGCTGTCTGCAGCACCTCAAAGAAAACTGAACCTACTGTGGACGGTAGGTCTACCACCTGTAACAGGAAATGTACTTCCTTAAATTTCAGATCAGAATAAAAAAAGGAAATAACAAAGACATATCCCATATTCACATACAAATCACAACACATACAGAGCTGTGAACTGCAGCTACTCTCAGAAACTCTTAACAATATCTGATGCAATAAGAATCATGTGTCCCATAATGAAGGCACATTAAAGGACTTCTTCATACTAAAAACTGTGTATTCCACACTCTTTCCTTTTATTAACAAAGGATATCTCAAAATCACACAATTTGTTGGCAGATATATTACTGTAGGGTGGTGGTTATGAGGCACATACAAGTGAAATCCCTCCATGGCACTGAGTAACAAACCCAGCACACACTTGTAGAGAATACTAGTTTTACTGGGTGTATAGCTATTAGGTAAAGTGATCCCGTTACAGGCCCGGTGTGGCCCAGAGGGTGGGTAGAGGTATAGCTCTACCGTTCCATGACTGTGGCACTAGAAGGGGGTGAGTGGTCAGTAGCGCACCCCGGCCACAGTTTACTCCCGGGAAAGACCCAGTACCCATTTTAAAGGAGGCTGGGTGGGTCCCAGGGCCGGCGGAAAATCTCGTCCCCACCAGGATTTGATCCCAGACCGTCCAGCCTATAGTCAGTCGCTATACCAACTGAGCTACCTGGCCCACACGTATAGCTATTATGGATGATATTATAGTGCAGCTGTCCATACAGGACCAGAGGGCAGTGATTCAGTTCCTCAGAATGAAGGGACATCAACCTGCTGAAATTTATAGGTAGACATCATCTGTGATGATAGATTCATGTCAAAAGCAAGTGTGATGGACTGGCTCTGTATCTTTCAAACAGGCAGGCAGCAAGTAACCAACATGCTCTGACTGGGACAGGCTCACACTCACTAATCTGGAGAACATAATGAGTTGGAAGAATGCCATGTGCAAGAACAGATTATTTTTCTGTGAAATTCATCTCGTGCTATATCGTATCAACAATGACATACGTACTTCCATCAACCACAACAAAGTTTTATTTAATCAATATATGCAGCAGGTTTCAGTCATGGTAGTCTACACAACCAAAGCATGTAGCATATAATGATGAAACTAATAAAACTGAATTATGGTTAATGGCAGTAGGTATGTCAATGTTGGCAGTATGCAAGAGATCATACATTACCTTAGATATCACAAAGTGTGTTACCAGTGGGTACAACATCTACTGACAGACACACTTTGAGGAGCAATGCATATCAGTATCTTTGGCACATATGCAGTAGTATTATATGGAAGGTGATGCACATATGCAGTGGAATGTGGAGTATGTGGCATGTGATGAGATCTGTCACACTAATGTACCCATGGGAAAATTAGACAAGCAATGGAGAGATGATCCATTTCACCCCAACCACAGAAATTAAAGTTACAAGCACCCACCAGTAAAGTGATGTTGACCTATTTGACACTGGGGACCCTTGCTTCTGGACTCGTAGTCCGGTTGACTCCATCAGTGCAAACCATTACTGTCAAAGTCTTCAAAAGCCGAGACCAAGAACAAGACAAACTGTTTGGGTAAACTCACTGACATCATCATCCTGGGCCACAGAGTTCCAGGACCAACTGAATGCCATGCTTTGATGTGAGGTGCTCAGTCATAATGCATCACAGCCTGGACTTGCCACCATGCAATTTTCACATTTCTGGAACATTACAGAAAGCCCTCATCGGCTGCAGGTTCATGTGAGATGATGTGCAGGAGGCAGTTGCATAATGGTTTAAGCAGCAGCCCAAGGAATTCTTTCCACACAGGATATGCCACTCATACATCAATGGGACTCCTGCCTGAATAACTGTGGTGATTTTCTCTAACTCTTGCAATACCTTCACCTGTCAGCATCCTCAAAGATATTTCAGATGTATGTGTCTCATATAACAGGTAAAGCTGACTGTATCACTACGCTTATCCATAACTTGTCAACCAAAAATTGGCGGTGGCATTCCATCACGTATAACTGATATGTCATTATTACTTGGTTTCTTGATTTAAATGTGGAATTTCCTCCATACGGCATGTAATTGTTACACCACAAGTTAGGTCCACAACAGATGTTAGTAAAGAGTATAATACAAAGGGTCGGTATGAAACATTATCTTCCACACAGAAATGGAAGCAATATCCAGTAGATTAAGTGTTATTAAGAAAATGTCCTTTTTAGGTGAGACGTCACTGTACTCCAAGATAATATTTTCATGTTTTTATTCAGATCTGATGAAATGCAGCAATTTCAGAAATAAATTAACTCTGTTTCAATACAGTTGCACTGATTTTTACACAATACCTAAGAATGTTGAAAGTAAAAACTGTTATTTACTTTATTGTTACTTTTCTTTAAAAGAGTATAAAATTCTCAAATTTGAATCACAGAAAACATGTAGATGAATGACCATCTCTACTACTACTTTCCTCTTACATTAAAGCTGTGGCAAATATGCTGAAATGATCAATATGTTTCAAAACATTCAGCTGTACTCGTTTTATGTAAAACTCCATTGCTTGGTGCGATCTCTTTCTGTATCTGTCACTGCACTACAGACAAAGAGTGTTTCAAACTTACTGTCCTCTGAGTTAAAAATAATTATCCTGAGAGAAGTTTCTTGTATCATTCTGTTATACTTTCACACCATGCAATCCCTTATTAAAATGAAACCTGCAGTGGACAAGTCAGAACGTACAGTGTAACAGCAACAGTTCATGAAACTATCCTCAAAACAATGATCACAGTGGTTGGTGATGCCTGTAGGCTCTAGTGATTATGAAACAAATATCAGATCAATACCTGAATCCTTAAGAAAAATGTAAAACTTAACTATAATCTACCTGGACATTTCTCTCATATACAGTCGTTTTATATTCAGTATCAATGATTGTGCTTTGTGGCTTGAACCTCTGAACCTGCAGGTGCTGAGGAGGTGTTGCCCATCTGTAACACAAGAATCTGTAGGTAAGAAATACTGTAACACCTAACAAACTAAACACACTTTTAATGCCTAAAGTAGCACATTTGTGCAATTACAGTGCAAGGTACCCGGCCAGCCGGGAGTTCTGTGTGACATTTACAATGTGAAAATTGGCACTGAAGCCATACTGCTGTGACCTGATGTCCAGTCACAGTCTAACATCTGTTTCATACTTCTGGGAACTTCTTCCTCATATCCATGATGCTTTGAATTGAAGGTCAGGTAGTATAAAATAACCCACTGCTTAGTAATTACCACAACACCACTCACTCCATAGCTGAATGTACAAAGATGGGAAAGTATTCTTCTATAACCAGGTGTTCATCCTTCAGAATCAGGATACTTCAAGGTAACTGCCTACAGGCTGGACAACTGTCATGTCACTCTTGGCAGGGATGTGAATTTTTCTCTATCCCACTGGAAATGACTTGCTCGGTATCCTACCCTGCTTGTCATACATTGCATACTGGGCGATGTCCCTTGGGATAAGAAGGTTGGGGTGCAAAGCTGAATGCTCCCCTCCATTTATTGCAATGGTTAAGAATGCATAGTTATAACTCTAACCCCCATACATTTTACACCACTATGCAGAACAACACCTGTACCACACTCTTCACCACATATTTTCCAGTACAAAAAAAAAAATATATATATATATATATATATATATATATACACACAGTGAAATCTGCCTAAACCGGACCCCCTATATACCAGACACCTGGACAAACAGAAAATAAATTTCAGAACGGAGTTATTTCCTATGTAAAATAATACTTTAAACCGGAAAACTACCTAACGCGGAAACGGAATAATTTTCGGGAACCGTTTGCGTAAATAACCTGACGAAGATGGATTATTTTATGCGTAATACACATAGCAGGCATTAATTGTTTGATTTTTAAATTTACTTATTACTGTATTTGTGTATGTAATTCAGTAACAATGACTTCTAAACATAAGACACTTACACTGGAGGAGAAAATTAAGGTTACTGAAGAACACGAAAAAAAAACAAACGTCCAGCTAAAGAATTAACTGTGTTGTTTAAAGTGGGAAAAATTCAAATTTATGACATTTTAAAAAACAAAATTAAAATTAAAGACGAGTGGGTAAAGGGAACAGCAGGACATGTGAAACGCATCACAAAATCTACGGACTATGATGAAATAAATCGTGCTATGTT
>Ga0123355_10012435_pt1 | contig 13178 bp, 10 predicted proteins | sample TergutEmb28metaG_3_FD_89872 | JGI IMG/M metagenome (GOLD analysis project Ga0123355, IMG submission 89872) | Embiratermes neotenicus P1 segment gut microbial communities from Petit-Saut dam, French Guiana - Emb289 P1 | ecosystem: Host-associated > Arthropoda: Insects > Digestive system > Gut ... | reverse complement strand
TTGTGTGAGTGGTGGGGCGTGTGGGTGGGGGAGGTACTTTGGTGTGTTCGGGGGGAAGGTCTTTGGTTTTTTTTGTGGTGTGGGGGGGGGGGGGGGGGGGGGGGGACTGCGTGGACCCAGAGGTTGAAGACCGGAAGAGTTACAGATGTTTATTTGTAACTTTTACTAATCGCCACGGGGTCATGTTCTCGAAGAATTCATTCATCTACGCCGCAGTGTCAACTTAAAATCTCGCAACAGGTTACTTTACTGAGCTACATTCTCTGTGGGATTGAGGACTTGGAAAACAGAAGGGTTCAAGTACCGAATCATGCTGTAACATGAAAAGAAGAGGAATCACATCCTATGGTATTTTTTCTCATTCGGAGAAAGCTGATGTGATAATGCCGAAACCTTGTTCTATTGTGTTCTGGTCTGAGAGTCGGACGTTTTACCGTTGTAGAGTAATTCCGTACTTCCCACGGTCTGGTTTTGTGTACCTGAATGTAGCCGCGGAGTGACATTTTAATTCACGAGTTCCTCGTGTCTGCCTGTCTCTGGTGAGAACATTCAAGAAGTTTTCACTCGGAGCACCAAGTTCCTCTTTATATCTCATAAACGCAGAGCTGCAGTTACCAGCACCTGATGGCAGTGGCGTTGTCAGCCCACTTTCTAATTTTTATGGGAAAATGAGTTTAATTCTGAATCAACTGTTCGAATTTCATGCATCCTGGATGATGATGTGGGCATTAGACCACAGGCAGTCACAATATCTTCATACGATTTAAACCCCCGTTGCAATGTTATATCTTGTAAATCGGATACATAAACATGTTTTTCTTGTTTTTGTTACATGGTGTAGGCTATAAGTGACCTTTGGGCGTGTTTTTGAGGCATCTAGTGGCCGATAATTATAAAACTATTGTCTGGAGTGTTTAAGGACCACGCGCATGAAGATTCTTTGCTGCATTGTTCTGTCGCTTTTATATTGCGTAGAACATGTTAGAGGAAACAGAATTTTCTTCTCTGACTCGCCCTTGCACAGAAAATGAAGAACAACGCCGAAAGAAATTTTCGTCTGTTGGAATTATTGCTTTTCTGTGATTTCTTGTTTTCAGAGCGCTGGCTAGTGACATTACATGTCTTACTAGTGTCAGAAATTGTGCTGGGAAGTCATGACAGACTGACGCACAGAGACCAACCCTTATAAATTGTACTGGGAACGCACCTTATAATTGATGTAATCGAAATAAACACATACCATCTCTTTGTTGAATACCAGTATCATTAAGAATTTGTAAATTTTCCATAGCTATTATGTCAAACTCAAGCTAACTTAACATAGAACTGTGTTTCAGATTGATGATTCCGATGATGATGACCCATGTGCTTTGAGTGAGAACTGGACTTTCCAGCCAGAATCAAGGCGGTGGTCACGAGTGTGTGAAGTGACTGCTCAGCATGTGGAACGGCTTCAGGCGATTTCTGGTTGGTTAACAAAGTCTGCAGGCTTTATTCAGGATCTTAAAGTTGTCCATGCTGTGTATTGTTTTGATCGTTGTACTCAGATTATGGCACCAACCAAATGCACAATGCAGTTTGATTCTTCCAAGATGGTTTATTGTCTCATTTAATTCAGTCGACATTGTCCTAATTACTGCTTTATTTTAGCAGCTACAGTTGGTACAAAACCAAGGAAAAGGCAGAGGCTAGGCATCAGGTGTTTGCTTCTGTAAGTACGTTAACCTGACGTTTGAAGTATATTGTTCAAAGGTGGTGTGGTTCCTATTATTGGTGTCTTTGCTGTTGTTTTGCTCTTGCTGCATTTCGTGGGGGACGAGCAATGTACAAGGTACAGGCGTTGTTATAAATGCCCTTTTCATTTATATTAGAAAACATTAATTGGCAACTCACAAATCCGACATCTTGGGGAATCAACCATTTCGATTGTCTGACACTTTCAAAGTGATGAATAAATGACAACAAATCTGTGTTCCACTTGCACTTTCATTTTTATTTATATCAATTCTCCGACCTTTTTGGTTGAAACCCTCTATCGCTTAGCTCTTCTTGCATCATACTAATCAAAACTTTGCCCATCAGTGGAAATACAGCCAACTTATAAAAGTCTGTTTCTATTCTGTGAGCTCGGGAGGTAGGCTTTGATTATTTTCGCAGCCGAGAATGACGTTTCTACAGATACACTATTTGCGGGAATGTTAAATCAACTTTAACAAATTTTGATGCTGCTGGTAGTGCTTCCTTCAGCTGCCTAGAGACGAAATATTTGCACACTTAAGTGTGGCGTTAATCATAAAAAAAATCAAGTCTGGTTTTGGCAGATTTAATTATTGTTGTTCAGATATCTTCATGCCGATTTTTCAAATTCTTGAAGTTATTCATAACGCTCAATTTTAGTCCGTTCTGCATTGTAAGAAACAACACATGGCCAACAATGTATTTTGTGTGTATTTACAGAAACACGACCATGGTTGGCAGTAGCGAACATAACGTTTCGTTTTGGTTCCGAAATTTGGAGAAAAGTGGGGTTTTATCTCCTAACTTATTATTCGAATTTTATTGTCGTAATTGGTTATTCCCATAGCCTTTCCAGAACAGAGTCGTATTCAGAGGAAGAAAACGCCCTTGAAGGGATCACCATTTCCTCCATTTTAACCAAAGTTGGTTAAAACAGTTTTAAACACGCACGTGCATACCCAGATACAAGGATCGAATTCAGAATCAGTGAAACATAACACAGTTGATTAATTCACGGCATACAGAAACAGATATTAAATACAAAACAACAGACATTGTATTTTTGAGGAACAGAGGTAGCACAAAGTCCACACGGGATACATTCTTACAGTGCTCTCAGCTGGAAGCTGGCAGCAGCCGTGGGTATAGGTGCTTTCTAGCCGAGATTGTGAGTTCGACTTTATCCTGCCTTCCTCACAGCTGAAGAAATGTAGCGAGCTCAAAGAGTTTGAACTGATCGATGTCCCTGTTGCTGCAACTTCTTACTCATATTGCGTCTCTACGTAGTGGGCATTGATACAACCATGGTCTGAAGGATTTCTTTATTAAAAGCCTGCGAGTGCAGGGAAATGTATAAATTCGTTAAGGAAGATTTTTTTGTTTTTTTAATTTTAAGGAGTACTCCGCGCTTACCCCCGTAAACAGACTCCCCCCCCCCCCCACATGATAAGAAGACAGTTCTATTTATTTACTTATTTATGTATGGTTTATTTAGAATGTGTATATTACAAGTGTTTAAAAATAAAGTGGCGACAGTTATACATCAGATATTTTTAGTTATTTAGAGAACTAATTTAAATTTTGTTCCATTTGTCATGTCAAGGAGGTTCTGTTGGGCTGGAAATTTAGTTAAAATGAGGCGAAACAGAAATGTCCTATCGAATTTTGGTGGGCAACTTTGAAAGGCAATAAACTGGTAGGAGTATATTATTAAAATGAATCTCAGTGAGGTGGAATTGCGTCTGTTGCCATGTATTTTTTCCCCTGATTTTGATTTTATTTTGATATATGTTTGTAGTAAATATTTTAGTTAACATAGTTTTTTTTTGTCATAAGTATATGTTCTGCCTTGTTTCCAGAGTGCTATACTGAATCACTATATAAAGAAAGATGACAAAACATTCCTTGGAAAATTTGTGCAGAGTCCAAATATGTGGGAACAGAACTACAAATAAAAAATATATTGCTGACAAAGTGGCATTCAGAGTCTGTAATTTGAGTTACTAGTCAGTTCGGAATCTATCTGTCTACTGTCTTAAAATCTAAGGTTTGAAATTACATAACCATAGTTATACTGGTTGTTTTATATTGTTATGGAACTTGGTCTGTCATGGTGAATGGAAAACATATATTGAGGATATAAGAGAATTAAGTGTTGGTTGGAGTGTTTGGACCTAGGAGGGAGGAAGTAGTTGAGACTGGAGAAAATGATATAGTGAGGTGCTTCAAGATTTATGTTCTTCACGTCACAATTTTAGGATAGTATGGTGGGATGTATATAATGTGTGTAACAGACATGAGAAATATGCCTAAAATTTTATTTTTGAAACCACTTATAGGATGATGTAAAATTGATGTTGGAGAAAGGGGACATGAGGTTGTATCAGTATTTCAAGAAAGTCTTAATGCCATGCTGTCAGCCAGTCAGTTTATTTTAGGAACAGTGTCATGTTACAGTGGTGGGTGGCAAGGAAAAAAACCACTCTGCACCTGACTGTGAGGAGGATCGCCCTGATTTCGGAGGTGACCGACTGTTAGATGAGGAGGAGGAGGAGGACTATGATCCTGAGCAGACACCTGTCATATCTAGTCTTCGCTATGGCAGTTTACCACCTGGACACCCAGCAGGTGATCCAGAAGTTTTGGCTGTGCGATTTCGACGCACTGGCAGTGAGCGCCTTAGGGACAGTGCCAAGGCTCTTCTGCGTCGCATGGAAAGCCTTAAATCTCGTAGAAGGAGACGGCAAAATCGAGAAGGAGTCGTCATTAGTGGGCCACAGGTAAAGAGTTATGTTCACAGTGGGAGAGTCGAGGTGTGTGAAATATAGAGTATGTAGTGATCTTATCATGCTTAGTGGGGAGGAATCATAATTGTTATTCATAATAGCTCAGTCAGTAAAGTGTTGGCCTGAGTGTGTGATTCCTGGTAGCAGTAGGAGTAATCTCTTTCTGTCACACCGAACCTATTTGGTGGGTGCAAGGTAAAGGCAGCCAAAGTGAAAAACAGGCCAATTGTCTTCAGCTACAGCCAATGTTAAAATAATGGGGAGCTTTATCTCCATTCCCCACATACACCCATACTGTGTGATGTTCATTAAGAGGGGTACTGAATCAGCATGCACTTCATCTCAAAATGGTTATGCTGGTCTCAAGATCACAGTTTTTTAACAGTGATAAGTATAGCAGCAGCAGTAGTGTTAATATGGAATGGGGATGTTTTGATCTTCACTTCTGTTCTTACTGCCAGACAACAAAATTATGGATTACATCCTGTGAAGGGTATGAGAGATGGAAACTTATAGTTTTTTCAGGTTTCAGATGGAAACTTCGTCCATGAGTACTCAAGTGTGTGACAATTAAAGCTTAGAAGCCTTCAGTAAATTCACTAAGCAATGAAAATTTGGCCAGAATACTGTTCATAAATAATGTACTGACCTAGAACTGTGGGTAGAGTCCAACTACCTTTTCAAATTTTTTTTATAAATTTTGCAGGGTTAATGTTTTATTGATATTGGTAGTACCAAAATTCAGCCAACGCAGCACGCACGCACGCACACACACACACACACGCGCGCGCGCGCACACACACACACACACACACACACACACACACACACACACACACATACACACACACACACAACAGTTAGGTGTAATGGTTTGTAGTTACATTCAGGTGTACTTTGTTTAAATCTTGCTGTGTTAATTGCCTGAGTCTGTTAAACTTATTCATGCACCAAAATGTGAATCAGATGAAGTATAAATTAAATTATGGGGGGACTGAAGTGAGTTTAAACATGTATTTGCTCTTTCAAAGCGCTGAACATTCAGTCTACCTTACAAATAAAAAGTAGTTTTGGACTGTGACGCCATAGTTGTGGTATCCACCTTCCAGAATAGACGGTGTTACAACCGAGAGACCGAGATGTGAACAGTCACCTCCATGAAAACCTGAAGCCAATTCCATAGAGCAGAGTACTTCCTCATAAGCTGATAGTTCCTTAGTTAGTCAAGAAATTCCTTGCATTTGTGGAACCCAAAGGTGCATGACCTAGTTCACAAGAACCTGCCATTTGTCACTATTCTGCTCAATATTAATCCAGTCCATGCTCGTCCATCCTATTTCTTTAAGAGCCATTTTGGTATTATTTTCTTATCTGTGCCTAGGAATTCAAAGTGGTCTCTTTCCTTCATGTTTCCCCACCAAAACCCTGCATGCATTTCTGTTCTTTCCAATATGTGCCATGTACACAACCTTATCATTTCTTGATTTGATCATCCAAGTGATACTCATTGAGGAGTATAAGTCATGAACCTCCTCACTATGCATTATTCCAGTCTCATTTGGTGATAAAGAGCATTGTTGAGTAACCTAACAATTGATAAATCTGTTACATATATTCATTCACTTTTTACACTTCCTCACATACACATTTATGTACACTCAGACTGCTGTACTTACCCACATTCTTGGCACCCCAGTGAATTGCTTATGTTGTGATGTGTCTTACATAAAGGTACTGGATATAGCAACGATGCAGCAGCGGATGAAGGATCTGAACTGTGTTGACGTCTCTCCTACTGGAACCAGTGCCTCCTCACCAGAGCATCAACCTTCGTTTGGTCTTCCCTCCACCACTCCTACACCTACACCCACACCATCTCCAGCTTCAGGAACACTGGGTCCATTGTTTGGAGATGATACTTCTAGTTACTGTTCAGATGGAAGCCAAGGTGGTGGCAGCTCAACAGCACCACCCCATCATCGTGGTCGCTCAAAATTGAGCCGGACGAGAAAACTTGTCCATCATGGTTGCAACAAAGCTGAAGACCATGGTGCACTGTCAGATTCAGAGTGCCAACCCACAAGTTGGAGACAGCAGTACCTAAAGGATGCAAATAGTAACCACACCAAGGTATGTGCCTTGGTGGGTTCATGCTAACAACCCTTGTTTATATTCTGTTTCATTTACAGTTGTCCAGACTGTTTGTATCCATGAAGTATTCTTTGACTACGTAGACTGCTTAGATTTTGATACATGCCAAATCTGTTGTATGTTGTATCAAATCAAGTACCATAGTGTACCTAGATATGTCATGGATTGATCTAACCATTTAATTTATCACTTGATATCCTGTCCTCTCTTCCCTGCTGCATTTTCTGTTCCCTTTTCTTCACTGCATTAGAAATGTGGAATGTGCATAAATTGAAAAACCAACAAGACACTAATAATTAATGGCCAGACTCTTGCAATCGTTCTGGATGCTACTGATTGTTGGAATAATGGAGTGTAATTGGTCTCTTACTTAGTTTCTAGAAAATAGAGCTTCCCAGATCATCCAATTCTGGATATCGCAGCTTTTAAAACATTACTGTTTGACACCAGGAAATATGCAGGATCCATTTAAGTCAAGTTCACACCATCACTGTTTCTCTAAGATCCATTTTAACATTCTTCTTTGATCTACACCTGGAATGTCTGGTGTGCGTTCTTTTGATGTTTTCCAACTGTACCACTCAGGACATGCACCATGTTCTTGTGTGCTCTACTGTCCAACCTATCTGGTCCTCGCTTGATGTAACGACACTAATGGTATTGTATGTAATGTAAAAGTTATTGGGATACGCATTACGTAATTTAAGTGGGTGTTTTGTTACTGCATCTCTGAGGCTTGCGCACCTTTTTCAGTACATTATGTGGGGCAACACCATGTACTGTATGTGGTCAAACAATAAAGTTCGCGAACTCATCGCTGTAAAAGTGCTACATACCTCATTGCTGAATACCACTATGGTCACCTTCAAATTACTCCCCTTGGGAAGCTATGCACTGATGCCAGCGACTAGTCCACCCTTCAAAACAGTTATGGAACTGGTTTTGTGGAATGACCTACAGAGCTGCCATTGTATTACTCCTGATGTCATCAGTGTCATCAAAATGCCTTCCTTTCAATATTTCCTTTATCTTCAGGAACAGATTTGGACCAACGGAATTTTATTGGTCGTGGGGAATTGGCAGTCTTCCATTGTGCACTTTGCCGCTACCTTTCAGGGTCGTATTGGTAGACCCACGTTTCATCACCTGTGATGACACGGCCCAAAATGTCATCTTACCTGTTCAAAAGGTCTTGGCAAATTGTGACTCTTCTTTGCTTTTGTTCTTCACTGAGCTCCTTTGGGACCATTTTTGCACACACCTTCCTCTTGTTGAGATCTTCAGTTAAGACTTTCCTAACTGTTTCTCTATCGATGTTCACTTGCTCTGCTATGCTCCTGACAGTCAGCTGACAATTTTCACAAACAATTTGACGAATTTTTGCAATGTTTTCTTCAGTTCTGCTTGTTGCTGGCCATCCTGATCTCTCTTCATCAGTGACACTCTCTCTTCCCTCAGAAAAACGTTTCACCCACTTGTAAACTGCTGTTTTCTTCATAGCATTATCCCCTTAAACTTGCAGTAACATCTCTCTGATTTTGTTTCCACTCTTTCCAATTTTAACAAGAAATTTAATGTTTGTTCGCTGCTCAAATTCAAGCTCCGACATTCTCGCGGCGGCACACCAAAACACATGCAGACAGTAATAGATGCCACTCAGAAAGAGACTGCCATAGATCAACAACAACAACAACAACAACAACACAGCTGTGAAACGCTGATATGTCAATGTCATGAAACCATACCAAGGCTTTTGTCCAGTGCTGCCACGGCAAGCACATGCTGGCAAGTTCGCGAACTTAATTGTCCGATCATGTACTTGTTTGCATTGTGATCAAGTTACTGCCTGCTGGACTGAAGTAAGTGTGTAATGTTCCTCAGTTTTCAGGCAGGTGTTTTAAGTAAGCCATGGATCAATTATTATGTAGTCTGTCTTGCGACAGCCACTTCCAAAGCAAGTTCTCCACAGAGTGCCATCTAGTACTTCCTATTTTAAGTTCCAGTACTTCCGTATTCTTTTAGGGTCATCCATTAGCTGCTTGTCTTCTTCCTTGTCTTTCCATCTCTTTCATCTGCCCTTCAATAATGCATTTTAGCAGGCAGTTCTGATGCAAGATGTGACCAATGCAGTCAACCTTTCTGCATTTTATTTTATGTAGGATGTTCCTTTCCTCCTTGCTGCATGTAATACTTCATTTTGCACATGATCAGTCCAACTGATCTTTCCCAACATTCTTCAGCATCAAATTCAAAACTTTCAATGCATTTGTGATCTATTTTCTGAAACTTTGAAGTTTCAACACTTTCAGCATTTTTTAGTTTTTTCCTTAAATTTAAGTCCAGTTTGCTGGTGAAAAGAGTCTTCCTTTTGAATGCCGCTTTTGCCATGGCAATCCTGGGTTTAATTTCAGGTGTTCATCCTGCATCATTTGTTTTGAGGCCACCCACATAGATGAACTATTCCACATTTTCCAGACGTTCTTGATCAGTGATAATGCATACTGGGGATAACTGTTTTGAGATAACTTAGTTTTCTCCACATTTATATTCTTTCCATAGCATCTTCCAACTTCAGTCAGTGTATCCTTCAGTCCTGTAGTTCCCTTTCTTCCTTAGCAAGTAGTCCAAGGGTGTCTGCATATTTCACAGTATGAATTACTTGTCCTCCTATTCTGAATTGTCCAAACCCTTGAAGAGTTTCCTTGGTAATGTACTTGCTGTGTAAAGTTAAATAGAATTGGTGACAGACAGCATCCTTGTGTGACTCCTCTTCCAATCTTCACACTTTTTGTGTTCTGTTGGTCCGGTTGTACTTTACAATTTGCTGATCAGTCTTGTTATGCCAGTTGTTACCAGAGTTTAAGTGTTCCTCTAAGTATCCTCACTACCATCTTTGCTGTGTGTGCTGTGAGGCTGATTGTGTGATACTTGCTGCATTTTGTAGCTCTTGTCTTCTTCTTTAAGGCAGTCATTATAGCACCAATGAAATCCTTGGACCACTCCCTAGTTTCGTATATATTAGTGATCACTTGTGACTTTAGTGTTAGAGCATCCTTTTCCAACATTTTGTGTACATCTGCAGGTACATAATAATGTCTTGTGGCCCTTTGTGTGTGTCTTCTCCATGATAAATTTTTTCCACATCACTGTGAAAGATGGCTGTCTAGTCTCTGTTTACTTCCTCTTTTTGTCTGACTTTCAGGTTTTCTGGTCGGTGTGCTCAATCACAGAACTCTGCCTCCCTTAAATTTATTTCCTATTACCATTAATGGTTGCCTTCCCATCTCATTTGTGGCTTTATCTCTGTAAATGGAATGCATGTAAATTACCTTAGAATTCATCAGTCTGGCAACAAAATTTTCTAAGAATGAGAATTGGGCAAGTTCTACAGACTTATACAACTGAAATAAAAGAAAGTTGTATGTCTAGTTGTCATATATTAATAGAGTTTGACTTTAAGGAGCCAAACATTTGTATTCAAGACTGAATAATACATACAGAATTATGGCATATTGTAAACAACAAATGTTGATGCAATTGCTGATATTACTTGTGCTTTCCCCAGGTATTGGAGTTTGTTGACAGTCGAGGACATAACCAACAAGATTCTACTCGAAGAGTGTCAGTCACCTGCAAGTCACAAGCAAGAGCAGGCAGTCTTAATCTTGGCAAGGAAAGTCAGTGGTATCGAGAGAAGCTGCAGAGTGAACTACGCAGAGGTGACTGTTGTGTTGTTCGTTTTTGTCTGAGTTGCTTTATTTTATCAAAGTACTGAAGTAAATCATCTTTTATAGTGTTTATGCCACATGAAGCTAAATGTTGTGTGCTACAGCTATCATATGGGATGGCTTTCTGTAGTGAGGTGTAAATGTCTTAAAGATGCAGTAAATAATAGAAATGTTAGATTATGGGCTTCAGTTTTCTGTCATTCTTAAAAGTATGTATAATTTCAAGAACAGAAAAGAAAAATGGCTAAGGACTAATGCAGTCTTTTGGTTTAGTAAATTATGCAGAAACCCATGAGCTGACACCCAAGTATATTAATATCACAGTAAATGGTAATAATGAACAAAGTCTGAACGCTGAATCATGGACTCTATTTAGACATCTGCTGAACATAAATTCCATGAATGAGACTGTGTAAAATAACCTTGATAGAAAGCTGGATAACTTACGTAACATGTAACATCTGTGAGTGTTTTATGTTCTTAATATTTGCAATTTGTTGATTGTAAACTTTTTTTTATAGCATCAGACATTGTATGTAAATAAATGAATACTGTGTTTTAGTGACTTTAAGGATAATAGCATCTGCAATCTTAAAGCATAAGGCCACCCAAATATCAAACCACCATTGCAGGAAACGTATTAATGTTGAACCTAAATTGTAACAGAAAATTTACAGTTGCCTCTTACATCTGTTTGTTCAATTTCCTATGCTCTTCCAGTGTGCTTATTAATGTTAGTGTTTATACATTTTGTGGCAGCGAAACCAATGTTGTGAATTATGGAAATAAACATAAATAAACTGTTTTGTCTGTTAAATTATGAAGTGTAGTATTGTAACAGTGCTGCTGATTTTTTAGAGGTTTGTGGCAATGGTTGACTTATTGCACTACAAATACTTTGGAAATTGTCCTTTGTCTGATGTGTATTTGACATACAGATTTGTTTGGGGGCTATTTCTGCTCTTGATATTGGGGCACTGCTTGTCACCTTACTGAAAGATAACTTGTTAGTTTTATTTTAGGTTTCATGAAAGTTGTCAGGTTTGAACCATTTCAGTGCCACTAGTAGTTGGTTCGCAAGTTTAGTGTTCAGAGGATACAGAGTTCAGTCCTTACACTTGTTGCCAATCTAAAAAATAGCGAGTGTATATGCATCTTTTTTTTTAAAACACTAATAACATGTCTCTTGAAGGAGAAAGTTGAACTAATTCATGAGTCTGTGTGTGTATGCAATACTTATCTCACGCATTGGACATTTTCTGACACAACTACAGTGTGACATTTCGGTTATTATGTGATGCAGATGTGACAGTGTACCGTGACAAATCAGGTTCATCGGAGCTAATGGGAAGTCAGGACTCCAGTAGCACTCTGGCATCACAGCCTGATAGTGACCATGAAGATGGTGAATCCACCCCACGAAACAGGTAGGTTGAGTTTTCCATAAAATGTGACCAATTTATATGAAAGTTGGTGTGAGAGTCATACCGTCTGAGGTCCCACAAGTCACAATTTGGATATACTGTACCAGAACAAATATATATATATATATATATATATATATCGCAGTTGAGTGGTTTGCATTCCTGCATTGTATTTGGAATTCATTAGATTCAAATTCTGGTCTGGATCCACACTAAAGTCTCAGCCCTGAGGGCAGCTATCCTGAGAATTGTTGTGGTTGACTGAAGCCCCTCCATGCACATGTCAGAATAGTACTGCAAATTGTGTCATGAATTCTTCCTGTCATGTTCCTTCCAGTTTATTATCTGCTTGTCATATTAAATAATCTGAGCACTTTAACTGTTATTAAATGAGCATTGAATAAGTAAAATTTCCAAAGAGTATACATACCTCCCAGGTTATAAAGTAAAATGTTTGGAAATGTGTAGATACAATCGTTTGTACCGTTGAAACTAAGCTTGTGTGCATTATTTACTTGAAATTTCTTACTTGTTGCTGTGGAACTTCTTTAAGCACATGATGATCTTAGTTATAGACACTAATGATTTGTAATTTTTTAACCAACATTTGATTATTTACGTTTCAGATGCTTTATTAAGTGCTGTCATAGAATTGGGACTTAACTCAGTGCTGATATAGCTACTGTAGATTTTGCCTGTTTCATCAAGGCATGTGTGATTATATTGCAGATCTGTTGTGGTGAGGTGGCATAGCTTTCAGCGAGGGTCATCCCGGCCAGATTCTTACCTGTTTCGTGCGGTTGAAACTGGCAGGGGTGTAGTGCAGGGCTGTCGACCAATGGCCTCATTGTCTTGTGGCCAACTGCTGGTGCTCCGTAAATTGGCACTGCTCAAACTTACGGCCTGCATGGAGCGGTACTGCCCCACACACCGCACTGGCTGGAACTGGGAACTGCCAAAGTTCATCCGCAAGATTAAAACTCCTGATTACAAAGGTGAGCTCATGAGGGAAACATTGTTCTCTATCAGGATGTGTTTTATGTAAATAGCTTTGTCATGTGACTGTGGCTGTATTTTTCACAACTTGAACTCTTGGCATAACAGATGTGTTATTTTGAAAAGGTACTATTCATCAGCATGTGTATAAACAACTGAAATTAGATTACATCATGATTGTGTTGAGGCTGAAAATGATAACTGTGCTAATAGGCATGTGTGGCACCAGTGAATCACAGTAGACACCCCACCAGATGATAACTGTGTAGTGAAAACATGATTCCATTGAGAGTTGATGGCATTAAGTAATTGCTTACATGCTCTACCCCCCCCCCCACCCCCCCCCCTCCTCTTTT
>Ga0123355_10012434_pt1 | contig 13178 bp, 12 predicted proteins | sample TergutEmb28metaG_3_FD_89872 | JGI IMG/M metagenome (GOLD analysis project Ga0123355, IMG submission 89872) | Embiratermes neotenicus P1 segment gut microbial communities from Petit-Saut dam, French Guiana - Emb289 P1 | ecosystem: Host-associated > Arthropoda: Insects > Digestive system > Gut ... | reverse complement strand
TTTTGAAATCTACGCAGTTCACTCACCAACAAATGCACTATTTATTAACTTGGTTAAAAGTTTTAAATTTACATTAAAATACACAATAATATCGCTCCTACATGTTTCGGTCTTTAATGACCATCATAAGGGAGCTTTATCTGTACGTAACTAAAGTTATATTTATGTTAAAACACTCGGTAAAATTACGTCAGCACATGCCGCTCTACGACATGCTGCCACATCACCTAATTATATAACGACGTAAATTCCAATGACAGCAGCTGGGATCGAACCAGCGACCTTCCGATTTGTAGCACAGCACCTTAACCACTGTGCCACCGCGGTCCCCATATGTGAAGTAAAGGATCTGGTAAACATGCTCTGGCAGAGGTTCTGCTTGTGGCATCTTATAAACACCGTGGTAAACTTTACACCGTTCATTCCATAGTAAACCTTCCAGTTCTATGAAAAGCAAAAAAATTATTGGGCATTTGAGGAGCCTCAGGCAGGAATGTGCTCCGTGGAATCTGTAAGCCTATCTTTACAGTAACGTGTTCGTCGCGAGTCTTCATGTTCTGGAGACTGACAGGTGAAAGTGAAAAGTCAGGCGCATCTTTCACGATAAATAATCGATATGAATGGGAGTAGAGACTGGAGGTCAGGCGCCGGTCATTCACCCACGGCACATTCAACTGCCCGGTAATCTGTACTCAAAAGCCTGCGTACCATAGCGGTTGGTAGCAATTGTTTTTCTGACTGTAGCTGTGTTCGCTGCGGAATGTTTCATAAGCAACTAACGCCGTATATCAGGGCTCCTTACAAGTGTACATACTTAATTGCACGGTAAAGTAATATTTCGCTTTTAAGGAACAAGAATATTCAGCACAAACAGCCATCCTTTAGCCTTATCCTGAGCCACATTAATTCGGTCCACACTCCACATAGTGTGCCCTTGCGTTTTTAAGATATCGTTAATGAGATCCGCACATCAGTGCTTACATCCGTCTTCATATTTTCGGATCAGTTTCTTAGTATCTTATCTTATGTTTCCTCTCTTGCTACATGGCTCCAATTGCGTATAATTCTCTATTTTTCCTCGATAACAGTGTTAAGTAAAGCACACAAAATACAAAGCCACGGTCTATGAATTATTCCCCATAGGTCTGTAGTTCATGTTTCTTATGTCGAAATATTCTAGTTGACATTTTGTTATAAAACGGGTCTTGGTTTCAGAGTCAAATCATAAGATAAAAGCCTGATTTGAAGACGTATTTAGACAAAATGTAGTACAATAAACGATTTTAAACTGAATAATGGGAAGAATTTCCTCTGTATCATCTACTCTTATTTTTATTACGAATATCATTTCCGCTTGTTATTTCAGTCAAATCAAAGAAATTATAAATAGCTGTTGCTTGCTTGGCAGTTACGATCTTGTTATTTTGAGTGTTCTGTGTATCTATGTGCACAGAATGTACTGTATTATTAGACCTTTGTGTAATATATTAAAACTAATCAAGCACAGTTGGCTAGTATTATTTATGTACAAAATATTTGTGACGTCCGGATATGTGTCTATCCTACAGCGAAAATGTGAGAACGAAAGACACATAACAGTCGAGTGGCAAGTGATTACATGAAGATGGAAGTGAAGCGATGATGCGATCGCCCGAAACATGTATGCTGAATATACCTTTGGATAACTGAGTTCTTTATAAATGGCGTGTAATGAACATTGGATTCCATTTTAATTTCAGCTTATCGTTGTGTGTCTGACTGAAAGTACCTTGTTATTCTTCCACTGCAACGTCACATGTGCTAATTACAGCATAAGAGTAGTTATAGTAACTTATTTTGGTATAAGCGTGGTGTTATAGTGCCAACGGCGAACACGACGGGCGATTTACGATTAAATATTTTGAGCGCCAATTTTGTGTATTACGAGGCGCGGAGTTCTCACAGCGGTGTCACTGAAGTTTTGTGTCTCCTGGGATGATACGCCATGTCGATTAATAAATACTCACCAACACTTCTAAGGCTCCTAGTGCCTCCAGTTTCACAGTCACTGCTATAATCCTTCGAAACGTCGATGACTGTCTACCAGTTGGCACGGCCTAACATCCCACAAGACCCGAATCTTCAGATTTTACATCCCTTGCTACCTACAGATGTGAGCAGTCTGGCGGTGCAAACCGTTTTTTACAAATATATTTACCTCAGACTGCTGACAGTGGCTGTACCTGCCGGAAAGGTGCACAACAATGAGGAACAACTTCCTCCTCCACATGGCGTCATGGAGTCGCTCGTCTCTATACCGTAATTTCGCCACCATCATATGGCTGGCTGTTCGCTATGCATGGCTAACCTATCACACCTGACAGTTTCCCCCTTGCCCCCCCCACCGCTCACTAGCTCACCAGTTGTTCATCAATGAAGACGTAATTATCCTAAATTGCCGTCCTTCTCTGACAATGATGACAAGGTCTGCCATATTTAGTAGCATTCGACTATTGCAGTAGTCCTTGGTTTACGCTGTCTGATCATTACCTGCAACGTCCCGTTCTTTTTATCTGTGTAACTGTGTGTCATTTCGTCGTCTTACCGCTGGCGTTACGACTCTGACGGGTTACGGTAAAGACGAAAGTGACAAGTGCCCGTTACCTTTGTGCCTGACTAGACTGTCTCATGCGTTCACCCTTCCTTCTAGCCGTTTCTTTCTTTCGGAGTTAAAAGCAACCGGAACCTGTAGATCACCTCTTCCCATATTCCTTCATGGCCAACTGATTAGGGTCTAATTTACCTCCACCAAGAAAATTATGTCTCCGAAAGGTGCCTTAAATTTTTTTACCTCTACGAAGAAAAATTCTCAAACCTCAAACAAGAAAATTTCTGTCTCCGTACAGTGTCTCAGTTTTTTGAAAACAAAGAATTCTTACGTGCTAATTTTGCTTTTCTTTTTCTTTCAGGTAAGTTGAACGTTCTTCCATAACCATGGAATTTTTCTGTGACAGGAAAGAAGAGCGTATGTAAGTTAACAGAGCGATATCTGTAAATTCATCTATATCATAACTTCAAATTAAACGAACCCCCTTCTTTATAGGAAAAATGCCTGGTCCCGGTCATATATAGTAAACCCTAACGTAAATTTACGCATTATGGTTGGAAATTTCTTCAGTCAGAACCTCAAAGGAGAACAAGAATTTAAAGGAAATTAGACAGTTGGGTGTAGAATGTAGCTAATTATTTTCCGCTCATAGGTTTATAATTATTCTCCGCCCCTTCCCCCCTCAAATTTATGGAAAAAAATTGGGGGGGGGGGGACTAAGCTCATCCGCTTGCGTTATATATAAAAACACACATACATCACGCGATACTTGTTCCGCTTATTGAATGAATTCCATGTTCATGATTTCGATCATGAACGTAATAGCCTCTGTATGTACCGCACTTCGTTGTTTAAAAGTAAATAGACCTACACGGATTAAACTTAAACTGGTGTGAAATAGGAAAACGTACCGATCGCTAAGTATTCCCTTATACTCAAATTTTAGTGCCTCAATTCTTTCCAAGGGCAGTCAAATTAAAAGAATTCTCTGTCGGACTCTTTTTATCACTGGCTTAATATTTGTCCACACACATATAATATGGCAAAGAGAAAATAATTACAAAGGTCCATTGTTTTTTTTATCTTCGTTACAAGTCACCTGAATGTGTGGTTCCATCGTTAGGAGGTATGAAAACTTTGGATTCTTTTCGGTTTTTTATAATGTAAAAAAGCAGCGTGAAGGCAGTGTGAGAACAATATCAAGTTTCGATTTGATGACGGTAAGTGATAATCTAGCGAGGCATTTTTTTAATGTTTTGCTGACCGTGCATCTCAGTATAATCTCAGTAATTAACCAACTTAATGCACAAATTCTTGTTTTATAATAAGTTTATTATATTCCTCTACACGTTTCGAGCACTGTTGTGCTCATCATCAGGAGGTCAAATTGTATTATACAGCATCTGGTATCGTCACACTCTGTAGGTGGCCGTCCGGTGCGCAGGTTGCGCACCGGACGGCCACCTACAACTGTAGAGGAATATAATAAACTTATTATAAAACAGGAATTTGTGTATTAAGTTGGTCAATTACTAGGATTATTAGGATTAGCTAGACACGTCAAACTAGGTAGAGGGATAGACTGTAAATCTACTTAACATTTCTGCAGGGAACATTTTTTTACACGTTAATAACTAAATGGAGACAGTGGTTAACTGAAACCTTACATTTGGTAAATTTACACTAGGTAAAAAAATCTGCGAATAGAAAATATGCAAATAAAAGGGCCACTACGCTCTGTAATTTTAGGCTTGTTCGCAAAATTGCGAAATGCGACTATTAGATTTGTCATGCCTGATTTTAAATGTGTCCATTCCGTGCATTTTTTAACGTAAAAGTTCAGTGGGTATTACGTATAAAAGGTGTACTTCGTCATGTCTGTCTGTCCATCTGTCCGTCCACATGGAACAACTCGTCTCCTACTGGACGGGTTTTCACGAAATTTAATATATGACTATTTTACGAAAATCTCTCGAGAAAGTTCAAGCTTAATTAAATGTGACAATAATAACGGGTCTTTCACAAGAAAACCAATGTACACTTATGATCATTATCTCGCTGAATTCGTCTTAGAATGAAAAAACTTCACACAAAATTGTAGAGAAACTCAAAACACACATTTCATATTCAGTAACTTTTTTTCCCGAAAATCATTCTGTTTATGAGGTGATTTGGAAAAATATGTTAGAGCCGGAATAGGCCACATATGGCCATATGACGCATGGATACGCAAGGCTACAAACACACTGGCGGAATATGTATCACTTACTGCTTTTCCACTGCAACAATGGTTGCACGAACGCGCCTCGGTGTTACGTTGTACGTACATTGCCTGTATTGTGTATTACAATTCTGTACAACCTCCACCCCTTCCGCCCCTTATACATGTAAAAATACAAAGGAAGGAAAAATTCACTAGTTCTTAGAACTTTTCCTTACACCGGTGGTTGAAGACTGACACTTCGCTTGTGTGCTTGCAACAATTTATGCATCTTTGTGCCAAGTAATCACAGATTAGCCTAAGACAGAAAATTGCAAAAGAGATTAAACCTCTTACTGAAGTATATAATAAGCTCATTCACATCTGTGAAATAAAGTACTTCATCACAAGCTGATAATCACGCAACTTGCCAGTAAATTCTCCTATGTTTTTGGAGCGCACACTTTCGTTACTGCGTTCGCAAGAATTCACCACTGGTCTTATTCTTGTGCCAGATAAAGCTAGTCGAAACCCTCACATACTACTTATAAACAAGACATTTTCACTTGGCCCTAACCGATACCGCTGGTGTTACGTAGGGTCTTGGAACTTTGACAAACACGGGCTAAATCATTATGGACTGTGTGTACCTCTTCTGTACCATTGTTGATAAGTGCCACGCCCTTTATATCTTCCGTGATTTAATCACCCTAATCAAATATAGGAAAGATTTTGAAGTGCCTTATTTAAGTACGTCGTAAATTACGAAGATTATACATCGTCGGTGATATAAAAATGAAAGAGAGTCGAGGGTTGGTGCAACGATCCTGGTGGGAGAATACCGACGAACTCAGATACGAATCTACTCTAATGGTGCCATTTTCCCGCAACAAGTCCCTAGGACTGAACCCGAGCGTCCGCGGTGAGGAACCAGCGAAGAGTACGACTTACGAAACTTATAATTAAGCAGATTTCTGCCTGTCGCTATTACTTTTTGTCATACTCGTGTGCTGATGGGAGTCGGAATAGTTCGGAGAGTATAGTGGCTATGTTATAGGCTGGACGATATGCAGTTCGAATCCGAGCAGGAGCAAGAGTTTCATCTCTCTTCCTAAACGTCCAGACCGGCTGTGTGGCCCACCCGGCCTCCTGTTTAATGGGTTCCGGGTGAACTTTCCACGTGTGTAAAGCTGCCGGGGCGTGAGGCCGAATATTTACTTCCGTCTAGTGCCGAGGTTAAGAATGAATGGAGCTATACTTCCATTCCCTGTATGCCTTTATAGTGTTAATAGGGACAAATTTTTCTTTTTAAATTCTCGTAATTTTTAGCGATAAACTTGAACACTGCAGCGGACTCTTGCCAATACAAAACTCGTTTCCTTACAGTTTTCGCGAACAGATAGCGAAGGCGTATCCAGCAGACACTTCAGCTGGCTGTTGCTGTCTGCATTTGTACGCCAGATAGGCCTAGGTCTGCCAGATCACTGGAACAGAATGTTACGGTATGTGTGACTGACTCATGTCACTACCATTCTTGTTCTTACAATTATGGCTGCTGTTCACCGTGTGTCCCACATACAGCGAACTATAAGAAGCCCCTCCTACTTCCGCCGGCAACTGTACGCAATCGTCCCGTCTCTGAAAGCTGTGGATATCTGAGTCAACATGGTTGAAACAAGTACGTCTTCCGTGGCAAAATTTCCAGCAACAAAATTTAGAGTTCGTTTGGTTTCAGTATTTAGTATTTAGTGAAAGATCATAAAATTAATAGTTCTTTCGAATATTTGGTTTCCAAAATTTTTCGGCAAATCATCGTGAAATTTATTATTTGCATTTTGACTGACACTTGTAAGAACGGTTTAATTTTGTTCAATATTTATGCAAAACGCACGCATAATTAGACAATGAACATCAGGCCCTCCGCATTCTTCATCTTCGAAATTCTTAAGGGTGCAAGTTGCTGAAGTATGTACACGAATAGTTGTATCTCCAGTTCCCTTTTGGTATGTGTCGGTCTGAGCAAACGTACTCACGTAGAATGTAATAGGGTAATATCTACAGGAATAGGCGGTGGCGCTACAAGCCGGAAGGTCTTGGGTTCGATTTCCGATGGGCCATTAGGATTTTTCATCGACTTATCCTTCCGGCCGCACTATTGCACTGAGGTCAACTCAACCTCTAACAGAAATGAGTACCAGGAATATCTCCTGGAGAGTAAAGGCGGCCCATGCTTATGGCTGACATTACCACGTGCATGTGCCGATTTTCTGGGAACTCTGGGAGTCTCAGCCTCCTGGAGCCCTAACGGCCTGTCCAGGCCTGTAATGGAATTGCTTTGTAATAACTCCAACGTCTGTTATAAAAATTTCCTATGTAACATAGAATACTGCTTATAAATAAATGCAAACAGGAACATTTTTGACTTTATTTAATGGCGTGTTTAATTTTTAAACTGTGAATGCTACTGAACATCGAGGAGAGTGAGGCAGGTAGAAGTGTTAAGAACTCATTCGAAAATTGTGTATACTTCAGGACAAGTTTCACCTTCCTACTTTCGTTACACAAGTCTTTGAAACTGTCATGTTGGACGCCTTTAGTTCCATATCAATATACATACATAATGCTTCAGTTTTGATCACATTTTGCTTTTATCAAAACACCGTCCTGAAGGTGAATTGCTTGTGTGTCACCATATTATCGTCAATCTTCAAGGCTTTCTTACCAATGACACCTTCCGCCGTGTTTCAATGAGACATATCATGTAAGTGCACTTTCTGTACAGTACTTATTGGAGAAAGTTCTCAGTAAATTGACGTTGTGTAAAGTATCGGCAGAGAAAGGTATAGAACTATTTTCTAAAGAATGTCGGTTCATAATGGAAGTGTCGGGTGCCAGGCGTGGAGATACCTTAACAGGTGTGTGATATCGTGACAATTGAACTCTCCTTCCATGTTAACAGGTGTGTGATGTCGTGACAAGTGAACTCTCCGTCCACGTCTAAATGTTACGTATTTCAGGCACGCCCTTGTTGGATATAACAGGTGAAACACGAGCTGCATATGCTGGCATGAGTCTGCGACATTACGCTGTGGGGCGTAACATTCCTTGGTTTTAATTAACGCTGTGGTACAGAAGCTGTAAGAATTGATTTCTATCACATGATCAATAGTTTCTACCTTCATAGAATTCAAAATTTGTAATCGTATTTATAAAGGCTACTCATTAGATCAAAGCTGGTCTAGTTACATCATTTTCCTGTGTTTACATGCCATTTATTGAAGATCCATTTCAGTGTTACTTTGAACTGGTATCTATCACATGATCAATTGTGTTTACCTTCATAGAATTCAAAATTTGTACTCGTATTTATAAAGGCTACTCATTAGATCAAAGCTGGTCTAGTTACATCATTTTCCTGTGTTTACATACCATTTCTTGAAGATCCATTTCAATATTACTTTGAGTTTATGCATGTATGTTTTTGGTGCCTTTGGGGAGTCTCCATCCACGTTTGATGATGTGTATCTCAGGCGTTCCTTGTATTCGGCCCAATTAATTTTCCGTCATTACCTTCTTGTTTTTCATCCCGTTGTATATTGATACATAAACAGCAACAATAACTGTCATGTGCAACTTGTGTATTTAAAAACCTGAGTCAAGTCCTTCGGCGTTTTACTGTGTACATATGCCACCACCATTTTGTACAGTAATTTGAAGATTTAATGTAAGACAAGTGGAAAATAAAATTCAAGTGTGAGATCTCAACTTGTTACAGATTTTATAGTGACTGAATCGTCATTAGCTCACGGTATTAATTAATCTATACAAATTATAACATTTAGCATTATAAAAAGTTATGGCAAGTCGTAACACAGGCTGCTTTAATTAAATTTCCTCTTACGACGGAATGATCATTTTTTCTTTCTCTGACGTCAGTATATAAAAATTAAACATTCCTGTAGATGAAATACATATAAAGAAACACTTGATACTGGATATTACAGTGGATAGTAGAGAGCAAGAAGCAAAATATTTTTTTTTAGAAAATTTTGTTGTCTGGTTTCTTATTTTATTTTTTATAGCCGTCAGTATGTGAGTTTGCATGCACAGAATGTGAATGTTGTCACGCGTTTGTAAGTGTAAAGGACCTGAATGCTACTGTAAGGAATCTTAGCCGTCATTTCTGTCAGAAAATGAAAAAGGATGTTGAAGCTAAGAAATTGATAGCATTCACAATGTGAGCACCGTAGGGGAAAGGAAATTTCTAAAGAACGAAACTGTGAAATAAGGACTGTGTTTTCTCCTTCACAATACATCTCTCTTGTCTTACTTTTTATGATTTTTAGAAAAAGTGTAATGTAACTCAGACAGCCTGCAACGAGGAAAAAACGCTTCTTAAAATTCCACAAATTTATAATTTCTTAAGAATAAAAAACAAAGAACATGCCACTTATTATTTTATTGAACTAATTATAGGCTCAACATGTTTCGGGCACTACTATGCCCATCATCAGGAGCTCGCGACTATGAAGTTGATTACCACATTGGTCGTTTCGTTCTTGTTTTGCTGTAGGTTGGAAGTTAGGTACGGTTAGGCTGGAGTAGTGTCCGGGATGCAGGGCTAAAGCACGACAAGTCGTGCTTTAGCCTGCAGCCCGGCGTCTAGTTGGTTTTTATTCTTCAGTTATCACAATAATGCACGGTCAAAAAAACATCAAATTTATTAATTCTTATCGCACGTTTTCAGAAGCCTAACAAATAAAACGCAGAACATCACAACACCGTGGACCGACAGCGACACATAATTTAAGGGAGTAAACAGAAGTAGCCTTTGTGCTGCACATTCGTAAGACTCCATTTGCCCGCAGTGAGATATAGACCTAATATAGGTAGAGTACATTATATGTGTATAGACCTACGCAGGCGTTTAAGTTTAAGCTAGTATCGGTGAGCTGTATAGTCAATATGAAATTACTTTGTGGCAGGTTATGTGCCTGATTCCAACCGTCACTAAGTATCGATTAGGTTGTTCTTTCGTAGACAGCACAATCTACCCCAGCCCCGCACCGCACCCCTCAACCCCACCGGCAACCATCAAACCTCGCACAGCTACACATTTCACTTTCTATAGTCAGTGGACACTTAAAAGAGTTCCACCGTAAAATAAAAGCCAAGCTACTTGTCTCCCATGCCTTGTTTTGTTCTTTGTTCCTTCCATCATTTCTTCATTTCTTTCTTTTTCTTTCATCTTTTCCCTTTTTATGGGTTCTTCCTCAGTTACTTCTTTTCGTTGTATTTATTTTCTACCTTCTCACATTCTTTCTTTCTTGCTTGCTTTCTTTCTTTCTTTCCTTCTGGATGAATTTTATAATATTACTCCGAAGTGAAAAGCAATTCCAGGGACATAAAAATTTCGAGCATAGAAACCTGTTCCTCCATACAAGAGAATAAATCTGAACGTACACACATAATCTGAAGATGACGTCCAGTTGTGTTCAGGGCAAATAATACAAATAAGACAATAGGCTGTCAGTCACGACTATTATTTGTTAGACAGATCCTTTTTTAATATTAAAAGTTACAGTTCAGTAACAAGCACGATGGTTTTGAAGAATCGTGCCTTCTTGGATGAAGCCGTGCAGTCTGACGGAATTTACCTACTTTTCGGGGAACCTACTGCATCCGTGTTTCCTGTACAGAAAAGAAAACCTAGATCCTGAGGACAGAAGTTGTGTGCTTTCGGACACAGAGGGAGAAAACTTGCAGTTAATTGAGCATCACACTGCGAACGAAATTTTCCACACTCTGCAGAAGGTACATTTAAGATCTCAGAATGCGTGTTTGACGCCGAGCACCGCGAAGGCAGACGTCTGTGTCTGGGTTGTAGTAACGTATGGAGCCAGAGGGGCTGGATATCGATTTGGGTCCGGCCGACAAGATAGCTGCTCCCTGCTCCCCGCATGAACGTGGCATACTGGCGGACGGACTGGTGGCTGGCTGTCCGGCTGGCTAACTGACTGACTGACTTATCGACTGACTGGTTGGCTTGTTGGCTGGCTGTTTGACTGATTTTCTGTATCACTAACCGACATGATTTTTTCTGCTTAAATTGTCAGCACCTTAACTTTACTTTTAATCCAATCTATGACCTCAGTTTGGTCTAAGTAATAGAATGTAAGTAGACTGAGGTTTACATTTCTCTGTCGACTTCGAAAGTAACAAAAGTAACGTGTTACGTTGGTGAAAATAATTGCATAAATACGAGACCTACAGCAAATATATGAAAATTTATTTGTATTAACCCTTTAAACGCCGAGTTAAATCCCATCTGCCATCTGCTGGCATTATTAGGAGCTCACCATATTTTCCACGTTAGCGGGTTAAGGATTAAATATACATCAGAGTAGTTACTACGTTATTCTGATTTGTCTATCTGTCACATTTAATTCGACCTTCAAAACGCAGTCGGTTATTCAATTGTCGCTCTATACACTACCATTTTTTCCCCCCCGAAAAACAATAACAAATACATACGTTTTCAATCAAACACAGCAATATTTTATTATTCAACTTACTGGCAACAAGTTTCGGTCACAAACCATCATCAGACCATCATTGCATAAAATTTTTTAGGTTACATGTAATACACATTAATTTCATGTCGTATGGGATCCCATAAAATTTACACCAATGTTAAAAATTTGTTACAGCCTTGAGTTATATGGCCTGTGACATGACATAATAAGCGTTTTGTGGAGATCTGTAATAAAATTGAATTTAAAACGGATACACAATAATATAACGTTTAGTTAGGCAGTGTTAAAACTAAAAGTATACTTATAAATTGTCTCTAGTCACAAATTGTGATATATACAATAGGTGTAGGTATCAGTCAATAACACAACAATGCCTAAAAAGATGTTTAATAAAGGATGATAGTAACTACATGTTTCGGCCTATTGCGGCCATCATCAGGTTTTCATCCGAAAATACGGTGTTGGTGCTTTATAGGATTGGTATGGTTGTGTCAAGATGGTGAGATCTCATCATCTATGATGTTTGTTATATGCTATTGTTAAGGGACACGGGGGTCGGGGGGGTAGGTGGGTTATATACTTACTACCAACATAAACGAATATATAAAGGAACATGGATTTCACCAGATGACAACACGCTGAATCAAATAGATCATGTAATCATAGATGCAAGTAAAAAAGGAGTGACAGAGGATGTTAGAACGATGGGAGGATTTAATTGCGACTCTGATCATTTTTAGTGAAAACTACAATAAAGAAGAAATTGATCGGAACGCAAAAGAAAACAATTCAGCAAACAAAATGGAATCAAAGTAATTTACAGGATCCTGCAATGCTAAAGCAATACAGAACATGTCTTCATAACAGACTAATAGGAAAAGAAGCTCAACAGGATATCGAAGGAGAATGGACACAAATTAAAGAGGCAATAATAGAATCAGCTAACGAAGTTATCCAAACACAAGTCACTTCTAATAGGAATGAATGGTGGGACGAGTCGTGTAAGTTAATAATGTCACAAAAGAATGAACCCAGAAAGAAATATTTACAAGTTAAAACTAGAGCTACTCGCGAAGTATATGAAGCGAAAAGAACTGAAGCTAACAGAATGTGTAGAGAAAAAAGAGAATCTGGATGAACACTAAAATGAGACAAATAGAAGAAGCAAGTAACAAAAACGATACAAGAACATTTTTTAAAGAAGCTCAATTTTTCAATAAGCAAAAATCGGTGTTACCAATATCTTGTAAAGACAAAAGTGATAACATGTTGTCAGAGCATGGGGACATTCTACGAAGGTGGAGACAATACTTCTGTCAGTTCCGGAACTGAGGAGTTAATCTCCGAAAACGTAATTTTAAGTAATTCTGAAGAGGTACCCCCACCCACCTATTATGAAGTAAATCAAGTAATAGAGAAGCTTAAAATACATAAGGCTGCAGGACCAGACAATACACCAGCAAAGCTAGTAAAACAAGGTGGGACAGAGTTAAAAACTAGGATACACAAATTAATTTCGAAGATATGGGATGAGGAGACTCTACCAACAGAATGGATGGAAGGAATAATCTGTCCCATATATAAGAAAGGGGACAGGATGATATGCAGTAACTACAGACCAATTACTCTCCTGAATGTAGTATATAAAATTTTCTCAATCCTAATAAACAATACATTAATTAAAATAGTAGAGAGCAAATTAGAAGATTGCCAAATGGGATTTCGACCGAACCGATCCACTATTGACAACATATTTATAGTGAGACAAATTATCGAAAAATGTCATGAATTCAACATAGAGTTGCACAATATCTTCGCTGATTACACACACGCATTTGACTCAGTTTTTAGAGAT
>Ga0123355_10012433_pt1 | contig 13179 bp, 8 predicted proteins | sample TergutEmb28metaG_3_FD_89872 | JGI IMG/M metagenome (GOLD analysis project Ga0123355, IMG submission 89872) | Embiratermes neotenicus P1 segment gut microbial communities from Petit-Saut dam, French Guiana - Emb289 P1 | ecosystem: Host-associated > Arthropoda: Insects > Digestive system > Gut ... | reverse complement strand
TTGTAGTTCAATTTAATGGCTTTATGTCACTCACAAGTGACTTTGATGTTATGTACAGCTATTAACATTACAGAAACCACATATTCCTGCCAGTTTCAATATGTATTTGGTAATCAGTAAGTGTGTAACAGCTGTCAAAGTTTCAGACTTCTCTGGCCATTATCTCTGTAACCGTTCAACTTTGGATATAGGTGTTTTGGGTTATATTGGTATAGTTTAACATAAGGAACACTCTCCCGAAGTCTCGCACATTCCTCCTGGGACACCTGTATACTGTTGTTGTGTTTTTGACATAATAAACTATTTGTTTTGATATACTTCCTCTGTCATCCATAGAATATTAACAAGATATGCTATCCTGGCCCTCAGACATTGCATCAATTATTATGCTAAACATAATTTCCATAGGCATTGTGCTGTCATGGAATATGCAGCTAACCTCAGAGTATGAAGAGATAGCCAGTTATCAGCTGTATGCATACCAGGAAGGAAGTGCCCCGCCAAGCACCACATTATGGAAGAAAGTCGGTGATGTGAAAGCCTTGCCTTTGCCTATGGCTTGCACATTGACACAGGTAACTGCACATGTGGTTATATCAAGGTTACTGGTCATATACAGAGATACATTGATGTTACACCAATTTGTCAATAAAAGTTTAAAAAATCCACTTGTTCAAAATTGGAAAACAAGAGGAACAGGTTCTTCTATTGATCAATTCTAGAGTGTGAGAAAGCCATTTTTAATTTAATTTTTTGTAGAATGTGTAATGGGTCAGCACTGTTTACACACACTGTTCCTTTTAAAAAAATAATTTGCAGATTTACTAAATTTACCATATTGTTTTAGATGGTGTTTTAACTATTTGCTGTTCGGCATTTGCATTGCTAAGTTTTGTTAACTTGTCATTGGCATGTTTTAATTTTAGTTCATGGAAGGCCATAAATACCACTTCGCTGTTCGTGCTGTTGATGTGCATACAAGAGTTGGACCATTCAGCACTCCAGGCAACATCGTACTTACTCGTAAATGAAACTTCTTTGTGGAACTTCTGTTCATTAAGTTGGTGACCACAAGTAGGTATTCCAGGAAGCATCTTGCTGCTGTGACTGTCTGCACATATCCTTTGTTCAGTGATTACATCACAGCCATTAATAACTGTGTGCTTGCTGTCAGCTGTGGAAGAAGGGTGTACCCTAGTAGCATATCTGAACATAAGTTAAAGTCTCGCAAGTAGTAAGAACCAGGAAAACCCACTTTGAATCTCATTCTTCTGGGTCTTGTAGGATGTAAATGTGTGCATCTGTTGTTACTTTTAATTATAAGAAGCGATTATTTTGCTTGTGATATCATACTGGAAAAATTTTATTTATGTGATGATGAAATTGTTACTCTGTGGCTTGTAGCTGAGTAATGGATTGTTTTTCCTGGCTCAGCATCATTATTTATCCTCACCTGTAATGTAAGTAAATCGGTACACATGATATAATTGCATTGTGTGCTGGGATCGTTTTTGCAAGTGTAATAAACAGAAATTTGAGCAGGGTTGTGGCACTTGGACCATTTAGATAGAATCTGACATATTGCACAGTTGCTTGAATTACTGCTGTTCCTGTTGTTAACTAGAGCCCTGTTTTTGATAATTATAATTTTGGTACTGTGTCATAGTTCTGTGTATAAAGTAATTTTTTTTTTCTTTAGTTGGGTAATTTTGGAAGCTGCGAAGGCTTTCGTTTGTTAATTGTATTGTGTATGTATTTCTTCCATTGTGTTCACATTTGAATACACAGGCAACCCCTGATACAGCACCTCTACCAATATATTGAGTGGTGGCAGCAAATTGAAATCATGTGTAGTAGGCAGTGTCTGTTCAGACTTTCATGGGCACTTAGTGAGTGTGGTGCTTTGTTGGGGTTTGTCCTTTTTATTGCCATTTAATTGTTGAAAGTTTTCACAGTGTAATTTCACAATTTGATAATGAACAGTATCATATAGTTTTAATTGCAGTTTGCATGAGAAACATACTTGTAAAGTCATAGGTACTAAGAACGATATTAAATGATGTATATTTAAAGTCAGAATTCTCAGGGCAGGTTGTCAAGTACATCAGAACAGAGAATTTTGAGTCCTAACTGGTATACTGTTTTAATTTAACGTAACTGCTCTCTCCAAATTTATTTGGATTGTATAATAATTGTAGCTCAACTAGTGACCTTACAGTTAACGTATTTGTATTTATCTAACGCTTGTGTGTGTGTTTGTTATGTATAATGTTTTTTTTTTTTTTTTCATTACTGTGTGACCAATTTTTTTAGGCCTGAAGAGTCCATTTTCAGTGAAAAATTTATAGTACAAAATAAAGTAAGAGTGGATAATTTAAGGCACATATTATTATCTGGAAAGTTGCTGGCCCTACTCTTTTGAAGTAGTAGCAGCATGTATGGTTTACAGTCTGATAAGTTGACTTTTATAAGCCTTCTAATATTGGAGGTGAGATAATAAAGACATTCAGATGGCATTTATGTTAATTTTAATCCCATAAGTTATTGAGTGAATTCTTTAAACATGTTGTGACGTGAGATTTCAGGCTAATGCCACAAAGTAGTTTAGAACTGCGCTCTTCTGAGCTATTATGCAGCGTGTGGTGCTAATTCCTTACTGACATTTTGGGACAACCCATCAGTCCCATCTTCAAGGATGTATATCCCATGTTCAAGGTTGTCCCAAAACATCAGTACGGAATTACCACCACATGATGTGTAATAGGCCAGAAGAGCGTAATTCTCATGTTGTGACGTCTTATGTGCTGTTTTCAGCTGAAGACCAGGTCATGTTGTTTGTGGATGATGGCCGGCTCAACCTTCTGTGGCTTTTTAGCTCAGTGTTTAACAATGGATGAAGCAGTGACTCTTTTCTTCTTTCACTGGCATTACAACCCCATATGGGTTTTAGCTTTCTCATTGAGTCTCTTCCATTCTGCTGTTTCCTTACATTGCTTTCCCCACCGTTTTATTCCTGTTATTTGCATGTCTTCTTCAATATCTACAATCCATCTCTTCCTTGGTCTTCCTCTAATTCTCGTACCTATAGGTTTCCACTCTAATATTTTCATAGGTGTTCTCTTTTCATCCATCCGCATCACATGACCCAGCCAGGCTATTATTCTACGTTTTATAAATCTCACTATATCTGCGTTTTCAATTAGTTCGTTCAGTTCATAATTCATTCTGATTCTCCAGGATCAATCTTCATTTTGCACTGGGCGAAAGATTTTTCTCAATATTCTACACTCAGATATTCTGAGATGTCGGTCTCGACTTGTTAATGTCCAGGCTTCACATCCATAGGTCACTACAGGTCTTATTAAATTTTTGTATAATTTAAACTATAAGCTTCTGTTTAATGCTCTTGATTTCATTAATTTACCATATGCATAATAGCATCCATTTCCACTGAGAATCCTGACTTGGATTTCACTACTGATGGAGTTAGTTTGGTTCATTTGCGAACTGAGGTAAGAGAATTCTTGAACGTGCTGAAATTTATACTTCCCATAATACAGGTGTTCATCATTAACCTTTTGGCGCCGGAATTATTTTTTTAATTTTAGCACACCCTGTATATAAAATATGAATACTACGGGAACCAAATACGTTAGAATTATGAAACAAACTGCATTTTGAAGAGGAAGAAACGGAGAGTATATACCATGTTTAAAATATTCAGTACCTATATTTGTTGAGTAAATATATAAAATGCAACATTTAGAGGTTAGCGGTGCGGTACAACCACTATAGTCGTCAGGCGTCAAAAGGTTAAAGCACTGCTCTTGCTACTTGCATATATTTGGTTTTATTATCATTGACTAGGAGTTCCCTTCTTGCTTCTTTTTCGATATTAAATAAGGTATCTTTCAATGCACTTTTACTTCTACTTATTATTGCCACATCATAAGCATATGCAAGTATTTGTGTACTTTTTGTTCCTATATGACCAGTAATGTTCACCTGAGTATAGCTTCTAAAACTAGATCAAATAAAACAGAGGACAACGCATCTCCTCGCCTCACACCATTGGTGATAGGAAACATGGATGTATATTGGTTATTAATTCTTACAGTTGCCTTGGAACCAGCCATAGTAACACCTATGAGTTGAACTAACTTCTTTGGTATACCCAATATCAGAAATCATTTAACATTCTGCTTCTATTAACACTGTAAAAGGCTTTTAAAATCTGTAAACAGATTGTGTAGCTGTATATTGTATTCATAGGAATTTCTTGCGCGTCTTATGGTAAAGATGCAGTCAATGGTTGAACGATTTACACGGTATCCACATTGATATTCTCCTAGTATTTTTTCTGCATATTTTGTTAATCTGTTGTATAAGATACATGATTATACTTTGTAAGTAACGTTGAGTAGTGTTATAGCACTATAATTAGAGTACTCTAATTTATCTCCTTTCTTGTATATGGGTTGTACACAGTGGCACAAAAAGAACACATTTTTTCAAATAATTGTAACTTTTTAAATTTTCAATTGAAGGAAATTATGTTGACACCAAAACAACCTGTAATAAATGCAGTTTTGATTACTTACATTGATTACTCAATTACGGAAAATTATATCGGAAAGATGGCATCTTTCTTGCCGTACACACATCTGGAGTCTGTCCTCAAAGTTCAGCATCACATTTACCAACATTTCTTGTGGAACAGTTGCAATTTCTTCGTGAATGGAAACTTTCAGATTGTCGACTGTACGAGGTTTTCGAATGTAGACTTTTGATTTGAGGTAACCCCAAAGAAAGAAACTTCTGACTACTATCCATTTAAAAAACATGCATTCTTTTTGCGCCACTCTGTATAATTCCCGTAGACCATTCGTCTGGCATTTTATGCTGTGTCCATATCAGTTTAATAAGATGGTGGATTCTTCTCCATAGACACACTTTTTTTTTTTTTAGAAGTTCTGCCATTATTTGGTCTCTTCCTGGCACCTTATGATTTTTTAGGCATTTAATTGTATATGTCATTTCCTCATAGCTAGGTTGTATGTTTTCATTTTCTACAGTGTAGAATGTCATACTATCTATGTCTTTTAGGTTACCTGCCAATATTCTTTCCATCTTTTGTGAATATGCTCTTTTTCTCTTAGTATATGAAGCAGTGACTGGTAAGTGTAAAATTCCAAACTAACACAACTCATTTTAAAGGATTTTTTACATGGTGCATTCTGGGAAGAGAAAGATATGGGGGTGTGCGCGCGTGCATGCCATTCCACAGTCACTGTTTGGCAACAGGCTGAAGTGTATGAGTTTCTGTGTTTGTTAAGGGACTTTGTTGACTTCTTTAATTTTGTATTTATGTTTCAAGTGAATAGTGATAGTGGTAAGGGTTAGAAATGTGGTGGAAATATAAGAGATTTGTAACATTAGAGCAGAAAATCGTGTGTTTAAGGAGTATGAGGATAGTGAAGAAAGTAGATGTCATACCAACTTTAATAAACGTGTGTTTTGGTACCATCTGTGCAAATGCTGCCAAAATTGCAGGAAGTTAACATTTCTAAAGTGTGTAGGGTCAAGAGAGTTGTGATGTGGATTGACGATCTGATTGTTATGGCTGTCAGGTGAAAAAGATTTAAAGCTTTCTGAAAACTTTGGAAAGATTTCCCACATGAAGGCAGTTGAAGATTCACAGTACATACATATTGCTTTCACTGGGTTCAGTTTTCAGAAACACTGGAACAAATTCACTGGATGCTGGCTGTTGAACATGGCTTTGAGCCATATAATTGTATGGGATTATCCAGTTGCATTTTCTACAACTTTAAGCCAGGAAGGGTGTGAAGTGTAGGAAGACTGGAAATCCAGTAAAATTTTGTCTTAAAAGGTGGTTAGCTAGCAGGTGTAAGCAGCTTTTTGTGTAAGATGACAATTATGGGCATGTTACATATCTGTGGAAAAATGAACAGTCCCAGGGTTAGAGACTGAAACATCATCTTCACCTTTTCAAAGGCCTATGAAGTTTGGTGATTGATCTTGTGTTCATGAACAGTCTTTAAAACCATGCCAGTGGCAGTCTAGCTGCTGGTAGTGTGACCCATGTTAATGGGTGTTGTGTGGGCAACAGAGAGACCTTGACCCTACATGTTGTTGGAGATGGAAGAGGGGCTGACTTCCTGATTTTGTAAAAACTCCATTGTTCAAACACCCAGCATTCCTTTCAAGGTTAAATTGGTATGTAGACAATTACTGTGTATTTTAACATAGATTAGCCACTGACCAGGTATATGCATTATTCGGACACTTAAGAATATGTCAGAAGGCAATGGGACAGTATATTATATATTTGTGAACTTCAAGAAAGCCAATACGCTGCACATAATGAGGAAAACGGTCAATACATAGAGGGGTTCGATGAGCTATACTGAAAGAAAGATCACTCAAAACACCTAGGCCTATGGTATGATAATAGTCAATTGATCTTACATAAGAGGGATTGGATATCTCGAATCAGTATTACAGCTCCACAGAATGCAGGCTACTTCAAAAACTAGCTCCTGAATGTTAGCTGAGGACATCTGCCCCATGGACTTGATTTGGGGTGTCGCCTACTTTTTTAACCATTCTGAAATGCAATGTTCGTGATAACCAACGAAATTTTGAAGACAGTCATGGAAACGTCAAATTCGTCTGTGGTTATACGTCTGCGTCGGAAACCTTGCATCACAGCTTTGAATAGTTATTTCGCAAGGCAACTGTTCTTCAGCGACACTGGAAAAAATAACGGTAATAATTACGTTTTGAGTACATGTTTTAAGTATTTGTGATTGTAGTTAATTTCCAGCACGCGAAAAGTAATCATCCTGTGTTGACGGCTTGGTGTAAAATATTCATTTGAAATGTTGGGGATGGTGATATAGGTTGGACCGGAACAATATTACCCGATACTATATAGCATTTCCTTAGTACCTCACGAAAAAGTGACTCTTGAGTTTTTAGCAACATTCACATCACTCACTTACACGCATAGATCAGAGTACACGATTGCTGCACGAAACGCTACGTCACTGGGTTGCCAACAACAGCGCTTTCTTTTTGTCATCTGTGGTGGAGATAGTGTGCCGTTAATCTTTGACTGCACTCGTGCTTGTCGGTAGGTTTCTCCCGCCAATTTATGAGGTGTTTTGCTTACATGTGTAGTGTTCTCAGATGGTGTATTTGATAGGTGTTTTTTAGGACGTATGTTTATGTGAAGAGAAATAGTTTTGATAATGAAAAATGCGAAGTAGCGTGAGTGCATTTTCTGTTTCGGATGTCGTCATTTTGTAGACCGTGTAGGGAAGGTATGTAATTATAGAGGTCAATTGCTAGTACGTAAGTGCTGTTTGGGAGGTGCATGCAATTTATTCGTGTATACAGCACATGTATCCTGTATCCCGCATACATCCGGCCTGTAATGATGAACTGTACTATTCTGTTGTTAATGAGGTGAAAATTTACAGCTTACATCCAGTGCATTACTTGGACCTTATAGGTTAGATCCTGGTGTTAATAACATTAGTGGAAATCGTGGGCGCGATGTTCTGCTAAGTCACTCGCACACAACACACAAGGCTGTCGCGGACAGTATGTAACTTAAATCACGAACCTCGAGACTGGCTTTTCCTTGTCTGGTGTGTCAGCTGTACTAGTTTTTTGTATAAAATTGTCTCGGGCCTGCAACCTCTTCAGGACGGAGACGAAGTCAGTCTGTGAATTACCTTACGCGACTGTCGGCCCGAGAGGATTTTTCAATCTTGCCTTATAGAAAACTTTCCTTGTTCGGGAAATTTCTTAGTAGTTTGTTTAAAAACAGTGTCATTGTGGATTTTGAAATTGCTACTTACATTCAGTATGTGTGAAGGTAAAATTCTTCTTTGCTTCACAGTACTATGTAATTTATTTCCTCTGTAACGCAGATTACCTAGAATGATTTTTCATGAGGATAACATATTTAAAATGCGATTTTGAAATGTGTAATTTGAAGTTTTTGTCCTTTAATTTTCAGAATTTCTGTGAAGGATGAAGGACCTCACACATTACTTCAATTTTCCAGCGAAGCAAAAAGCAGAGAAGATTTTGAATGAAAATGTAACTACATTAAATGGCGACAGTGGTGATGTGAAATCACAGAACTTTTTCAAGGGACTTTCCCAGCCTAATCATGTTGTTGAAATCAGTTCATCGTCATCAAGCTCAGACATTGAAGACAGCCCTTCAGGTGTTAGAATTAGAGCTAGAGCAGCTAGATCTAACCAAAAACTAAATTTTGAAGTAACTGATGATGTGAATAATCATACTGGAAGTGTTGAACATGATCTACATAGTACCGTGCTGCAAGACACATTGGATTTATCCACGTCTCAAAGAACACCCGTCAGAGCATCAGGCAAAGAGCTGTGTAGTGAAATAGGTTTCTCAAAGACTGCAAGTTGTGGGAAGAAAAATATAAAAAAGAAGATAGTAAACTTTTCATCAAAGAAAACCCATAACTCTGACAGTAGTGAGAAGTCCTTGCATATGGAAACTGAAGTAATAAAGGAAGTACTGTTAGAAAAGTCTGCACAAGAGAAGAGGCATAGTCTTTTATTTCAGAGAAATGGCATATATGGTTCTTCAGCTAAGTGCTGTGTGGATGGTTTAAATGATGAAAGAAAATGTGGTGTTGGACAAGGGGTAACAATTAAAACTAGCATAGATAAACATTCTGGTAAGATTCCCACTGTATCAAATCAACGTATTGATGCATTCCATATTCTTATGTCTTCAAGGAATTTGCAGTCACCAGCGAGTCCTGAGGAAACTGAGGATCGTATGTGTCCTGACAGAAAGAAGACAGGAACTATTGTTGCAGAGACACTGATGAAAACTCCTCCAGTGAAGGAAAATAGAAAGAAAAGGAAGAATATACTGGGAGATTTGGCAGAAAGACAAAGAAAGAAGAAAGCAAAACCCAGTGACACTTCTCCAGAAATGAAACTGGAAAAAGTTCCTACTGTAAGATGTAAGAGACTTGTTGTATCTGAATCAGATTCAGATGATGAGAGAAATGTGGCACTTTACCAGGATGCGGACATTTTTAAAGTGAAAGATGGGAACAAGGATGTTCATGGAGAATGTGGTGACATGATTCTGGAAGAAAATGATGACAAATCTGCAGAATCATGTAATGAGAAGAAACATGACAGAGGAGTATCCTGGTACAGTTTGACTTGTGGGAAACGTGATGCCACAATGTTAAGAAGGATGAACGGGAAAGGAAGCAAGTTGCTTCACAAAAATGGTAGGAATGTGACTTTAGAGGAGACTGTAGACCATTGTTCAAAACACCAGAAGAAACAACACAAAGTAATGAGTCAGGAGAGTGTACACAATAGTAAACTTTCTACAGAGAAAGTGGATAAGAGCAGAAGCAACTTTGATCATAAAAATAGTAGCCAAGTGTTGGTGGGAGAGACTACAGGTGATCGTTTAGAACCAGAAAAATGCCACATACAGTTAAAGGAATTAGTCGTGAAAGTAGAAAGACTGTCTACAAAGAAATGCTTTGAATACAATGTTCTGGATGGAAAAAGAAAACCAGTTGTGAGTGAAATAGAGCAAATGTGTGTATCAGAGGATGTAAAGAAAGAAGGAAAAAAAGAAGTATCAGTGAGCGAGGACATGAAGGTTAATTGTCAACTTTCTGTGTGTGATACCAAGATGCCATCACAATTGTCCACAACTACGAACAGGTGTGTCACTCAGTGTAATAAAATTCCATCTAACTGTTCCTTTCAACAAGAAGTGAAAACCTTTAGCAAGAAATCTTCAAATTGCCAAGTTAATAGTAAGTGTGGGAATGATGCAGAGAAGAATGAGACATTGATAGTGGAAGACAGTAGTGAAGAAGAGAACCGTGAGCAGAAAGAATGTCATAAACCGGACAAAACAAACAAAACATTCACAGTGAGCACTGTAGATTCAAAGTGTGAAATGCAGGTAGAACGAAAGAAACATCTGCCATCTCCAGACAAAACTAAGAAAAGGAACAGTTTATTCAGTTACTTTAATAAAGTGTCTAAAGGTGAAACTCCCTTCAAGCCTGAAAAAATTGTGGTGGAAGCTCAGATACATTCTCCACCTGTGTCACCGTCAGTGGAAAAGAGAAGAACTAGTGTTGCTGTGTCCAAAAGAGAACAGAGGCATCGCTGTATACAAAGTAAGGGGCTGGACTTGGCTGATCAGATTGTGGTGTTGGAGTCACATATAGTGAAACCAGCAGCTGATGATAGTGCCTGTTCTTTGATGCTTCCAAAGGAGAGTAAGGACATTAATAAATTGAAAACTACACCTTCTAGCAGTGGGTGGAAAATGCGGGTCAGATTGCGGGAGTTATCCGCCCAGGCACCTTCAGACAGTGATACAGGTAAAAATTTAATTGGGTGGTACCCTAGGTTTATTGCTAAAAGTACTTTTAAGTCTTCCCACTTAACTTGTTTTATCCCTGCCATTAGATTATTTCACATACATGGGCAAACCAGGCTGTGACTCTGCCAACTGTTGTTAATTCTACAAAACACAAGCTCTTTTTTTATTCCTGTAGTAAGGGGGTGCTGTCATCTGTGTTCTGAATTGTTAAACCTTTAAATGACTCGTGTATGCATATGCAAAACATGCTAAAAACCCATAGAAATTATTTTATATATATATATATATATATATGTATAAAATAATTTATTTTGCACAAAATTTATTTCTTAATTTTCTGTTTTTATGTTTGAATAATACGTTTTTCATAAACCACACAGTAAAATTTGAATACCAACCTGGTTAAGGCATTTTTTATCATTAAGGCACATAGAAAAGATGTACAAAGAGTCTGTCATGTGCTGATCATATCTTCATACACAGTACTTGTTCTACAATGTTTTGGAAGCAGTAGCTGATAACTTCCCTCTCCACTTTACCCTTTGGTTAACTGAGTTGTTAGTAGCTAATTCAGATATATAGTAGAATGTGTTGCGAAGAATTTTTTTATATACTGTCTTCATTAAAAATTTATATTTGAAAAACTTGCACATTTTAAAGCATGGTATATAAAGCAGAAGTGTTAGTTTTGTGCAGCAGGCTTGGCATTGGACAAAATATGTGGAAACATCTTTAATGACAAGTGGAACTGCTATTTGAATAGGTGTCACATCCAAAAGAATCATTGCTGTGTAAATAGCCTCGAATAGTTAGTACTAAGCTCTTCAAAACTTTTTGAAGTGACACACTTCCTGGCCTTGGAGTCCTGTTTAGGTGCCCATGTTCTTGGAAAAGGTCAAGTAAGATTTCTGTTGTACCTGTTTGGCCTTTCTGTATGCCCAGAAATCAGGCTCATTATTAACCCTTTGACCCCTAATGATGACTATAGTGGTCGTACCGCACCTCTTACCTCTAAATGTTGCATTTTATATATTTATTCAACACATATAGGTACTGAATATTTTAAACATGGTATATACTCTCCGTTTTTTCTCTTCAAAATGCAGTTTGTTTCATAAATCTAACGTATTTGGTTCCTTTATTGTTCACATTTTATATAGAGGGTGTGCTAAAATTAAAAAAATTCCGCCGCCAAAAGGTTAATTTTCTTTGACTGTCCTTATGAAGGAGGTCTGCTACGTAGCAGTCTGCGAAGATGTAACAGAGGTGGCTGGAATGTCAGTTGTTTTGCAGTAAGAGTTCATCGTGGACATCATGTTGCAGATGTGCCTATGTATGTGATGAAACTGATGAGCTGAAGTGTTTGATGGACAAGGCTGAGTTCCTTTCTGAGTTGAATTCCCTTGTCCTATAGCACAATGCCGTTTTTGCACTTTGATCGCTGATACATGGGAACTGCAGCTGCCATAACTGTATGAAATTTGTTACATTTATAATTGAACAGTAATTTATACTGCTTTGTCTCACACACATTCATTTATTGAAGGTAAAAATTTGTCACCTCACTGTAGTTACTAGTCTACAGGCTGGACAGTAGGGGATTTGGGATTTGATTCACAGTGGGTGCAGGGAGATATGTTTTTGGTACAGTGTCCAGATCAGTTCTTGAGCCTGCCCACCCTTTTATTCAGTGGATACCATATGCTGTTTTGACAAAGGTTAAGAAGCCAGGGAGTGTAGCTGACCACTCGCTTCTGTTTATTGCTGTGACACAGTTGAACTCTACCTACACTCTCATATATTATTTTATGGTGTGGTGTTTAACCCTTTGGTGCCTAACAACCCCTATAGTGGTCGTACCGCACTGCTAACCTCTAAACGTTGCATTTTATATATTTATTCAACAAATAAAGGTACTGAATATTTTAAACATGGTATATACTGTCCGTTTTTTCCTCTTCAAAATGCAGGTTGTTTCATAAGTCTAATGTATTTGGTTCCTGTATTATTCACATTTTATATACAGGTGTGCTAAAATTAAAAAAATAATTCCGGCGTCAAAAGGTTAATGCAGTGCGCACGAGCTGCAGTCATAAATTATGTTCTTATGTTACTTTACTTGTCAACCAACAAATGCACTTACATAAAATAACACACTAAAACACTTAAAATCGCTCCGACCTGTTTCGATCCTTAGATCATCATCAGGGAGCTACATTATTCCTTGCTAAAGTCACTTCAAAAACATTCATAAAATTCCTTTATATTAACAGGGTGTTGTGGCAGCACATCGTGTTGTGTAAGATCGAGTTACTGGGAACGCACCCGGCTATGGTGTACGTCATGTGTTACGTAGTGAGAGAAACGACGTACACCATAGCTGGGCGCATTCCCAGTAACACGATCTTACACAACACGACGTGCTGCCACAACACCCTGTTAATATAAAGGAATTTTATGAATGTTTTTGAAGTGACTTTAGCAAGGAATAACGGAGCTCCCTGAGGATGATCTAAGGATCGAAACCAGTCGGAGCGATTTTAAGTGTTTTAGTGTGTTATTTTATGTAAGTGCATTAGTTGGTTGACAATTAAAGTAATTCTATGAAATGCACGGTGCAATGATGAGAATATGTTCTTATGTTTTCGTTCTCAAGCTTTCGCCGTGTCTTGAATGTAGATTAGCTTCTTTTGGGTATTTCCCCGGCGTCCTATTTTCAAAATC
>Ga0123355_10012431_pt1 | contig 13180 bp, 8 predicted proteins | sample TergutEmb28metaG_3_FD_89872 | JGI IMG/M metagenome (GOLD analysis project Ga0123355, IMG submission 89872) | Embiratermes neotenicus P1 segment gut microbial communities from Petit-Saut dam, French Guiana - Emb289 P1 | ecosystem: Host-associated > Arthropoda: Insects > Digestive system > Gut ... | reverse complement strand
GTGGTGGTGGTGGTGGTGGTGGTGGTGGTGGTGGTGGTGGTGGTGGTGGTGGTGGTGGTGGTGGTGGTGGTGGTGGTGGTGGTGGTGGTGGTGGTGGTGGTGGAGGTGGTGGTGGTGGTGGTGGAGGTGGTGGTGGTGGTGGTGGTGGTGGTGGTGGTGGAAGTGGTGGTGGTGGTGGTGGTTGTAGTGGTGGAAGTGGTGGTAGTGGTGGAAGTGGGTGGTGATTGTGGTGGTGGTTGCAGTGGTGATGGTGATGGTGGTGGTGGTGGTGGTGGTGGTGGTAGTAGTGGTGGAAGTGGTGGTGGCAGCGGTGGAAAATTTGGCGGTGGACGTGGTGGAGACGGTGATATGGTGACAAAGATGCTACACATCTACCAAACTTCCACTTGTTTTTCCCATCACATCAGCGGTGAAGAACAAGCAATAGAGAAATCGTGATAACAGGCAAAGAGAAGACCGCCAAACGCCAATGCAGCATGCTCCAGAACAGCTGTAGCCACTGCGAATTCCAAACACTTCGTAATACATTCACTGCATAGGCTGTCTTATGACAGTCCATAGCCTCTTCCAAAGCGAGCCACACAGCGCGATCCAGTGCGTCTTCTCCAAGTTTGCAGAATCGTCCTTTTTCTTAAGGTCATCCAGTAGCCGCATACAACTTCTTCCTCGTCTTCCCACCACTTCTATTTTTCCTTCAATAACGTGTTTTAGGAGGCAGTTCCTACACAAGATCTGACTAATTCAGTCAGCTTTCCTTCTTCATGTTTGATACAAGATATATTTTCTACCTCTACTCCATGCAATATGCACACTTCTTCATTTTTCACACTATCGGTCCAACTTATCTTATCCATCCTTCTTGCGCACCACATTTCAAAACTTCTCTGGTATTTCAAATCCACTCTCAGATGTGTCCAATTTCAAGCACCATATAATCTATGCTCAAAATGTAGTAATTTACTAGTTTCTTCCTTAAATTTAAGTCCAATTTGCCGGCGAAAAGATTCTTCTTCTTGTTGAATGATGTTTTTGGCATGTCAATCCTGGATTAAATTTCAAGTTTATATCTTGCATAATTTGTTAACATTCTACCTAAACAGATGAAATAGTCCACATTCCCAAGTTGTGTATGCAATTACAAGCCCAAAAAAACTGCAACTACGGTTTAGCTGGTGCAGCTGTTGTCCCTCAAGTACATAAAATTAAACCAAACCTAAATCGAATCGTCGTGTATTTGAATACGCTTATAGTTTATTTGTGAAAACACACATTTGACAGCCCAGGTATTCAGTTTGTCCATGCTAAGAGCATTCGGACTGGCCCAGAAAACAACTGTCGCAAGAACTGATCAGCTTCTTTTAAAGCCAGCAAAGGCAGAGCCACGGTGTTGCTGTCCTATCTGTTGATTGTAGCAGGAGACGACCTTAGCGTCCTTATGGAAATTTCTTTAATTAAGAAAGTGTCTTTTAAATCCTTCTGAATAAAAATAATGGAAGATATCATTAGGCAGCACAAAAGAAACAATTTAAAAGTAATGGGAACTTAGAATCCCATGCAGTTGGACTGTAGGATATAATTATAGGGAATTTCATCAAACAAAAGAAACGGCTCACTGGATTGCAGCCACGTAACAGACGGCAATTATTATGTAGGTTGGGGCAGATTTAGTGCCTTAGCAAGTTGCATGGTTTCTACGCTACTCCTACTTTGAATTCAAAAATACTGCTTTTACAGGAACGTATTTGTTACAATCAGATATTCCAATCTTTTTACTGACAAAACAACAGATTTATTAACTTTAAATTACTCTGCTAATGAAAGATAAACACACAGTTGGCCTGACAGATCCGTAGTAAATGTACTGAGCTATTAATGGCATTTGGAGATAAGACTACGCTGGATGAAAGCGAATTGAGACTGCTTAGAGGTAAGTGACCCATTCAGACACCGAAGAACTGTTAATGTTTCTTTGTATAAATTTTAAATCGAAATGTTCGGAATCGTAACAATTTAAGAAAGGAAATGACATACTCTAAAAATTCCAAAACTCGATAATCAAACCGGTATAATTTTAGAGACACAGCCTTACGAAATTCAAAATTAATAACTCAAGTCGGAGTTAGATAGATTGATGAAACGAAATAATCGACTACTTCATGAATCGAAAATTTAACGCACTGAAGCCTGAAATTCGTCCAAATGGCATATAAAAATTCAGTACTTGTCTTGTAGTAAACGTAAAACATCTCGATTGAAAACACCAACCAGTGAATATCTTATACAACATTGATCAATTGATTTTGTATACCCGAGGTGGAGAGTGTTTCCTGTGAGGTACGCACAAAATTCTGATATAAAACAGATTCTTTTTGTCTTTAAGGGGTCAATGATAGGCTACAGTGGTTGTACGACCATAAATTTTCACACTCATTCTTGTGATATTATGTTGATATTACATGAATGTTTAACCTTTACTACTAGGCTCTAAGATATGAGGTCCTCTGGAAAATGACATCGTGCAGCCTAGTAATATGAACCGACGTTGCACAAGAACCGATTTTATCCATCTTCCCGGTAAAACGCTTTTGTCCTGAGGAAGGAGGCAGAAATTTTCTAGCAAAAGTGGTGAAGTGGTGCCTGATACACGGCGCCCCATCCAAACTTAGAATAATATTCATATTATTATAAAGATCGGTTGTAAAATGAGAAGCCTTTTGCCCTGGTACATTCAGTGAAACAAGAATATTTTAAGTTTATTTATACTCAACATACAGGCCTCTCTGTGACTATGCAAGTGGCCAGTTTCAACAGACGGACTGGAATAAAGATAAAGCCCGATTGAAATAAATGTCTACCACAATGCTGCTTAAGAAACATTCCCGGAACTTAGTTCCTGATAGGCCCTAAGTATCAACTATAGCTGCTAATTTAGGAAAGGTGAAAATTCCATTGACCAATCTCACTTAAATGATGACCCATTATTACTGTAGTATTTGTTTGCTTTATGGATTACAGTGACTCTTCTCACATAACAATTAACCATCTAGATGTTATTTTGCTGGTTGCTTGCTGTATCACCCACTACAATCAAGAGAAAAGTGTTGGGCTAGATCGGGGTTCGAGGCATTCAAGAGTTCACAAGCGCACTGCCTTCATCATGACAACTGTAATTAAAATTTGTATGTTATTTATTTGGATTTGTACTTTTTAACCCCAGCTTTGTACAAATTTTGCGCTAGATTTTCTCAGCGTAAATCAGCGAAGTACGATAAAGTTTCGATTTCTTATAAATGTTCTACATATCTTAATACTGTACGTTAGTATGTTTGTTTGAAACAGTTATGTTCCATATTTGCACCCAAATATTACACTTTACGAAAACTCATATTTAGTTAAAAGGTTCCCAGATATTAGGAGTATGGAGACCATTCGTCTAGGTCATAATACTTCTGCACATCCCAGGACATTTTCGTTAATGTTACATTCACAAAGCTGCGAAACGAAAACAGGAAACAAGTTAGATTCAGTACAGGCGACGATTGTGTAAGCATTGTAGGTAGGTTTTCGCCCTTTTTATAGGCCACGAAAGCGCTTTTGGTGAGTAGAGGTATAGCTCTACCCTTTCTAGGACCTCGGCACGCTATATGGGGGTTGGGGGATCAGCCCCACGTCCCGGCCGCCTCTACCCCCGGGAAAGACCCGATACCCATTTTACAAGAGTCTGGGTGGACCCCAGGGCCGGTCTGGAAGGGTGGAAAATCTCGTCCCCACCGGGATTCGATCCCGGACCGTCCAGCCCGTTGTCAGTCGCTATACCGACTGAGCCACCCGACCCACTGCAATCATTGCATATTATCTTATTTTAGTTACTGATGTGATAAAACAATTCTGTGTTTTTTTCTTAAACCATAAATTTGAAGTATTTTCTCATTTATTTGCAAACTTTTCATACAATGTTAAATTATTCTAACACCTGTTCATTTCAGAATTAATCGGAAAGGAGGGGGAGGGATCAGTAAATGAATTTCAAAGAGCAGCAGCTGCTGCATACATTACACAATTTCGCACGATTACGATCTTCGGCCTTCCACCTTTAAATTAATTTTCTAAAATGAGTCACGCCTTTTCCTTAGAGTTAGGCATGTTTCCAATAAAACTGAATACTGCTCCCCGCAATCCGTAAATCTGTCATTAGCTAACCGTCATTATAAAAAGTATTTGTACGTATATTTCACATACGATGTCACAAGCATCCTTCACTCCCAGCTCATTAAGGAAGCAAGTTTCAACCCTCCTTGCAACATGTTTTGTTTAAATTTTTTCTTCCCCATTTCATATTCGTTTCTACTACTGTCTTCAGAATAATATCGCTTAAGGTCTGCAAGAGGAAACTCTAGAAGAAATCACACGTTTCACGACCTAGTGAAACCCTAATCACAGACATCGCTTTGAGGGGATGTTGTACAGACGGCTGGTAGGGTGGATACATGTGTAGCTAGGGGTCTGGATTATAAAACGAGAAAAGAAAACATAGAAAAATGTCATTTCTTACACCCGTTGCCGAACGTCTTTTGAAGGGAACACTGGGGTTAGAAAATTCGAGAGGAAAACGGAAGGATGAGTAAGGCGTTTCTTTCCCACTATCTTCCGGTTTGGTTCAATGGTTTAGCTTAGAGCATTACGTTACAGATCCTACCATGTGGTTATCGCCACTTGGGTTATAATATTATCTTTATCGCCAAGGACCGATTAGCAGGGCTCTCTGTCATCAAAAGAAATGCAATGGATACTACGTCATCATGATGTATTATTCCTTGCATTTGTTACGTTTCTTTCAGTGACTGTACATCTAGCCTCATGAAGGTCGATCCCTGAACCAAAGTATGTAACTACTGAATAAGACGCTGTTGTGATAGACTGACAACTTTATGTTCTGTTGTTAGTTATTTCGCTACCTAGCTACATCGTTACAAGATAAAAGTCACACCTCTAATAAAATTCACTGAAGTCCATTACTGAACAAACTCCATCCGATTTTCAATAAATCCTACGTTACACCAACAAAATACTTCCAGTTGACTTGAAGGTTGTATAGAGAATCTACTGTTTCTTATCAGTATGCCTTATGTAACCTAACAAGTGTATCGGATTCCTTCTCTACGGAGATATTTTAACTAGTTACTTCTCTACGGAGATACATTAAATAGTTACAAGTGTACTTGAATTAATATTACACTTAACAGTATTAGTCAGGGAATGCTAAATACTTCTGTGACCTCTACAGCCTTGAGAATCAAGGCATTATATTCCATCGAAACGCCAGGAACGGATTACGCATGATGCGACGTGGACGGAGTCCTTCGTGCTATATTATTACACAAAAAACTGAAGAACTTTGATAGAAGCTCACTAGATATTCGGTACGAAAAGGGAATGGGGCAACCAGAAGTCACAGAGTGAAAACCAAGTTTAGATGTTGCGCAGAGAAAAGCAGCATTAAAGTTATGCATGCAGTGACAAAGAATGGATTGTCGCTTATTATTGAATTTATTATCTTGTGCAGCAGTGGTGGTGGCAGCAGCTGCAATTGCTGTAACACCAACACTGTTTTCCATACTCAATATATCGGCTATTCATAAATTATTTACTTAAAAGCCTATAAGCTGCCTTATTGAATATTTCATTTTATATAAATGTCACAATTACAAAAAAAAAATTGTAATAAACTTACTTGCAAAGTGCGTAACAATAAATCCGCTGTATACAAGAAGTTATAGCTAATGAATTTTCAGTAAGATGGAGAGTCAGCCTTGGTCAAAGGCAAGTATAAGAGCCCTGTAGACGTGTAACCTTCTTAACGACAATTTCGTATTAGAAAAGTGAAAGAGAGATCATTCCAGTAGAGACAACCCTACTCTGACTGACTGGAAACATTTCTTCCACATACCTTAACAAGAATTTTGGCTGTGCAAATTTCCTGTCACTTGTTTCAAGACAGACAGACTTTATTGGGGAGGTTACACAGAAGACAGCCATTTTTCTTCAAAAAATAAAATACAAACTTCGAAAATTCCCAGCCAGATCCGGACAATAAACATGCAGCTATATGTTTTTTATAGCCACGGTTAATTATCAAAATTTGTACGACTGCTGTCCAAATTTTTATTACAACACCCAAAACAATGGCAATAAATGTTTCATGGGCATTTAAAAATACAGAAATTAATTTTAGCGCCGAAATTCGTTCGAGCGAGAGAGACAGAAACGTCGTCGAAGACATAATCACTAAATTTTGTGTAGCAGAGGGGTTGATACATTCGAGCCGAGAAAATGGTTGATACCCTTTATTATAAATAGGTATAAATTACTGTCCCGTGGTTTACAAAACACCAATTTCGCCCGATATTATTGCGGACTGCATATTCACTATATTCAGGGCCGAAACCATGTTGTTGTTGTTGTTGTCGTCGTCGTCGTCATCGTCGCCGTCGTTGTTCTTGTTTTTATAATTTATAAAAATTTCTCCAATGTTGGTACTTCTTAAATTTTTTAAAATGTTTTGTTGACCGTGTATCTCGATACATTTGCGTAATAAAAACCAACTCGATGCACTATTTATCCTCAGTTTATTTCGTCAATCAACCTCTACATATTTAGAGCATATTTGTAGCCCATCATCAGGAGGTATACTCTATATATAAGTACAACAGTTGGCACGTGTTGTGCTTTTCAGTTGACTGTCTGTTGGCCGGGTTGGAAACAACTGTTCCATCCCAACCTGGGCAACAGACAGTCAACTGAAAAACACAACACGTACCAACTGTTGTATATATACAGTACACCTCCTGATGATGGGCCACAAATATGACCGAAACATGTATGGGTTGATTGACGGAATAAACTGAGGATAAATAGTGCATCGAGTTGATTTTTATTACACAAATCTTAAAAACGTGTTACTACAAAATATTTAAACACATACACACACACACACACAATAAATCAAATATGATTAAATGTTAAAGAGACACCCATGTAAAAACAGAAAACTAGCCATACTTTATCTGTACACAGCATGATTTGCTACAGAGTTTTATGAAAATCAGCCAAAATATTCAGACCTTCAAACCCTTACATGTACGTATACTCTGAGTTATGACCCAGGTCTAAAGAGCTTATTTTCTTTTAGATATGCACAAAATTTGAATCACAAAACAAAAACAATATATATATATATATATATATACTCTGATATAGGTAGTATTTTTTCAGATATTTCTCCTGAAGCTTCCAATGCTGACGTAAATAAACCTTATGGCTATCAACACGCAATCAGACTCGTGGTTATTATTGTGTAGATCAAGCAGCAAACGTTCAGGCCTGACATCTTGTAGCTATCAGTTTCAGGACATCGCTGTTAAGAACTGGCTATTATGAAGAACTTAATTCCGCTTTATATCGCCTTCTACGACGATTTGTTACGATTACTGCCCCTCTTTCATCATGACTCTTCGGCTTCTATCGAAGAGAGGAGACGGCAGGTTAGAAGAAAGAAAGCAGCCACCAAGGAACACTATATTATTTATAGTAACATAATAACGTAAGCTTTATGGAAGCGTCTACCTGTTCGTAACAGCTTTTTACATGTAGGGAAGCAGTAATTTATAAGACACATTTTCTTCTGACAGTTACAGCAAGAAAAAAGTAGAAAAATATTAAAATAATGGTATAATTTCTAGGTAAATAAGCTAAGCCCACTAGTTCTACCGTCTAAGAAGAAGAAAAACGTTCTTAGGAGCAGAAATTACCTACTTTAAATTATGTGACATTTACTTTCCTCTAGGCGAAATTAGGTAGAATCAAAGGAAGTGTGAAAATCATAAAAGTCTGTCGGAAAACCTGAGCGGTATAGAACATGTAGGACAGGTAGTCGCAAATGGTAGGGCATTATTAAGGCGGATACTAAAAGATAAGGATTTTGAAAGTACGGGCTAGAATGAAGAAAGAACTGTGGTCAAGGGTGGGCTCTTATGAACACAACAACGATTGAATTTCCGTGTCCTACAATACTAGTAAAGGGTATGCAGTGGCGTTGCGCTACAAGTTAGAAGGTCGCGGGTTCGATTCCCGATGGTGTCATTGGAATTTTTTATTGACATAATCGTTCCAGACGCACTATGGCCCTGGGCTTAACTCAGCCTCTAATACAGGGTCATCGAAAAAGATGGATGGGATTTGAAACCGCTATAAATTAAAAACTTAAAAAGATTTACTTGAACAGTACGTGTTTCCACAGATTGAAATCTTCGAACAAGAAACTGTAAGTAGGGTTATTTTTATGCAAGACGGAGCTCCTCCCCATTTCAGTTGCTTTGTGACTGACGTTTTGAATGAGAGATTCCCTAATGCCTGGATTGGAAGGGGTCGAACAATACCCTGGCCAACTCAAAGCCCAGATCTCTCTCAACTTGATTTTTTCCTGTGGGGGTACATTAAGAACATTGTGTATTCTGAGAAGATAAGGAATATCTAGCACCTGCAAGAAAGGATCACATCGGCCATTGAAACTGTAACACGAGACATGATTCAGAAAACGTGGCAGGAGATAGAATTTCGTTTGGCCGTCACCAAAGCTGCAAACGTTGCACATATTGAAATGTACTAAGGTAAGTCCAAAACGTTAAGCTTTTCTGAACATTTTAAGATGCCAAACGTGTAAATCCATGTACTTTTTAAGTTATAGCGGTTTCAAATCCCGTCCATCTTTTTCGATGACCCTGTAGAAATGAGTACCAGGAATATTTGTTGGGAGTAAAGGCGGCCGGTGCGTAGGACTGACAACCTTACTACCTTCCTCTGCCGGCTGCCTTGAAATCTGGGAGCCTCAGCCTCCTGGAACCCTCAGGGTCTGTCAAGGCCTGTAATAGGATTGCTTTAGTTTTTACAAGACTAGTAAATTCTTAAGCAGCTTGTCGATTCTAGCCTGTAAAGTAGGTACTTAAGTAGGTTAGGTTATGTTGCACAGGGTCTTTTAGTATATATCTAAATATAATATACTAATTATAATTATAACAGTGATGCTAAATGGCCCTTAAGAAAACGTTTCGACCTAAGTAGTTCATCTTCAGGATTTTTCTTGAAGGAATGAGTTTCAATTTATTAGTGCGTGCTACATACGTGGTGGCTGTGTGCCTGTTCGGTGTGTGTACCAGATTGTGATGCATGTTCAGAGGGTCTTAGTTTTATCTAAACTGCTTTTTGGTTTTGCGTAATTATTGTGTCGAAAATCCAGTAAACACACACACACACACCAAGCAGGCACACTACCACCATGACCATATGTGTCCACAATTGAACAGAATGCCACAACGTAAGGAATAAACCTGCAGATGAACTGCGTAGTTCGAAACATGTTGTTTTAAAGACCACACGGCATTATTGCTATAATTATATCAGATTATATATATAATAATACAAATGTTGTGCGGAGTTAACGTACAGGTTATTTTCTGTTTAAGAACTTCATATGGGACAACGTGATGACAGCAGTACAGGTGTTAAGGTCTCTGCTAGTTGGTGTTAGCAAGTTATGTAGTTTGACAGTTACAAGGCAGAAAGATAATACTAAAGTAATTTTAGGGAGATTCAAGTGTGAGGGTGTAGATTCGATTCGTTTCGGATAGGAGACAGTTTCTTTGTAATGGTAAAGGTAAAGCAGTCCCGTTACAGGCCCGGAGGGTTCCAGAGGGTTCCAGGAAGTTAAGGTTCCCAGATTTCGTGACAACGCCTCAGGTACCGGCCGCCTTTACCCCCAGGAAATACACCTGGTACTCATTTCTGTTAGAGGCTGAGTCGACCCCAGGGCCATATTGCGATCGGAAGGAATTTATGTCAATGAAAAATCCACTGACACGAGCTGGGATCGAAATAACGAGATTCCGATTTGTAGCACAGCATCTTAACCACAGTGCTAGAGTGAAAACTGAATGTGATGGCACACGCGCAGAAACCAGATTTGGTCTTCCAGCGAAACGGACTAGTCTATTTATATCGGCGGGGGTGTCAGTTTAGTGGGCTGCTGGCAGCCGAGGTGTGCGCATCAGCGGTAGTAAAGCTGGATAGACCGTGTTCCGATACAGTGCACGAGTGCTGGCTACCCACTCCATTCGCCTCTTTCCCCTTCACTTCTCCTTCCATGCTTCGCCGTGTGCCATCAGATTCCCTTTCCACTCTACCGCGGTTTCTTTGTAATGGGGTAACACAATTATATGAGGTTTCAAAAAAGATGGGAAAAACAATCCCGATCACGTGACCAACGATCATCTTCCATATAAAAATACAGAACGGCACAGTTACTTAAATGTTGTTACGTGTTGTCGGACGAAAAAAAAAAGTCATGAAATGTAACTCCGCAAGAGAACCGGCCACCTGGAATTTTACTGTGCCCTTCAAAATTCAATATTTTAAGTGGTCCATAACACTAGAATCACTAATTAGCGTCCCCCATTTCTCCAATAATCAACATTCTTTCAAAACTTGCAGCCCGAATAAGCAATATCTCAAGAGCATGGCCTCGGAACTACAGCCTACAAAGGAAGCTAAACATCGTACAATTTTTCATTCAAATGGAAAGCTTTGAAACTATATTTTTCTTTCTATACGGGAACGAAATATTTTAATTGCTTCGAAGTGACACATACAATTATTACATAGGAAATGCTAAGTGCGAAACTTGCTGGGTTAAAAACAACAGACGTAAAAAATATTTGTTTCAACCTGCTGTGTGTGTGTGCGCGTGTGTGCGTGCGTGTGCGTGTGCGCTTGGTTTTTCTTTCTGACAGAAGACGAATCTGAATTCCTCATAAAGAAACTAACAGGCATGTAAGTACACTATTTCGTTCTTGAAACAGCTATAACAAGCAAACTTCACGGAACTAAATGTACAGTGCAATTATTGTAATTTACTTCTCGACTAAACTGTCAATTCTCTCATTCCTTTTCCACCTTTAAAATTCGAAATATACGAGGAATGCTTGTAATTTATGCATGATCATGTTATACACACAACTTGTTTCTACTGTGTAGCTTGATTCGAAAACTTGTTCAGCCAAGAAACCAAGAAAAGATAATGCTGTGAAATGGCAGTTACATGTTTTATACCAGACGCAATAAACTGTCAGAATGGGTCAGCCAAAGAAATATAAATCTAGATATTTCAAACTGATAATTTTAATTGAGAAAAAAATTATAATTTTGTTTAAAGGGAATGTTAACCTGTTAAAATAGCATTTCATGAAACTAAGCGGGTAGGAAACTAAATAATACTGCTGACTAGAATTGGCTCTCCTATGTTTATATCGCATTTGGTAAGATGTAGCAGTCACATTGTTCGGAAATGGGCTTGCCTGTGTAAAGCTTGTAGTGGGCACTTAAAAAGAAACCTTAAAAATGTTGAAATACTTTAACTACTCCAAGACCACTTTTTAAATATCATCTTCAATTCATCTTTCACGCAATAATTATAAAATTAGACACTTCACAGGCCTAACAAACAACAGACTAAGGGCGGTTAACATAATCAACTTACAGTTAATCGATGAAACATAATCTGGGCGATACTTTAATGGTTACGAAAATAAGAGTCGACACAACTAAGTGTATTTGTATTTCATTGTCGCAACATTGTTCGACCTTTTAACAGGTCATATTCAGACTAAAATACATTTATGTATAAGACATAAAAATGATACATGAATTACATAAAACCGCATCATTCTTATGTCTTATACACAAATGTATATCAGGATGATGACCTTGTAAGGTCGAAACATGTCGCAGCACTAAAATACGTACACACTTATTAGTACAGACTGGTATTTACGTAATTATTAATCAGAAACAAAGTTAAGAATTTACGATATTACCGCTAAAGCAGCAGTGAAATTTGGAAGTGAAGCTTGGGTACTGAAGAAAAGAGAGGAACAACGTTCAGAAGTAACACAGACGAAATGTTTAAGACACTTACTTGGAATAACAAAACTAGATAAAGAAAAGAATCAATTTAATAGGCAAAAAACGGGAACACAGAACATAGTAAAGGAAATAAAACAGTACCAGAAAAAGTGGCTACAACATGTACAGAGGATTGACACAAACAGACTACCAAAACAAGCACTACAATATAAACCAATAGGACGAAGGAACATAGGACGACCGAGGAAGAGATGGAGGGACCAACTTCATCTTGAGGATCAAGGAACAGGAAAAAACGCCTAAGCCTTCAGGAACATGATGATGATGATGATGATGATTAATTAGAAACACAATGGGAGGGCCAACCTTAAAATTGGTATTATACGTTAATTACACTGTAGCATACATTAGTCACATGGATATTCTTTTAATGCCTAGCTCAATATAGGACATTTAATTTTACGTTGGTCTGCATATTTGTCCAAAATGCAGAAATATTGCTTTACGTAAAATTTGGTACGAACTAAAGTGTCTACTGAATGTCCGGTTACACTGGAAGTTCTCGCAGCGGTGTCATGTAACACCATGTGGTTTGGTAGATGGGCACCAAACGTTTCGAAGAAACGTACTGTCTTCATGGTAGAAGAGTAATGCAAGAAAAATGCAATATTCAGTTTACGTCCTCTTTCGCGGTGAGAACAAAATATTTTGGCACAACTGCACGAGCTGGCCGGAAAATGTGTTTGCATGGTGCACAGTTTCGTAATTCAAGGGCCCACACTGACTGCAATTATATCATACTGATTCGTCGCCAAGCGATTATCACGCTCCCAGATTAGGTCAAAATTTTGGCACACATAAATTTAAAGATTATTGCGAGGTGGAAATAATTGTGACATTACGGCAGATAACGCAGGATTCGTATTTATCAACAGCAAATAGCATACCTCGTCCAACGATACAGCTAATGCTTCAATCATGGCGGGCACTGCATGGAAAGGAGCTAGGAAAACATTGTAATTAAATCTGAACCCCTGCAGTTAGAGCTGCAAATAATTTCAAGAGGGTATATATGCCTTTTACATAGATGGGAGGATAATATTAAGATGGATCTTCGGGAAGTGGGAGGGGGTGGAGACTGGATGGATTTGGCTCAGGATAGGGACAGATGGCGGGCACTTGTGAATACGGTGATGAACCTTCGGGT
>Ga0123355_10012430_pt1 | contig 13181 bp, 16 predicted proteins | sample TergutEmb28metaG_3_FD_89872 | JGI IMG/M metagenome (GOLD analysis project Ga0123355, IMG submission 89872) | Embiratermes neotenicus P1 segment gut microbial communities from Petit-Saut dam, French Guiana - Emb289 P1 | ecosystem: Host-associated > Arthropoda: Insects > Digestive system > Gut ... | reverse complement strand
GCGGCGTGATACATATACCGTGCGCGAAGCACAGGCCGAGGGCGTGTTTTTTGCGGGCCTTGCGGCTGATATCACCCGCCTTGCGCTGGCGAACTATTTCGCTGCGCTGTGCATCGAATTTTGCCCGCAGCAAGAGCCCGCACCCGAGCAATTGCGCCTGCTGATGAACGCGCTGCATTATTTGTGCGAGGGCACGCGGCCGCAGTTGTTGCTCAAAGCCATTGTGGAGCTGCGTTTGCTTTGCCTTGCGGGCTATGCGCCGGATGTGCCCACGCCTGCGGTGCGTGCCGTGTGCGACATGCCCCTTGCGCGTACCTTCAAGCTTGCGTTGCCGCAGAGTGACTTGCAGCGGCTGGCTAAGTTTTCGGGGGATTATGCAGCGAAGATGGCTGGGCGGCGGTTTGAGGAGCTTGCTTATTATCAAGGGTTGAAGGAGAATTAACATGTGCTACTATTTGGGCAGCTATGTGCCCAGCAAACACGTTACATCGAATTTTCTCGAAACGTGCTTTCAGCATTTTCTCATGTTCATGAACGACGATACACTCAACTGCGCTCCCAGTTCAAATATGGAGTATATGGAAAGCTATTCTTGCTGTGGCAATATGGGTATTGGGCGAGGTTATGCTTGCACCGACCAGATAGCGAAACATATTGCATTTTGGGATGACCTGCGCAAACTGGGTGTGCCTTGCATTACATTGACCATTTTCTTTGCAGATGATGCACCGTTCAAAAAACGCCTGCCAAGGGAGTTCGTGCGCTGGGATAATCTAGACGAAACAGTGCTCGCAAACTGGGACGCAGACAACACGTACATCCTTTTGCTGGCCGAGCCGCGCGATATGGCTTTACAAGGTAGCTTTTCTTCAATCCCACGAAGATGGCGAGTGATGAGGCCGCCACCTCCTCAGCGAGATTGGCAAGCTTACTATGCACACTTGTATGAAACGCGGGATATTCCTGAATACCTAGCGGAGATAAATAATATGCGTATCGAAATCCTCACCCTCTTCCCCGCCATGTGCGACGCCGTGCTGAGCGAAAGCATCATCGGTCGCGCCCGTGCGCTTGACCTCGTGCACATCGGCACGCGCAACATACGTGACTACACCGCCGACAAACACCGCCGCACCGACGATGCACCCTTCGGCGGCGGCCTGGGCATGGTCATGCAGTGCCAGCCCATTGCCGATTGCTTTCGCGCTCTGTGCGACGACTGGGGCTGCCGCCCGCATTTCATCTATATGACCCCGCAAGGCAAGCCGCTCACGCAACAGCGGGTGAAAGAGCTCGCCCAGCTACCGGCCATTGCCATGCTGTGCGGGCACTATGAGGGCGTGGACGAACGCGTGATTGAAGCCCTGGTTGACGAGGAAATCTCGGTGGGTGATTACGTGCTCACTGGCGGCGAACTGCCCGCGCTGATTTTGACGGACGCCATCACTCGCCTGCAACCGGGCGTGCTCAAGGCCGATGCGGCATTCATTGGCGAAAGCCACTGGGATGGCCTGCTGGAGCAGCCGCACTACACCCGCCCTGCCGTGTGGGAGGGTCGCGCGGTGCCCGATGTGCTGCTCAGCGGCAACCACGCCCTGCAAGAGAAATGGCGACGCGAGCAGCAGCTTGAACGCACGCAGCGCAAGCGGCCGGATTTGCTGGGCGAAAAATAAAGTTAAAAATACTCTTGACTCTGCCGTTGGGGAAGCGTGTATACTAGGATTATCACCTAAAGGAGGCTTCCCATGAACGAGTTAATCAAAATCACAGACATGACAGGCAAGTACGACATCTCCGCCCGCACCCTGCGTTATTACGAGGACAAGGGACTGCTTGCCAGCACCCGCAGCGATGACTACGCCTATCGGCTGTACGATGATGCTGCCGTGCAGCGGCTGGAACAAATCCTCATCTTGCGCAAACTCAACATCAGCATCAAAAATATTCAGCGCATTTTTACCTCTCCTGGTTCTGAGGCTGTGCTGGAGGTACTGAACCAAAAAGTTGATGATATTGATGATGAAGTTGCTCTGTTGCATGAGCTGAAGGGGATTGTGCAGGCGTTCATTGAGCAAATCAAAGCTGCGGATTTCAGCCGCGACAGCGATGTGAAGCTGCTCTACGCAAAAGCGCAAGATATCGAAACACAGCTGAGTGAAGTGACAGACAAATTTTCTCAGAAAGAGGACATTGTGCAAAAATACCCGCGATTTTCCGTTGGGTTGGGCGGCTTTGAAAGCGATGAGCAAACCCGCGAAGTCTTCGCGCTTTATCAAGAAGCCTTCGGCGCGGTGAAAACGTGGGAAGACCTGCCCTATGGTTCACCACCTGGCAACCTGCACATTGGCATGGAAATCAACGGCTTTGAGTTCTTGCTCACAACACAAGGTGACCAGGGACTTATACCATACGGCGCGGTTAGTTTTAACATGCATTTCAGTGACGAAGAAAGCTGGCGCAAAGCTTATGACACGCTGACACGAGAGGGTTCGAATTATTCGACGCAATCGTGGCCGCATGCGCCAATCAGTGGTCTGGTGAAAGATAAGTTCGGCATAGGTTGGTGGCTACACACTTAATAAAACACACACGCACTCACAACCATGAGTGCGTGTTTCGTTTTATTTTGCCGCATTGAACTCGCTTGCCAGCAGTCCATACAGCACTTCATCCCAAAAGCGCCCTTGGTGGAACACTTGGTCGCGCCGTGTGCCCTCTTTGGTGAAGCCCAGCTGCTCAAACAGCTTGATGCTCTCCACATCTTCGGCGATGAATCCCGTGTGGCAGCGATGCAAACGCAGCTCGTTGAAAGCATAGTCTAGCATTAGCCGTGCGGCTGCCAGGGCATAACGTTCTTCCTTGGCACCAAAGAACATGCCGAATGTGCCATTGCGTTGGTCAATGCCATGCAAGTTGCCGCCGCCGATGTACTCGCCGTCGAGTGTTTCAAACGCCAGGCAAATGTGGGTTTCACTGTCCCAGTTGGCTTTGATGTAATTCTCCCAAACCTCTTGCCACAGCGTGTCGTCCACCGGCAGTTTTTGCTCATAGTCTGCGAAAAAGTCGCTTTGGCTGTCGGCGGCTTGACGGTTGAATTTCCAGTCATCCGGCCGCGAGCGGCGCACGCGCACCAGTTCGTTTTGCCAATAATAATTGGCAACATTGTTTTCATTCATGGTATTATCTCCTTTTTGGTAGAGTATTTTGCGCAGCGCATCGTCCGTTAAAAAATAGCTTTCGCTTAGCTGGTCAATGCCTGTGCCAAGCCTGTGCTGCTTGCGAATTTCTGCGTTGCGCCGGGCATACATCGCTTTTGCGCCTGTGCCCTCGCCCCACGCCTTGCGCTGCGCCGCCGGCACATAAAGCAACTCACCGGCTGCGTACTTTTGCAGTTCCTGCAGTAACTGCGCGGGCAGCCGTTCGGCCGCTTTGTGATATTTCATGGCGGTGCTCCTTTTGTGTCGTGGGGTTGTTCTTATTATACACCAAAGCCAGCCCCCGCGCAAGGGAAAGAATTTTTTAAGACGTATAAAAAACGGACGGATGATTATCCGCCCTGCTTGTTATTCCGCCCAACGCTTGAGCGAAGTGAACACTTCGCGCATGTTCATGCGTGCTTCGTCGTCGTCTTTGCAGCCCTCGCGCCAAAATTGCAGGTTGCCATCCACAAATTCCTCGAAAGTCGGCTTCCATGTGAAATCGCCCTGCTGGTAGCAGTAACAGCAATAATCCGCGCTGGGTTTTCCGTCGGCTTCGCGGCCGAACTCTTTCTTCTTTTTCATGGGCATGTAGCAGCTTTGGCAATGTTGTGCGGTTTTCATGGTTCGTATCCTCCTGTGATTTCAATTTCGTTGTTATCGGGGTCGTAAACATTAAAATACCAACTAGTCTGTGTGTGCGTTGCGGATATCCGTCACTTTGCCGATGTGCAGGCTTTTCACGCGCTGGTGTTCGCAACGCAAGCATTCTATCCAAAAATTCAACACAAATTTATGGTCGTTGTGGCCAGTGGTGTCGCCAATCGTCGTGTTGTGCCCGGGCAAATTAGACTCGCTCATGATAGAGATATTTTGGTTATCGAAGTAAAATTCTGCAAAAACGCCCGGATTGATTGATGACACACGCATGGATAGAAATTTCTCATAAAAATCCATGGATTTCTGAAAATTTTTCACAATGAGATAAACCGAGCCAAGATGCAGCACATTCTTGTTTGGCTTGCTGAAGGCATTTTCTTTATTCCAGCAATAATTCATCTGTGGTCACTTTAAACAAGCGACTGATGGCCACGATTTTATCCAATTCGGGCAAGGCCTGCCCAAGCTCCCAGCGCGAAACCGACTGCCGCGTCACACCCAGCTTGTCTGCAAGGACTTCCTGAGATAAGCCGTTTTTCATGCGATGTTCTTGAATTTTTTCTCCAACATTCACAACCGTCACCTCCTATCTGTACTAAGTATAACGGATAATCACATGCGTGTCAACCAAGTAAGCTTGGAAATTTGTCACTCAGTAGTTGCGCCCATGCGCCATCTCCCCCGCCCCCGCATATGCTGTAAAGGTAAAGGAGAGAAAAACATGGAACAACTCAAAGAAAATCTAGCCGGCCTGCTCAAAGTGAAAACCATCATCACCCTATTGATTATCGTGGTGTTTTGCTACAAAACACTCATGGACATTGAACTGACCAGCGAATTTGTCATGATAGCCAGCGCCGTCGTGACCTACTATTTTGCCAAAGACAAACTAACCGACACCGAAAGGCTTTAAACATGAACCTGAAAAAACTTATTCTCACCGAAAACGCCTGCTACAAAGCCGGGCAAACCATCACCCCGCGCGGCATCATGGTGCACTCCACCGGCGCGAACAACCCCAAGCTCAGCCGTTATGTCGGCCCCGATGATGGTCTGTTGGGCAAGAACCCCAACAACAACCACTGGAACACCCTGCGCCCCGACGGCCGCGAAATCTGCCCGCACGCGTTCATCGGCAAGCTGGCCGACGGCACTGTGGCCACCTATCAAACGCTGCCGTGGAATCACCGTGGCTGGCATTCAGCCAGTGGCAATAAGGGCAGCGCCAACAGCTCGCACATCGGCTTTGAAATTTGCGAAGACGGCTTGACTGATGCCAATTATTTCAACGCCGTGTACAAAGAATCTGCTGAGCTGTGCGCCATGCTATGCAAAAACTACAAGCTTGACCCCATGGCCGCTGGCGTGATTATCGGGCACTATGAGGGGCACAAGCTGGGCATTGCGTCTAATCACGCCGACCCCGAGCATTGGTTCAAGCGGCACAACAAAACCATGGACGATTTCCGCAAACTCGTGAAGCAATTGCTTGACGACAGCGCAAAACCCGAGCCTCCACCGCAGCCGCCCGCCACTACCGTGCCGCCTGCGACCAATCAAACGCTCTATCGCGTGCAGGTTGGGGCTTATTCCTCCAAGGCCAACGCCGAGGCCGCACTGGCGCGTGCCAAAGCACTGGGCTTTAAGGATGCGTTCATTTTTCGACAGTAGAAGATCCAGCGGCACGCCCTGAAAGCTTGTTCAATGCATTGGGTCACAGCTTGCGCAAATTTTTGCTTGACAATCGCTCGCCAATGTGTTACACTGGCATTAACTCAATAGCATTCTTCAGGGGTGGTGTAATTCCACACCGGCGGTATAGCCCGCCAGCCTGTGCATATTTTCTGCTATGCGGCGTATTCGCGTCGGTTGTGTACTCTTGTATACTTCCCTCGCTCAAGCCTTGCCTAGCGAAAAATCGGGCAGATTCGGTGAAACTCCGAAGCCGACGGTTAAAGTCCGGATGAAAGAAGAGTGTGCTGTGCATGTTGCCTGCATAGTTACGCCTAAGAGGATTGCCTTTTGGGGGTAATATTTTTTTGCAAGGAGAACTGTTATGCAACGCAACCAAAAACATCGCCCGCTCATCGCCATTTGCGCCACTGCACTGTTTGGGGCTCTCGCGGTGGCATTGTATGCCCTCGGATTCCCTATCTTCCCCGCCGCACCGTTTTTACGGCTTGATTTCTCTGACGTGCCCGCGCTGCTGGCGGCCCTGTTGTTTGGCCCGATTTATGGCGTGGCGGTCAATCTCATCCAAAACCTGTTTGGCTTTTTGGTGCTGGGTAGTGCAGCCGCACACGCAGGCATCGGCAACCTGATGAACTTCATGGTTGGCACAGCATTCATCGTGCCCTATGCGCTCATCGTGCGCCACGCAGCGGCGAAAAAACGCAGTCTTGCGCTGGCCAGCTTGATTGGATTTATGTCAATTCTTGTTATTGGCTTTGGCATGAACACCCTTGTGATGCCGCTGTTTTTCCGTTTTTATGTTGGCATGCCGCCCGCCCAAATTTGGCCGATGGTATGGGGCACAATTTGGTTTGCCACGGCACTTAATGGCATTAAAGGCGTGGTGCTTAGCGTGGCGGGTGTGGCCATTGCGCGCATGAAGGGGCGGTTTCGGTTTAATTAACACAAGGAGATTCCCATGTCTATCCTCAAAAGCCACAATATCACCCTCACGCGCGGGGCAATCACCCTGCGCCCGCTGTGCGATGACCACCTGCCATTGCTGTATCAATGGAATCGCGACCCTGAGGTGCTTTACTGGTGCGAGGGTGCAGACGTGCAGGAAAACGATGCCGAAACTGTGCACGACATCTACGGCAGAACCTCACAGTCGGCATTTTGCTTTTTGGTGGAGTTTGACGGCAAGCCCATTGGCGAATGCTGGTTGCAGCACATGAACATCCCCGAAGTTAAAGCGATGTACGCTGACGACATAGATGTGCGCCGCATTGACATGGCGATTTTCGAGAAAGACCATTGGAATCGCGGCATTGGCACGCAGCTGATTGGCATGCTGGTTAGCTTTGCTTTTGGCGATGAACACGCAGATGTATTGCATGTGATGGTTGGCAATTACAACGAACGCAGCATTAGAACATTCAACAAAAATGGCTTTGTTGAAGTGGCACGCATGCCAACGAATTTTGCCGCCAAACAAAGCGAAGAAATCCATCTCGCGCTAACGCGCCAAAACCACTTTAACGCATGAACAAATTTGCGCAAAAAGCTTGACATATGTCGAACGTTGGGTTATAATGGAATGGTTGCAGCCGTTTGTTCGCAAACGGTGGCGGCAGTCGGTGAAATATCGCGGCGGTGTTCAGTTTAAAGCAGCTTGGCTGCAAAGCCGCCGTAGCTTCCCTGGAGCTTTAAAGCGAAAGGGGGTGAAGCCAATGCTCAATGTCATCGATGTAATCCTACGGATTATATTGGTACTTATCGCTTTGGTTGATTTGTCTTATCGCGTGTTTACACGTAAAAAAGACTAGCCGTGCTTCCCTTGCAAAGACTCACGGCTAGTTGAAACCTAGTCAGGGAAGTTGACCGCTTGCGGCCAGCAACCCCCGGCAATTCTATTATACACCGGCTATACGGAATTGTCAAGGGGGGAGCGCGAATTTCCTGAAAAAGGGGTTGCAATATGTTCGCACGCATCAACAGCATGGGTTGCTTTGGCATGGAGGCCTTTGCCGTGGAGGTGGAGGCTGATTGTTTCAACAGCGGCTTGCCGCGCTTTGACATCGTTGGCCTGCCGGGCGCAAGCGTGAAGGAAGCACAAGACCGCGTGCGCTCTGCCATGAAAAACTGCGGGCACGAGTTTCCTATGAGCCGCGTGACGGTGAATCTCGCCCCCGCTGACCGCCGCAAAGAAGGCCCGATTTACGACCTGCCCATTTGCATCGCGCTGCTGGTGGCCAGCGGCCAACTGCGCGGCGGGCACGAAAAATCCGCCTTTATTGGTGAGCTTGCGCTGGACGGCACCGTGCGCCGCGTCAACGGCGCGCTGCCCATGGTCATTGCTGCACGCGATGTTGGCTGGACGGAAATCTTTGTGCCAGCGGCCAACGCGGCGGAAAGCGCAATCGTGGAGGGCGTGCATGTGTACCCCGTGGCGCACCTGCGCGAGCTGCTCATGCATCTGCGCCGCCAAAAAGAAATTGAGCCCGCCATCATGCAAGAAAGCGAAGTGCTTTCGCCACTGAATATACTCGACTTTTCCGACGTAAAAGGACAGGCCGAGGCTCGCCATGCGCTTGAAGTCGCCGCCGCAGGCAACCACAACGTGCTGATGATTGGTCCGCCGGGCAGCGGCAAAAGCATGCTGGCCAAGCGGCTGCCCTCGATTTTGCCGGACATGTCGCCCGCAGAAAGCCTGGAGACCACGAAGCTTTATTCCGTGGCGGGCGAGTTGCCCAGCAATGTGTCACTCATTCGCGCACGGCCGTTTCGGTCGCCACACCACACGGTGTCGGCGGCGGGACTTTCGGGCGGAGGCAGCGTGCCGCGCCCGGGCGAGGTTAGCCTGGCGCACAATGGCGTGCTTTTCCTCGACGAGCTGCCTGAGTTCAATCGAGCATCCCTAGAAGTGCTTCGCCAGCCCATTGAGGACGGCGAGGTGTCAATTTCCCGCGCGGCGGGCACGGTGCGATACCCTTGCACGGTGATGTTGGTGGCGGCGCTTAACCCATGCCCCTGCGGTTTTTTCGGGCACCCGGCACGCCGATGCGTATGCCCGCAAGGTGCGGCGCAGCGTTATCTTTCCCGGGTGAGCGGCCCGCTGTTGGACCGGCTTGACATTCACGTTGAAGTGCCGCCGGTAGAGTTTAATCGCCTATCTTCGGACGAAAAAAGTGAGTCGTCCGCCGCCATGCAAGCGCGAGTAAATCGTGCACGTGCATTGCAGCGCGAGCGCTTTGTGGGCTTGGGCATCCACGCCAACGGGCAGATGACGCCCGCACAAACCCGCCAGTTTTGTCCGCTTGATGACGAAAGCCGCCGCCTGCTGGAGGGCGCGTTCCAGTCGCTGGGACTGAGTGCACGGGCTTATGATAAAATCCTGCGTGTGGCGCGCACCGTGGCCGACCTCGACGGCAGCGAGCACATTGCTGTGCAGCACTTGGCCGAGGCGATTCAATTTCGCAGCTTGGATAGAAAGTTTTGGAGCGAGTGAGAGTTACTAGCAGTAGATTGCGAGCGCATCGCGCAAAAACATGGCAGCGCCAGGCACTATTTTGTCATAGTAGGCCGTGAATCGCGGGTCTTCTACGTACATCTGCGCCAGCCCCAAATGCATCTCGGGCGTATACTCGCTCCAATATCTGCATAGCCACTCTTTGTGCAACGCACAGGCGTGTTGGGCTAGTTCACTTGCAGGGTCACCTTGCGCAACTGCACGTTTTAGCGTGTCATTGACCTCTTGCAACAGTTTTTCCGTTTCGGTGTATTGCTCTTGGGACATTGCTTTGAGGTTGGCGTTCGAGCCTTCAATGGCTTTATCACCAAATTTTTCGCGCAACTCGTTGCCAAACTGTTTTTCCTTGTCAGCAAGTAATTTTTGCTTGAAACCCTCAAATTTTTCTGCGTCTAACATGGTTGTTTCTCCTTTCATGGTGGTGATTGATTTTTGGACGTTCGCAATCAATTGGTTGATTTGCTTGCGCCTTTGATGAAGTGCTTGAAGATGATTTTCGAAAGCTTGCATACGGTCAAAATCGGGAGCAGACAGCAACAGCTTAATCTCATCCAAAGCGAAACCAAGTGCTTTGTAAAACAAAATTTGCTGCAAAGTATCCACCTGTTCTGGCGCATAAATACGATACCCGCTGTCAGCAACTCTCGCCGGCGTTAAGAGTCCGATTTCATCGTAGTATCGCAATGTGCGAGTGGTAACGCCCGACATGCTTGATAATTTGTTGATTGAATATTCCATCTATTTCACCTCACACATGTTATTATAAACTATACCGTAGCGTCAAAGTCAAGTCTTTTTTCAAAAAAATTTAATTTTGGAGGATTTTCCTATATGGAGCAAGCCAAACAACGTTGCAGCTGGTGCGGCGACAGCCAAATTTATGTGGACTACCACGACAACGAGTGGGGCCGCCCCGTGCATGACGACAACCGATTGTTTGAGATGCTCATTTTGGAGGGCGCACAGGCCGGGCTTTCATGGCTGACGATTCTGAAAAAACGCGAGAACTACCGCGCAGCGTTTGACCAATTTGACCCGGCAAAAGTCGCGCTGTATGACGATGCCAAGATTGCCGAGTTGCTGGCTAACCCCGGCATTGTGCGCAACCGGCTGAAAGTACGCGCTGCTGTGGCCAATGCGCAGGCCGTGCTACGCATTCAAGAAGAATTTGGCAGCTTGGATAATTATCTGTGGGGCTTTGTTGGGCACAAGCCGATTGTCAATCGATTCGAAACTTTCGATGATTTTGTTTCGACCAGCCCGATTTCTGATGCCATCAGCAAAGACCTGAAAAAACGCGGCTGCAACTTTGTGGGCAGCACGATTATCTATGCCTTCATGCAGGCAGCAGGCATGGTGAACGACCATTTTGTGCACTGTTTTGTCTATCACGAGCTAAAAAACGCTTGACTTCGCGCAACGTTTATGCTATACTATACCCATTCCCCGCAGAAAGGAAATCATTGTATGACAACCACACTAGAGAGGGTCGCAACGACCTGCTAATTGAATATAGGCATGAGCAAGCAGGCTGATTAAAGCCCGAGCTTCGCTGTGTGCCGCAAAGTAACCATCCCGCAGACAATGCAGCTGGACGGCTGCTTGGCTGTGGGTATTTTCATGCCCAAAATGAATAGGAGGATCCCCATCTGAGTTATCGAAAATCACATAATGCAATTGACGCCGAGCCTTTCATCTGCAAGGCTTGCGGCGCTCAGGTTACCCCCGACGGCGCGGGCACGCGTCACCGCAACCACTGCCCACAATGCCTAGCCAGCGTGCATCTTGACGACGAACCCGGCGACCGCGCGGCCGACTGCGGCGGCACCATGGACGCCGTGGCCGTGTGGGTACGCAAAAACGGCGAATGGGCGATTATCCACCGCTGCCGCTTGTGCGGCGTGCTCAGCTCAAACCGCATTGCTGCGGACGACAACCCTGCGCTGCTGATGTCCATTGCGGTCAAGCCGCTTGCGCAGCCGCCGTTCCCGTTGGGGCGGCTTGAATGCGTAATTGGGACGGGAGATTGAGGATATAGCGACAGCAAAACTTAAAGTGAAAAGCTTCGGCTCCTTCCTCGGGAAGGAGCTCCCGCCGCAGCGGGTGAGGAAGGCTCGCGGAGCGACATGACTTGACTCTTTCGCTTTTGCCTGCGTCTATTATCCACCTGCGAGGGCAGTGTTTATATTGTTTGGTGCGTTGTGGACGCATAAACACAACGCACCCCACCAAAAATTCCCCCGCAAAACGCTTGACCCAACGCAAAATTTATGCTATAATAAAGCTTATTATTGATGAAAACAAGGGTGACAACATGAACATTGCAATCTTAGGCTATGGCGTGGTGGGCTGCGGCGTGGCACAACTGCTCACACAAAACGGCGCAAGCTATGCCGAGCGCTCAACTCAGCCTGCCATGCAGCTGACACATATCCTCGACATTCGCACCTTTCCCGGCGACGAACACGAAGCCATCATCACCAACGATTTCGGTGTGATTTTGAATGACCCCACCGTGGGCATTGTAGCCGAGTGCATGGGCGGCGCAACCTTTGCCTATGACTGCGTGCTCGCAAGCCTGCAAGCGGGCAAAAGCGTGGTGACCTCCAACAAAGAGCTGGTGGCTGCAAAAGGCTACGAGCTGATGCTGGCGGCCAAAGAACATAACGTCAACTTTTTGTTTGAGGCAAGTGTGGGCGGCGGCATCCCCGTCATTCGCCCGCTGTCGCAATGCCTTGCCGCCAACCATATTTGCGAAGTGGCGGGCATCCTCAACGGTACCACAAATTTCATCCTCACCCGCATGATTGAAGACGGCATGGCCTTTGAGGTCGCGCTCAAGCAAGCGCAAGAGCTCGGTTACGCCGAAGCAGACCCCACCGCCGATGTGGAAGGCCACGATGCTTGCCGCAAGCTGTGCATTTTGGCAACGCTTGCGTATGGCAAGCATGTGTATCCCGAACAGGTGCACACCGAGGGCATCACCAAAATTACGGCACAAGATGTGGAATATGCTGCCAAGTTTAAGCATAACATTAAGCTGCTTGGCCGCGCACAACAGCTCGACGACGGCCGCATCAGCCTCGTGGTCGCTCCTATGCTGGTGCCGCGCAGCCACATGATTGCCCACGTGAAAGATGTCTACAACGCTGTGCTCATTCGCGGCGACGCAGTGGGTGACTTGATGTTCCATGGCCGCGGTGCAGGCGACCTGCCTACCGCAAGCGCCGTGGTAGCGGACATCATTGACTGTGCCAAGCACACCGAACGCCGCCGCGTGTTTGACTGGCTGCCCAACGACCCCGCCTTTGTTGCGCCCGCTGATGAAGAGTGCGTGCGTTTGTATGTGCGCACCGCCGATGACGCGTTCATCACCGAGCGCGGCAAATACAGCGAGCACATGGCAAAGCTCGCCGCAGCTGATATAAAAATCGCGCTGCGCGTGGCAGAATTTGATGCGTGTTAATCTCGCAACCCATAAAATCACGAAGGAGAACCTACATGAACAACGAACAATTCGACAATCCTGTCGACCCCCGAAAGCGTCATGCACGAAACTTGGGAAGCACCCACGCAACCACCTAGGCCGATGAACAGCATGGCATTGGCGGGCTTTATCGCGGCGTTTCTTTCGCCCACACCCGGGCTGATTTTGAGCTTTATGGCACACAAACAATGCCAAGAACGCAACGAAGACGGTCAAAACCTAGCCACGGCGGGCATCGTCATTGCCGTGCTCAACATTGTGTTGCGCATTGCGCTGCTCATCTTTGCCATTGCGCTGCCGCTGATTATGTTAACTAACGCAAGCCATGCCACCGGCAATGGACTGGGGCGATATTTTTGGCGGCATGGACCCAGGCATGTTTTGGTAACCCCTGCGGGGCGCAAGTCGCTTCGCTGTGTTCTATGCAAGGTTAATGAAAATCCCAATTGACACCCCTACCAAAAATCCCAAAGGAGAATTTCATGTCCCTCATTGTGAAGAAATTCGGCGGCTCGTCCGTCAAAGACCGTGAGCGCGTAATGAACGTTGCGCGCATCATTACCGACACCTATAAGCAAGGCAACGATGTTATTGTGGTTGTGTCTGCGCAGGGCGACACGACAGCCGATTTAAT